>Ga0208919_1001938_pt1 | contig 11298 bp, 14 predicted proteins | sample 4_EtaG_FD_184076 | JGI IMG/M metagenome (GOLD analysis project Ga0208919, IMG submission 184076) | Marine viral communities from the Subarctic Pacific Ocean - 4_ETSP_OMZ_AT15127 metaG (SPAdes) (version 3) | ecosystem: Environmental > Aquatic > Marine > Oceanic | place: Pacific Ocean | collected... | reverse complement strand
ATCGCCACCTGCCCAGTGGGCTGGATGCCGCGCACATCACGCGGGTCGAGCTGTTTGTAGATACGTTAGAAAATACACCCGAGCTTTTACGCAAGCTACCGGCGGTGGATGTTGTGCTGAACATCATTGAAGACAAGGACGCCAATCATGCCGCGTTACGTATGGCATCGCATGTGGCGGATCGCCTGAAACGCTCGTTGATCCACAGTGCCGAGTTGGTGGATGAAGTAGATGGCACCGATCAACAAGCCGAGCTTGCGCATGCACGACTTTGCGAAAAAGCGGGAGTGGCGCCCTGGGCGTTTGAATTGCCCACGCCACCAAAAAAAGACATGGCACCGGAGACGCTCTTAACCCTGCACGTGGCGATAACCGGCACGGTGCAGGGCGTAGGCTACCGACAGTGGCTGGCCGATGAGCTAACACAGCGTGAGCTGGCAGGCTGGGTGCGTAACCTAGCCGATGGCAGTGTCGAAGCGGTGGTTCACGGCACGCTTGAGCACTTACAACCGCTGTGCGATGCCGTCCCCAGTGGCCCAGAGAACGCCGACGTTACGGGGCTGAATGTCACACCGTGGGAAGGCGATATCCCTGAAGGCGTTGCCATTCTGGAAACCCTCTAATCGACCAGGTGCCCTGATGACGTCAGAGGAATATGAGCAAGTCATCGATGAGCTGCAAACCGTCATCGATGAAACTCAAGCCACGCTTAAGCGCTTTGAGAAAACAGGCATGGATGGCGAGATGCCGAAGGATTATGAAGCGCTGCTGGCGATTTTGAATGATGCCGTGAAGCAGCAGCGCGAGTATACCCAGGCGATGCTTGATTGATCGTACGCAGCTAAAAAGCCGTTTTTAGGTGGCGGCTTAAAGCTCTTTATAGCGTTTCCTGGGGCTTTTCGCTTTTTTGCATCCAGGCATGGACGACACAGGAGAGCCGTGATCTAAACCCGAACTGCTCATATAGCTGCCGCGCTGGCGTGTTGCGTTCATCCACCGCTAATATTACCTCTTCCATCCCGGCTTCTCTGGCGCGGTGTATGGCTTCATTTACCACCTGAATACCCAATCCACGGCCACGCCAGGCGGGCACTAGTCCCATGTACATCAGTTCCCAGTTATTGGACTCCGGGTGTGGGGCAAGTAGCAATACGCCAGCATCCTCTCCTTCGCAGCGCACAAGGTACCAGTGCGCAGGGGCTGCACATCCTGTCGATAACAACCCTCTAATGCTTCTTGCGCGGTAAACATTCCTTGTAACTCAGGGCAGTCCAGCGAGTTTTCCTCAACCTGGCCAAACACGATTTCAAACCTTTCAGATACTAACTCTTCTACATGCATAAAGCCGGCAAGCGCATCAGCCTCAGGCGCTTCCAACACCGTTTGGGTGGAAACACTCATATAGTGCAAACTAACTGCCTTGGGAAAGCCATTTTCCTTGAGGGGTATAGCGGTTTGTAGGTCGTTTCCCTCTAGCACTGTTTGCACTAAACTGAGGCTCTGCTATCTTGCCCAGCCAGTAGCAGCGCTGGCGGCAGCTACGCTCGCTATGAGGTAGTCATAGATTGTCTTCTTTACTTGTTAATACTTCCACCCAAATGTCCCCTCTGGGGCTTCCTTCCTCGTCCGGTGTTATCAGTAAGCAGCTCCAGTCGGCCCCTAGCTGTTCCAGCATCAGGTTTGCCTGTCATGGTCTCATCTCGTCACTGGTATTTTCGTACTATATAGTACAAGCACTGGTTGGTAAGCGCTAATGATGATGCCCATCCCAAAGCCGTCACTCCGAAAGCTTTCCTTGCTATAAGGCAGAAGTAGCTACACAGTTCAGTGTAAGCGTATATTCGTTAAAAGAATAAAAATTATCTTTAATATTCTTTTGTATGCTTTTGTTGTAGAGGTAAACTAGCAGCATCAATGCCTCATGATTATTTGTGTGGCTATTCGGATCGTCGGGATATCAACTAACGAGGAAACAGACTCATGCCACTATCACGCAAGCTTAATCTTACTCTCGCTGCGCTTTCGTTGAGTGTTGCCAGTGGGGTTTTCGCCGCTTCTGCCCAAGCCGATACGCTCCGGGTGGGCATGTCCGGCGGTTATTTCCCCTTTACCTTCGTTGAGCAAGACGAGCTCAAAGGCTTTGAAGTTGATGTCATGAATGCCGTGGGTGAGATCACTGGTGATGACATTGAGTTCGTCACGGCTAGCTTCTCGGGCTTGGCGGGGATGCTTGAATCTGGTCGTATCGACACCATTGCTAATCAGATCACCATTACCCCGGAGCGCGAAGCGAAGTACGTGTTCACTTCGCCTTACGTGTATGACGGCGCGCAGGTTGTGGTGCGGGCAGGCAATGACACCATTGAAGGTGTTGAAGATTTGTCCGGCAAAAGCGTGGCCGTCAACCTGGGCTCGAACTACGAGCAGTTATTGCGTGAGCAGCCCAATGCCGATGAAATCGACATTCGCACCTATGAGTCCAATATCGAACAGGATGTGGCGCTGGGCCGGGTAGAGGCCTTTGTGATGGACCGCGTGAGTGCTACACAGGTTATTAAAGAGAAAGGCCTACCGTTAGAGCTGGCGGGGCAGCCGTTCTCGACCATTGAGAACGCATTGCCGTTCCGTGATGATGAAGCGGGCCGTGAGCAGCGCGACCGTGTCGATGCAGCGCTGAGTGAGTTGCGTGAGAATGGCGAGCTGCGTGAGATATCGGAAAAGTGGTTCAATACTGATATCACCCAGCCCTAAACGCTGAACTGATCCGTTCAACGCGGCCGTGGCATTGCCACGGCCGTTTGCTTATAAGCGATTTAGCCTATGTTTAATTATCATGCTTAACCTTGAATACATGTGGGGGCTGCTGCCGGTTCTGTTGCGCTACTTGCCGCTCACCCTTCAAATGGCAACGATTGCCATGTTCTTTGCGCTGATTCTGGCGTGCCTGCTGGCGGTAGTTCGCGTATCGAAAGTGCCGTTCTTAAATGGCTTCTCACTGCTGTTTATCTCGTTTTTCCGGGGTACGCCGCTGCTGGTTCAGCTGTTCCTGTTCTATTATGGCCTACCACAACTGATTAGCGCCTTGATCTCGATTACCGGCGTTACCGCCGCTGTGCTAGGCCTGACGCTGCACTTCTCTGCCTATATGGCCGAATCCATTCGTGCGGCGATTGTCGGGATTGATCGCAGCCAGACTGAAGCCGCGCTTTCCATCGGGATGACCCAGTCGCAACTGATGCGCCGTATCATTTTGCCCCAGGCTACCCGCGTGGCAACGCCGACGCTGATGAACTATTTCATCGACATGATCAAAGCGACCTCGTTGGCCTTTACGCTGGGGGTGACCGAGTTGATGGGCGCTACCCAAAAAGAGGCCGCGGGCAGCTTCCTCTATTTAGAAGCATTCCTGCTGGTGGCGCTGATTTATTGGGCGATTGTGGAAGTGCTCTCTTGGGGGCAGCGCCGGTTAGAAATTTATCTGAATAAGGCCTACCAACGATGATTTCGCTGCAAGGCATTACCAAGCGTTTTAGTGGCCATACGGTGTTTAAAGATATCGACTTGAGTCTTGCTCAGGGCGAGATCATTGTGATCATTGGGCCTTCCGGTACAGGTAAATCGACGTTGCTGCGCTGTATCAACTTTCTTGAACGCCCTGATGCAGGCCGTTTGCAGGTGGGTGATTTGAGCGTTGATACCCAGCGTGCCAGCCGGGCAGATATCCTGGCATTGCGCCGGCGTACCGCCTTTGTATTTCAGAACTACGGCCTGTTCGCCAACAAAACCGCGCTGGAGAATATCAGCGAGGGGATGATCGTGGTGGATAAGTTGCCGAAAGCGAAGGCCCATGCACGGGCAAGAGAGATCCTTGAGCGCATCGGCCTGGCAGACAAAGCAGATGCTTATCCCGCTTCGCTCTCCGGCGGCCAGCAGCAACGAGTGGGTATTGGTCGTGCCATGGCCGCCAACGCCGACGTGATTCTTTTTGACGAGCCCACCTCTTCACTTGACCCTCAATGGGTAGAGGAAGTATTGAGCCTGATGAAACAGTTAGCGGTAGAGCGCCAGACGATGATCGTGGTCACCCACGAGATGCAGTTCGCCCGGGAAGTAGCGGATCGGGTTGTCTTCATGGACGAGGGCGGCATCGTCGAGGAAGCGCCTCCTGAAGAGTTGTTCACTGCACCCAAAGATGAGCGAACGCGCCATTTCTTGCGCAAAATTTTAGCGCCCACGGGGCAGGCTGTGCCTTAAATGCTGAATACAGTTACTGTCCGCGGTGCACCGCTAAGAAAAATGCCTGTTTTGCACTTTTTACATTAACGTGACTTCAAAGCTATCGGCAGTAACCACAGGGGTCTTGGCATGTCGTGGGCCTTCTTGGATTTCCACTAAGCCATAATCGCCCATCTTTTTAATGGTGCGACTCAAACTTTCTTTTCGACGCCCGGTTATCTCAGCAAGCTCCCCTAATGATTGCGGCTTGCAGCGCCGAATCGTTTTGAGAAGTTCAAGGTTTTTCGTGTTTAACAGACGAGACATGGACTCGACACTATCAAACCATACCTTAGGCTCATCAGGAGCAGGTTTATAGAAACCTTTGGCAATTGAGATTGTGCGCTCACGGAATTCATCACGGTTCATGATGCCGATCTTGACGGTTGTCATATTCCTTCCTCTCGGAGTATTTCGTCGACATGCTTCCAAAAGTCTTCAATCAAGTGAGCCGCAGAATCAAAGAAGTAATCACTGACAACGCTGCGATAATGGCGGTGATCCCACTCTTCGCGTCGTCCCGCAAACTTTCTGCGTTTGATTTTTTTTCGAGCATGTGCGTTGTCAAAGCCAAGTAGCCGTGTCCCGCTCTTATGATGCAAGGTCAAGCTATATTTTATTCCATGGGGGATGTTCGGTGTTGCCTCGACTCGCCGCACCTCAAACTTGACCCAAAAATCACCTTGGATGCCGTACTGAGTTCCATCGAGCGCTAATAAAGTATCTAGCCCTTGATCATCCATACGCTCCTTCCCTATTTCATAGATGAAATATAGTAGGGTTGATTGTAGATGTCAATGGTTGGGTGTGGAGTTGCGCCTATCTACGAGCCGGGCTTGAGCTGCTATCAGGCACTCTGGACGACGAACATGCTGGGTCGATTTGCAATACGCGCTGGCGATTTTGGACTGGTGGCACGCCCGTGCTGCACTTGTTGGTTGAGTTCAGGCCATTGGGCCCAGCAAACATCCGCAAGCGGGGATGTCTCATCCATTAGGTAACCTTGAGCTTCATTCCTATGGGAGCTTTATGCTTAGCAGGCGCTTTCTTCAGAACCTGCGTGCTGCCATCGGGACGTGTTTCAACAAGTTCACCGTCGATGATTTCCACTATGTGTTGACCGCTGCTCAACGAGACCTGATAAGCGCGTCGCGTGTGACGCGTCGATTGGGCTGCAAGTCGTTGTTCTTAATCAGGTTTAATCGCCATGGGCTCACCTCGTTGCTTGTATCTTGCTATCATATTATAGTTCAAGCACTGGATAGTAAGCGCTAGTGGTCATGTTTATTCTGCGCACTATATCGAAGTACCCATAATTGGCAATTACAGCAGTGTTTTGGCTGTGTAAGCTGTACCTTCGAGCACGTAATCCTGCTACGCCGCGTTAACGACTACTTGATTACGGCCGTTTTCTTTAGCCTGATATAACCCTATATCAGCACGTTTTAGGGCAGGCTTAAGTGCTTTTTCGTTGTCTAGAATAGTCGTTACCCCTAGCGAAGCAGTCAGCCAAAGTGCCTGTTCGGCGTGCTCAGCTGTGACGTTAATGGGGGTAGCTGCCGTTGTTCTGCGTATTCGCTCGGCCACCTGTTCCGCTTGAGAAAGTGAGGTGTTGGGAAGCAAAATAGCAAACTCTTCGCCGCCCACTCGGCATAGCAAGTCTTCCTGTCGAAGCAGTTTGGTTACTATTTTGGTGAAGTTTTTCAGTACGTCATCGCCTGCATCATGTCCGTACGTATCGTTAATGTGCTTAAAGTGGTCAATATCAATGGCGATGAGCGCGATTGGGAGATTTTGCCTTCGCGCCCGGGATATTTCAGTCGTTGCTTGGGCCTGTAAATAGCGCCGATTGAAGACCCCCGTTAAGGGGTCGGTCATGGCTTGGGCGCGTAGTTTCTCTTCCAGCTCTTTGCGCTCGGTAAGGTCAAAGACGGTAGCGCGCGAATGCACAAACTGACCATTGCGGCAGAAGGCTGAGGCTTGAATCATGACGTGACGCTGCTCGCCGTTTCGGGTTAGCAGGCTGCATTCAGCGCTACTGGGTTGATTTTGTTTTACGTTTGCGAAAGCTTTATCAAACTGATCACGGGTTTCTGGCGTGATCAATTCTCGATAAGTGATGTGACCAATAACTTCTTCGTCGGTGTAGCCTAGCCAAGCGAGCTCGGTGCGGTTCATTTTGATCACTCGCCCTGTGGCATCGAGCGAGTGGTAGCCGCAGGGGGCGTTTTCATAAAGATCGCTGACTTCATGAGCGTGGCGCTGAGCCGCCCTACGTAGTTGGCGCTGACGCTGGCTGCTGAGAGCCCAGAATATTCCAAAGGCGACGGCGACACCGTAGGTCAACAGTAGAAACCAGAGCACGGTGGTCTCTTCTTCTATTAAGGATCGCCAAGTAGGTAGTGGTAATGTCACGCCCAGCTTCCAAGGGTAGTAAGCGTTTTCGCTGAAAACAGTACCCGCTAGGCTACGGTAGCGCTGAGTGCGTATATCTTCAGTCTGAAAGCGTAATAGCTGACCATCGACCTTGGCATGACCTGTGTTGCGCTGCTGCATGGCTTGCCAATAGAGAGGTGAAAGGGCGGCAAAGTCGCTGCCAAAGCTCGTCGTATTTAATGGCGGGAAGCCTTCATCGAGCAGCCATCGTCCTTGGGCGTCGATTAAAATCGCATTGGCATCTTGGTCAAGCAACATGGCCTGACGTAGGGCGCTGGTAAGGTAATCCCAATTGAGGCTCAAAAGCACCACGCCGCGGCGTTCCCCTGCTGCATCAAAAACAGGGGTAGATACATTGACCACAGGAATCACGTCGCGACCCATTAGCTCAAAGTGGAGGTTACGGCCCGGTGGCGAGATATAAAGATCGCGTGGCTGTAGTGAAGAGGCTCCTTTGAAATAGTCGGTATAGGCATGATGATTGGCATTCACGCGGGGCCCCGTTTGAATACTTTTAGGTGCACGGAGTACTTCGCTGCCATGATTATCAATGAGTACCAGCTTGGTATAGCGAGGGTTGTGGCTGATCAACGTGTTTAGAAAGGTTGAAAGTTGCGATAAGTCGCTAAGCGAATAAGGCTGGGCTGATATCGACGAGTTGTCCTGTGCTGCCAGGTACCGCCTTAACGCAGGCATTTCGGCAATCGCCAGCGCGTAATTTAGGCTTTCATTAATATCGCGGGTTAGTGCCTCCTGGCCAGCTTTCAATAAGGCATCTGCTTCGGTATGCAGGCTATCTAGTCGGGACTCCATATGGACATGGAGCACAGGCAGCAACGTTGTCGATACGAGGATCAACGGTATACAAATGGCTAGTAGTAAGCGAGTGTGTAAACGCCGCAATGACACTGACATGTTTCCTTTGAGTAGGTCTGCGCCGGGCAGCCTGCTTTTAAAGTTATACGTTGTACTTGTAAAGGCGTAGCTAGCAAGCTCGCCAAGCGCGTGATAGACTACGCCATCCTCTCAGACAAGTCCCGTGAGCGGGCAGCTTATTTCGACTGCCTGCTACACACTTTGGTAGGGTGATACGCCTGCCAAATCAATTGGTTGTTGCGGAAACGTCGTGCTGTGGCAGCACAGCAGACGAACACATATTTAATTTCGTTGCCGTTTTACCGGCAACCTTTATTCTCCAAGGAGATACCCTGTGGCGAACAGCAAGCAAGCTCGCAAGCGCGCCCGCCAGGCCGAGAACCGTCGCGTCCTGAAATCCAGCCAGCGCAGCATGGTCCGCACCTACATCAAGCGTGTAGTGAAAGCGATCGGCACCGGCGACCACGCTAAGGCAATGGAAGAGTTCAAGGCAATGCAACCGGTCGTTGACCGTATTGCAGACAAAGACGTGCTGTCTAAGAAGAAAGCAGCTCGCCTGAAGAGCCGTTTGAACAAGCGTATTAAGGCACTGGCGGCGTAAGCCGGCAGGCGCCATAAAAAAACCGGCTGCGGCCGGTTTTTTTGTGTCTGGATGATTTTTCTAGATGATTTTTCTGGATAGCTTATGACAGCGAAGAAAGCACCCAACACATCCCCAGGCACCACAGTCGTGCGTCGCGGGCTAATGCGCTCGGGGCTTGTAGTCAGTGCCATGACCATGCTGTCGAGAGTGATGGGGCTGGCGCGTGATGTGGTTATCGCTACCTACTTAGGGGCAGGGGATGGCGCTGATGCGTTTTTCGTGGCGTTTAAGATCCCTAACTTTCTGCGCCGTCTATTTGCCGAAGGGGCTTTCAACCAGGCTTTCGTACCCGTGCTCTCAGAGTACTCCACCCAGCGTAGTCGGGAGGAGATACGCGCGCTGCTGAATGCCACTGCCGGTAGCTTAACGGCGGTGCTGGCGCTAATTACCGCCGTGGCGATGCTCTGTGCGCCGTGGCTGATTTGGGTATTTGCCCCTGGGTTTGGCAGTGAGCCGGACAAGCTGGCGCTGACCGCGGATATGCTGCGCTTAACCTTTCCCTATTTACTGCTGATTTCGCTCACCGCGTTTTCCGGTAGCGTACTGAATACCTGGAACCGCTTTGCGGTTCCCGCGTTTACCCCGGTGCTGCTTAACCTTTCGCTGATTGGTGCGGCGCTGTTTTTAATGCCGCTAATGGAAGAGCCCGCCATGGCGCTCGCCTGGGGCGTGTTGATCGCCGGAGCGGCCCAGTTGGTTTTTCAGGTGCCGTTTTTGCTGCGATTGGGATTGATGCCTACTCCCTGGCCTAATTTTGCTCATGAGGGAGTGCGACGCATACTGAAACTCATGGGGCCTGCGCTGTTTGGGGTATCTGTGTCGCAAATTAACCTGCTGTTGGATACCGTTTTGGCGTCATTGCTGGCGGCGGGCAGCGTGTCGTGGCTTTACTACTCGGATCGTTTAGTGGAACTGCCGCTGGGCGTGTTTGGGGTGGCCATTGGTACCGTGATTTTACCGGCACTTTCTAAACGCCATGCTGACCAGTCCAAGGAGCACTTTGCTGCGATGCTTGATTGGGCGATCCGCATTGTATTGCTGTTAGGCTTGCCTGCGGCACTGGCGCTGGCGGTGCTGGCCGAGCCGCTGTTAATCACGCTGTTTCATTACGGAGCGATGACCGACAACGACATCCAGATGGCGGCCATGAGTCTGCGTGCTTATGCCTTTGGCTTGGTAGCCTTTATGCTGATCAAAGTATTGGCACCGGGATTTTTTGCTCGCCAAGACACCAAAACCCCGGTGAAGGTAGGCATTATCGCCATGGTCGCTAATATGGTGTTTAACCTACTGCTGATTTGGCCGCTGGCCCATGCCGGATTGGCGTTAGCCACCGCGCTTTCTGCGTTCTTGAACGCGGGCCTGCTGGGTTACTTACTGCATAAGCAGGGAGTGTTGGTCTTTCAGCCGGGCTGGAAGCGCTATTCGGTGCAGTTACTAGGTGGCAGCGGGCTAATGTGCGCGGCCCTCTATTTTATTGCGCCCGACTGGCAGGCTTGGCTCGCGTTTGGCCTTTGGCAACGGATAAGCTGGGTCACTGGGCTAGTGATACTGGGCGGCTCGCTGTACTTTGCGTGGCTGGCGGCACTGGGTTTGCGCGTTCGTCATTTAAAAATGCACTCATAACACTGCATCCTGGGGTGTGGGTTCGTTATAATCAGAGGCTTTATGTCCTCCAACGGCTGAGGTGCCATGCGCGTCATTCGAGGTCTGCACAACTTGAGAGCGGCTCATCGTGGCTGCGTTGCCACCATCGGTAATTTCGATGGGGTGCATCGCGGCCATCAAGCCATCCTGCAGCAGTGCCGAGAGCATGCGGCGCGCTGGAGTGTGCCGTTAACAGTGGTGGTGTTCGAGCCCCAGCCGCGTGAATTTTTTGCCGGTGATCAAGCACCACCGCGTTTAACCCGGTTGCGCGAGAAAGTCCGGCTGCTCCGCGATTTTGGCGCTGAACAGGTTCTCTGCTTGCCGTTTAACGATGCGCTGCGCAGCCTTACCGGGCGTGAGTTTATCGATCAGGTGTTGATTGATGGGCTAGGCGTTAAGCACTTGGTCGTGGGCGATGATTTTCGCTTCGGCTGCGACCGCCGCGGTGATTTTGCTCTGCTGGCGGAGGTCGGGAGCGAACAGGGGTTTGGCGTAGAGCACACGCGTACTTTTACCGTGGATGACGAGCGGGTTTCCAGTTCTCGGGTGCGTACGCTGCTTGCCAGCGGCAATTTTTCTGCTGCTGCGCGTTTGCTGGGCCGCGCCTATTCGTTACATGGCCGAGTGGTGCGCGACCAGCAGTTGGGGCGCACCATTGGTGTACCGACTGCCAATTTGCCGCTGATGCCCCAGCCATTAACGCTGCGTGGGGTTTATGCGGTGGTGGCTGAGCTTGAAAATGGCGAGCGCTACCCAGCAGTGGCGAATGTGGGCTTCCGCCCTACGGTGGGTTCGGAACGGCCAACGCTGGAGGTGCACCTGCTGGATTTTAAAGGTGATCTCTACGGCCAACGCATGACGGTGTTTCCCTGCGCGCGCCTGCGGGGCGAGGTGAAGTTTGACAACCTTGAGGCACTTAAAGCGCAAATTGAACGTGACCAGGCCCGCGCTCGCCACTATTTAATGGCGGCAATAGGTGGGCAAAACAGCGCTGACCAAGAGAACGCTGAACAGGACTATTCGCTTCCGCTGGCCTCGGCCCCGCTTGGGCGTGAGGCCATGTCTTCAAGTGCAATGTCTTCAAATGCGGTGTCTTCAAACACGATTCCTTCTGATTCTTCTTCGGCGGATGATGCCGCCGATGCTAACAACGGCTGACCAGACCATGGATTATAAGCACACGCTGAATTTGCCTGAAACTGATTTCCCCATGCGCGGCATGCTGCCAAAGCAGGAACCAGGGCGGGTTTCCCAGTGGCAGGATATGAACATTTACCAGCGCCTGCGGGAAGCGCGCGCGGGCGCGCCGCTGTTTGTGCTGCACGATGGCCCTCCCTACGCCAACGGCAGTATTCATATTGGTCACGCCGTTAATAAGATCCTTAAAGATATTATCGTTAAATCGAAGAATTTAGCCGGCT
>Ga0208919_1001936_pt1 | contig 11306 bp, 15 predicted proteins | sample 4_EtaG_FD_184076 | JGI IMG/M metagenome (GOLD analysis project Ga0208919, IMG submission 184076) | Marine viral communities from the Subarctic Pacific Ocean - 4_ETSP_OMZ_AT15127 metaG (SPAdes) (version 3) | ecosystem: Environmental > Aquatic > Marine > Oceanic | place: Pacific Ocean | collected... | reverse complement strand
TTGCACCCGTGTTAATTAATTCCTGGTATCGTGACAGGGAATACAACGAAGTAATCGGTGGGGTGCCCAACTCAATGCACCTTACGTTGGGAGCTTGTGATGTTACCAAGAAAGGAAAGACACCCAAGGAGGTGGCCGACCTACTAGAGACACATCCTCAAGCAGATCTATTGGGTATCGGGAGATACAATTCATTTACACACGTTGACTGCAGGGGCATGATGGCACGCCCATCTCCTGCGAGGTGGGGCACTAATGGCTAACGGTATCAAGGACTTAGATCCAAATTATACCCGTACATTAACTCCAAGGGTTACGGAGCATTTGAGGGATTGGGCTAAATCTGTTTATGGATTGACTGACTCAGAATTTGATGAGTCCATTAGTGAATGGCAACAAGGTTCACGTAAACCAAAAAATACAAGGGGCATCATGTCTTATAGGCCCCGAAATATGCCGGAGATGCCGAAGCGGACTCCAGAAAGGCAGAAAATATATGATGCCGTAGCCGAGCGAGCAGAATACCATGCAGCAGGGAAGCCCGTCACTGGTCGTGGAAGCCCTTACACGCTAAATCGTGACGGTAGATACGTGATGAAACCAATGGCAGATAAGGTGAAGTGGCAAGGAATTAGAAGCATAATGAAGAAAGTTCCTTTTCTTCTTGGGCCGGCTATTGGCCTTGCGTTTGATCAGTTGACGGCAGCAGATGAGCTAGGTACTGGTGAAGATGAAATTTTAAGGCAGATAAAAATGGGCAGGGATAATTAATGTCTAACGGTATCAAAGACTTAACGTCACGTGCGGATACAGCGTTAGATAAGGCAACGGATTATTCAGATTCGTTATTGGCACTAGGTGTCGCACTTAATCCTGCTACAAGTTTTGGACAGGATGTCTTTGATATAGGACTAGGTGGTATAAACACTTTACGTTCCTTATTTAAAGGCGAGGGGATTCCTGGGCGAGAGGTTGCAAGGTCAGGGTTTGGTCTTCTGGGACTACTTCCTTTTATATCTGGTGCCGCTACCCGACGGGGCCGTCAAGCCCTAGCGGATTTATATGGCCCTATTGAGAAGGGCACTGGTGGAGGGCGTCCTCGTAAGGAATTTTCAAAAAAGTATGACAGGACAAACCCCTATCGACGTGACGTAACAGGAAAAATTCCATTAACGAAACGTGATTATGAACACTGGGGGTATCCAAAGACCAAGATAGAAGAACCTGAACTCTTGACATCTCAGTTAAGGAAAATGATGAAGGAGTCTGAGGATCTTGGTTTAGGCCCCAAAGAGTTGAACCCACTGCGTGCCCAGCAAGAGAAGGAAGACCTTGTAGCTGCTTGGCTTAGAGATGATAAAAGAAAAGAGATAGAAACCGCACTGGGTTGGCAATGGCTTCCTGATGGAAATGAATTTATGAATCTTAAGACTGGGGCGAGACAAAAAAATATACCCAGAGAATTGCGGAACCACCCAGAGTGGAGGGCTATAAGAGAAGGGTTCGTAGAGGACAAAAGTAAAATTGAAAGAGCCGTGGAAGAGGGCGGAAGGCGTGGGGCAATACAAAGTGAAACTATTAAAGAGGGTACTTACTTTGGCCAACGACAGATAGATAAAGCTAAAGAAGCAGAAGCTAGGATCGAGGAAGCTATAAAGAAAAATATGAGAAAAGAAGAGAAAGCAGTGAGCTTTATGACAGATCCTGATATGAGGGCAGGGTCTCCTGGTTCCTATGAGGTAGAATTGCCGGCCAGCATACGGGAAACGCTACCTGGTTACATGAGAAAGTTTTTTGTTAAGGGAGGCGTGGGAGTTGACACTAGGATTAACAGACAACTACTACCTAATCAAAGTTTTATTGAACGCCTAGAAGCCAACCCAAACCTTACTCCCGAACAGAAGATAAAAATATTTAACGACGAAGCAGATTATATACTAAAAAACCATGGCGAAGAATACCATAAAATATTTACAGAAGGTGTCCCTGAACGGAAAACTCTCCTTGGCCAATCTCATTTTGCTCGTATGATGGGGTCAATGAAGGGCCGTAAACTATTACCTTCAGAGTACGACTCCTTGGTGGAGGCTGCGAATGCAGACCCGCAAAATCTAAATAAACTCCAACAACGCCTGGTACGTGGTATTCGAGACAAAGTACGGGAAGAACAGGGACTTGAACCCCTGCCATTTGTCAAAAAAGAAAAAGTTGATTGGGCAAAAGAGCGTAGGATTGAAGCAGAGCAACAGGAGCGTATTTTTAACGAAGCCTGGGAAGGTGAGCCTCTTGGGTTTATGGAGAAGAAACCAGTAGCACCACGGCAAGTTGTCAAGAACATCTTGGAAGGTCTCGAAGATCTGCCGTCTGCTGGAATAATGCGGGTAAGTAGAAAGGGTGTGCAGGTTATACCTCCGAAGGTCCACTCTAAAGCAATGCCAATGAACTATAAAGATGGGCAATATGGATTGAATATGCAGCCTCAATTTAAAGGTAAGTCCACCATGGATTTAATTAAGAGTGGGGATAGGACTGGTACAAGTCGAGGAAGTATAAATAAAGATTATAATGTCGGTGATCTTGTAGAGGTTAAGGGAAGCGGCAAGGAAAAGATTTTAGTAAGAATTGAGGCACATGATGATGGTAGTGTTTGGAAAAAAGTCAGTGATATAAACCCCGAAGAGTGGATGGCCCGTGAAGGCTGGGACTTAGATGCATACAATAAACTTGCTAGGAGAGGTGATTATCAAATGAAGTATAGCGTGGCCCGTCCACATACGCTGTCCACGGGCAATGCTCCTTTATCAGACCAAACCTGGCAAAGAGTGGCAAAAAAATACGGGGTGTCTAACATCAGGGTATACAATCCAGAGCACATGATAAACAACCCAGGAAGAAGAGCAGAGGCTGGCGTGGCTTTGAAAAAAGCCTCAAATAATATACCTAATAAGTATCCCATAACTTCAGGCAAGAATCCAGACTATAGTAATGCCCTGTTAGAGCGTAATTATTTTCAGGTGAAAAATTCGGATGGAGTGTTTGCTGTAGGTAAGCGGATCAGGAACCAGAAGGGACTTGGGATAGAGGGCGGAAGTGCCTGGGCAGTACAAATGGGTATTGACCAGGGCAAGCCTGTATATGTTTTCGATGTGGTGTCAAACAGATGGTTCACAGGTGACAACACATTTATACGAGGATTGGATACACCACCCACGTTAACTCCCAACTTTACTGGGATCGGATCAACGGGTAGGAAAACTAAATGGAAAGAAGGGTTGACAAAAGAATATAAAGCGAGGGCAGTCAAGGCTATTGAGGATGTGTTTAAGGAGTCAACGACTCTAACAAAGACAGGTCAATTCCAAAACTACAATATAGATAGTGTACAAAAGGGTCTGAGTAAGATGTATACTGAGCTAGGTTTTAACAAGCCAAGGATTAGACAAATCCCTCAAGGATCTTTATCACGAACTGGACGTGTTCAGCCTGAACTTTTACAGGTGGTACGAGAGGCTATTCCCTTCACGGAATTTTTAAAAAGATTTCAGAAATTACCTCCGTCAGAACAAATTAAATACCTAAGTAAATATTTAGAAGAAGGTCGAACAGCCGAAAAGGAAAGACGTACCAGGGTTCGAGCAGCCAAAAAGGTAGCCAGAAGAAGACAAGTTAGAGAAGCTATTCGTCCATCACCTGGAGGAGAGGCTGTTGCTGTAAAGAGGATTGACAAAAGACAGGCGAAAGAGAAGTCAAAAAAGCTCGCTGAACGCTCGGAAGAAGAATATAAAAAGTTCAGAAAGCGGTTTGAGAAAAATTACGGTGATATAGATGAGGTCGCAAAAACTATAGGTATGTCAACCAAGGACATAAAAACAGAATTAAAAGGGTGGGGTTACAACCATGCAGCCCGTGAGTTAGGTGGAACACGGGGATACGTTGATCAAGACTTCCTGCGTCTACTGAGGCATTACTTTCCGCCGGACTGAGAAAAAAAATAGAAAACCATAGAAAAAAGGACAGTAAAATGTATAAGGGTATAATGGGATTACAAGCAGGTGGCCCAACTAAGTGGAGGGACACGGCTCCGTTAGCAGACATGGGCCTAGAAGAACTGGAGAAACTGAAAAGGAGTATGCCAAGAAATTTGTATACGCCTATAGGTACGGGTCCGAGGGCTATTGAGAATCCATTAGGTGGACCCTTTCGCAAGGCATTGCTGAGTGCAATAGAGGCTAGGCAGGACGAAAACATTATGGAGTTGTTGCAACCCCGTATAGAAAGCATTCTGAAGGAAGCACATGAACGCCATCAAGACCTTCTCACGGGTCGGCTACCAGACGAAACTACTTGGCGTTATGGTGAAACAGTGCCTAAAAGGGTGCCCTTCGATCTGTCATCCGTTCCAGAGGGAGAGGTGGATGCGGCCCTCAGAAAGGCTATAGAAGATTTCACTGGGGAGGCTGTGCGAGATAAGAACCTCATGGATGAGTTCCGAAGAATACGAAACTTACCAGACCCTGCACCGACGGTTAACCTGCGAGGTGGCATTCGCTCCTTGACACAGGAAGGAGGCACGAGCGTCACAGGGGGTAGGAATGTATCTCGTCCTTCAGGCGTGTCCAGATGGAGGGCAGGTTCCTCCGCTTTTGAGAAAGCAGCAACGGCTATCCACCGTGATCAGGTGAACGACGCAAGCGAGTCCGCTTCTAAATTATGGCGAAAAGAAATGGACTATAAATATGGTCCCAAAGGAGTGGGATCTGGATCAGGTTGGACTGATGTACCAGGACGGTTACGAGAATTTGCCAGGAAGAGGTTCGCAGGAGGTGGGCTAAAATCTTTGGCATATTTAATACCTGGTTTAGGTGTGATGGCTGACCAAGCATTAGCGGCTACACCGTTAGGGAGTGGAGATTTACCTATAGATGATTCAGACAGCTTGCCAGTCATACCCCCAATGGGGCCAAGCTCAAGCTCCGCTGAAGCAGGTAGTCTGATAGACGAAATGTTAAGAAGCATAGAGGCAGGGAGTCCAATTAGATAATGGCCATCACTAAACAAACGTCATTACCTGCAGTTAGTATTGGGTTTGCAATCAGCATACTGGTGGCTACCTGGTATGCAGGTGCAAGGTTTCGTGATATGGAAAATCGGGACGTAGCTAATACTGTTTTGATAGACGATATAGCAGACAGACAGAGAAAATATATAGGGACCTCTGGATTGCTGACGGAACGACTAAACAATTTAACTGAACAGATTCACTTACTCGAAAGAGAACTGGCCTTACTAAAGGTCAGGCTAGAACTAGGTGGAGAAGATCGGTAAGGAGGAGACATATGTCTACAGTCATAGCAGTCGCTAGTGACCTGCACTGTGGATCAACAATAGGCTTGTGCCCATCCACTGGGATTGAACTGGATGACGGTGGTTGGTATGAGCCATCCGATGCTCAGAAATGGCTATGGCAAGAATGGGAAAATCACTGGGATACAGTCAAGAGTTTAGCACGAAGGAAGACATTGCACCTTGTACTGAACGGTGACATGATTGATGGAGATCACCACCGAACACCGCAGATTGCATCGCCACTGACAGGTATCCACATACGTACAGCCCTGGAATGTCTAGGAGTACCACTGGCACTCAAGCCAAAGCAGGTCCACGTGATGAGAGGAACTCCCTCTCACGTAGGTAGATCTGCAGAGTCAGAGGAGGGGATTGCACGGGCACTACACAGTCAAGGGTGGCCCGTAGAGCTAGATCCTGATAGTGGGATGTACTCCAGCTATAGGCGTAGGCTGGACATAGGGGACGTTAGGCTCTCGATAAGCCATCATGGTAGGATGGGACAGCGAGCGAACACCAGGGGTGGCTACAGTCGCTTATACGCTTTCGATGTCTGGGCTGAAGCCGCACTAGAGATGTGGCAAGAAATGAAAAGAGGCGACTTGCAAAAAGCCTGGGACGAGAAGAGACCAGCCGACATCGGCATTCGATCTCACAACCACCAGTACATGGATAGTGGCTATGACCATCGAGGCGTTACTCGAATGATCAGTACACCAGCGTTTCAGTTAGCTACTGAGTGGGTACACAGGATAGCTGTAGAAAATATGGCCAGCATTGGATTGTTGGTTGTCATTATTAGCGATGATGGAGATATTGAAGTACGACCTTTGCTGTCGAATGTTTCCAGGGAAACCCCCATCAAGGGAGAGGTATGAAACAGTTAACATCAGAACAGATTATACAAGAGATTGAGAAGGCTTTTGAGGCTGGCAGAAAACGTGACGAAGAAAATGTATACACGTTAAAGGAACTAAGAAAGCTATTGCAAATGTCTGACAATGCAGTGTACCAGAGGCTCGACATCTTGGAAGATGAGGGACGCTTAGAATGCACCAACAAGATGGTGAAAACTAGGGCCACAGGAATCAGTGGTAAGAGAATCTGGAGACACGTAACTGCCTACAAGATTCGCCCGTCCGAAGAAGACGGAAACAATCCTGCCGGCTGAAGATAATTATTTTGCATACATTCAAGAACTGCAGCGATAGCACACAGAAATATATAATTACAGAAAACCCCCGTAGGGGGTTTTTAGAAATCACGGGGTAAGTAGATGATTCGATCAAAGGAAATTCTCATACTGGGTGCAGTCCTCGTCTTCCTGGGATTGGCGTACAGTTATGTCGGAGATGCGAAGACGGATGCACTCATCGCAGAAGAACGAGTACGAGTACTAGAGGTAGAAAGAAAAGAGCTTGAGGTGTCCCTCGAAAAAGCTACCCAAGACTACGAAGTACTACGGGATAGCCTGGACTATGCTCACGACTCCATCTCTGAGGTACGTGCCGATGCTGTTGAGAGGGCTTTAGAAGCATCTGAGAGCTTCACGGACAACATGGCAATACTTCGGGATAGTTTGGAGTCTTACGAGGGCTTACAACCTGTCTTTGACCAGATCCAAGAAGACCATGATCGAGAGGTCTCAGCTTACCAGGATCAGGTAGAAACTTTAGAGGCTGAAAATCTCATGCTGTGGCGTAGAGTTGAGGTGATTGATTCGATGTGGGTACGAGAACAACAAGTCAACCAAGCACTCAGGGCTGAGATCACTGCCCTGAATGCTGAGTCGGATGCATGGGAGAAGGTCGCCAAGGGTAGCCTGTTCAGCAAGATAAGAGCAGGGGTTCCGTATGCGATCATTGGTGGTGGCATTGCTCTGCTTGTTCTTGACGATTAGAGGGCTTCTTCACCGACTTGTCGATAGGCTTACTGCAGTACGCACAGGTGTCCCAGTCTGTTAAGATCTGGCGGTGACCACAATGTTCACAAACAAACTCAACCTGTTTCATTTAATCGTTAGAAGTTCTTGTGATTAAGGCATGACAGAAAGCTATGCTGTCTAGCTGACTCATTCTCTTTATGCCTGGGAATGGTATCGTATTCTCATGCACCACAGGGGCTGGCATATGCGTGGGAACCAGTGTGTTGATCTCTTCGCTTACAGCTTTCATTGTTGCTAGATGCGAAAGCCATCCGACAAGCCATAGTGCAGTGAACAAACAAAACCAATTAATTACTTTTTCTAAATCAAACATTACTCCTCCTAGTATGCGAGGCTATAACCTCGACTTTGATGACAGTAGACCTTCCACTGTTCGTGATAATACTCTGCTCTGTCTCTTACAGATTGTTTAGTTCTTCCGTATTTCTTTTCAAACTTTTCTTTCCCCATCTCATCGAAGTCCTTATGTGCCAGGAAATGCAGGGGCACGACGTGCTTATATGTTCCCCCTGCTCCCCGTGATTTCATATGTGCGTTATGGATACTGCACAGTTTTCCTGTTAGCTCGCAAGGCTGACTAGCCATGAACCTTACTCGTTCAACACTATAAAAATGTTTCTTAAATCTTTTTTTCTTTCGTTCAGACTTACTCGTCATAGAGGTCCTCAATCTCATCAAAGCATTCAGAGTCTACAAAGATCGGCTGGCCCTGATCAACGTATGCACACAAGGTATTATGCTCCAAGTATTCCCTGGCTTCGGTATGACTCATGCCGTCACGATCCATTAAGATCTTGATACACTTATCTACACTGTAAACCAGGCGAAACTCTTGAACAGCTACGTCATATGTCTTTCCGATTACTGCGTCATCTAACCCATCAGCTTTTAACATAATTCTCCATAGATACAATCAATGTACTCGTTAATAAATTCTGCTGGTATGAGATGGTCATACCCTACAAATCCTGTCTTACGCTCTATCATACGCTTATCTTTAATGAGGCTTGGGTCCTGGTACTTGTTAAGAACTTCAGCACTGGCCAGCCCACAAATCTCATACGTGTTATCGTCTATCTTAACAACAAGTATTTGGTCATACGTGTTGTCTATATTTATTGCATGGTGTAGACCCTTAGTCACAGTCTTCACACCTAGCTTAACTCCGATTGGATCAAGGTCTGGATGGTCGTAGTTACCTGAGTGACCGACTGTCCAGTCTACAAAAGATCGGCCCAATAGTTTCTCGACTGCCATCTCTCCAGTCATGCCTGTGAAGGATCGCTTGACCTCACTTCTGTTGTCGATCTGGTGGTCTTTCTCCGTCAGCTTTGCAACTGCCTTACTGCGAGCAAACTCCCTAGCCTTTTGCACCTCTTGATCCGACAGCGAAACGGTTATCCCCTTTTGCTGTTGTAACATATCTATACTAACGCAATGAACATATCTGAGTCCATCCTTTTGCGAATAATTTCTACATATTCTGGGTTAATCTCACATAGGACAGCGTTGCGATCATTGTGTGACGCTACCATTCCTGTCGTTCCACTACCTGCAAAGGGATCAAGAACTGTACCACCTTCTGGGCACCCTGCCATAATACATGGTCGTATCAATTCGGGTGGGTAGGTAGCAAAGTGAGCCTCCCTGTATGAGTCTACGTTGACAGTCCATACAGTTCGCTTGTTCCTTGTGTCGTGATTCACCCTCTCTTCAATTCCCTTGGGATCGAAGTGATAGTTTTTATTCTTACTAAGTAGAAATATATATTCGTGTGCCTTAGTGCATCGGTCTTTGACAGATTCCGGCATTGGGTTAGGCTTGTGCCAGATAATATCCTGTCTTAGATACCAACCATCTGCTTGTAATGCGAAAGCTACACGCCATGGTATACCTACTAGATCTTTTGGCTTCAAGCCATCAGGAACAATCTTGCTGTGTGCGTGTTCTAAATGGTGGTAGTCTTTGTTAAGGTTGCCTGGAGGCCCCTTACCACTACCACTGTAGCTGTCCCCTAGATTTAACCAGACAGTACCGTCATCCCTTAGTACACGTCTGACCTCTCTGAAAACTGACACAAGATTTTCTGCATATTCTTCAGGTGTATCTTCTAATCCAAGCTGTTCGTCTTTACGTGTCGCTCCACATTGAGGACACGATGACTTGTATATGGCGTCACCTACCACACTGCCCTGATCGTACATACCTCTGTGCCCAGTGCTAGTGTCTTTACTAATCTTTGTCAGCCTCATGTGTGGACAGTCAGGGTCTCCACCTTCCCACGTACCTGTGCCGTAGTCTCGTAAGCCCCAGTAGGGTGGGCTAGTGACACAGGTGTTGATGCTCTGCGGTTCAAGTGTCTGTAAAGATTTTCTGCACTCGCCCGTGAGGATCTTAACTTCATTCATCTGCGGTTACTGCTGTCTAACAAAATGATCCAACACCACACTATTATACCTACGATAAACATCACATAAAATGTCCACCTAGTCAGTTGGAAATCCATCGAACTCCTCCTTTCACTGCGAAGGGCACCACCTGTTGTGAGGACCAGTCCAACAGGTATGAGTCGTGGTTGTTTAAGCTAGGCCAGACGTTCCAAGATCCGGCACTAGCCCCTTCTGTTAAATAATTATACTTAGCTCAACTTAAACTTCTTCTTTTTCCCACCATCTCACACCTGTATTTATCGGGAGTTTCATTCCGTCATCTTTCAGGTATGACTCTATGCAGTGTATTACAAGTTGGTTAATACTTATGCCTCTCGTATCAGCCTCTATACGACAGGTTTCGTACAACTCTTGAGATAAACGCAAAGAGGTTTGTCGCCTAGAAGGGGAGGTCGAGTCCGTCATCTTCCTTCTCCTCTGCTTTCTGTACGGGTGCATCTTCTCGCTTGTGTTCTAGCTCTAAGCGGAAGTTCTTGTACGGTGCCCCTGCCTTCGATACCCTGTTCCACATTGCGACTTTTAATATGGGCATACGTCCTTCTCTAACCTCATCCACCATGACTTTCATAAACTCTCTTGTAAATTCAATCTTGCCTACTTCTGCTGGATGCCTATCTGTCTTTGCATACTTATTTGGAAATACTGCAAAGTCTACCTTGGGTTGGTTCTTGTAATCTATCGCCATCTATTTTTCCTCCGAAAGTTGAAGTGCTTGTTGTCCTAACGCTTGTATGTTCTCTGTTAATGTTACTACCTTATTTGCATTACGATCAGTAATAGCTTTCTTAATGTCGCTTTGCAAATCCTTGTCCTCAATACTCCATCCACCTTTAGCTAGATCGTTGATCGTCTTCTTTAAGATCACGATCTTTTCATCTACCTGATCATCAGCCTTCTTGTTTGTTTGAACAGGTTTCTTTGAGCTAGGCTTTTTCTTTGGCTTGCTAACCCCATTAGCCGTAGCCTTTGAGGGTGCCTCATAGAAGATATCATCAAGCCCACTGTACACGTATAGCCCCAAGCCCCACATAGCTAGGTTCTTTGTCAAGCAACGCATCTTAGCCGTGTTGATTGCCATGCTGTCAGGGTGGACGATTGCTTGGTTCCTGTGGTCTGTGATGGGCAACCACATTTCTTTCTTCAGTTCCCCACCATCCCCATCAGGGATAGCAACAGAGCAGGTCACTGAAGCTGTGCCACCTTCGTAGTAAACGACATCACGCAGAACCCCATTGGCATCATTAGCTCCATGCCACTTCAGGCTCCACTCAGGAAAATTCTCTGTGAAAATCCTGACAGCTTGAGACCAACTCAGGTACGTTAGCCCCATCTTCTCCTCAGTATGTTCATTTACATTGATCTGCGACAGCGTGTCATAGACCTTTTTGTACGTCAGTTTAGCCATCTACCTCTCCTCCTGAAATTGTGTACAGAAATTTGCAACACCACAGTAGTGTTCGCATCTCATGTACTCTTGGTTCCTTGCGTTCCACCATCTCTCCTCTTCGGTACATCTTACATCATCCTCTGCTGTGTGTATCTCCACTCTCTCAGCGAGGTATCGC
>Ga0208919_1001933_pt1 | contig 11312 bp, 11 predicted proteins | sample 4_EtaG_FD_184076 | JGI IMG/M metagenome (GOLD analysis project Ga0208919, IMG submission 184076) | Marine viral communities from the Subarctic Pacific Ocean - 4_ETSP_OMZ_AT15127 metaG (SPAdes) (version 3) | ecosystem: Environmental > Aquatic > Marine > Oceanic | place: Pacific Ocean | collected... | reverse complement strand
GCAGAAATAGTAACACTTGAAGAAGTACGTGGAGTGTTCCAAGTGCTAGTGTTCCAAGTATCAGTGCCCCATCCATATCCTAAAGTTGAAGAAGTTTGACCAATATTAATTTGATAATTAGCATTGCCTGAGCCACCTCCACCAGATGTAGATCCAGAAGCTGCGCTAGTATGTGTGACTTTGTACGTGTCAGCATCAACAAATGTTGTAACTTCAAACTCGTTGTTCATGTCTAAACCATCTATTGCAGAGAAAGAATCAAAGGTTACAAAGTCTCCTTCAATAGCACCGTGATCTGCATCAGTTACTGTGACTGTTGTTGTACCATTTGTTGTAAAAGGATTTGTTAGAGATGCTGTTTCTCTAATAGGTGTAATGTCATAAATAGCACTACCTGAGAATAAATATAATTTTCTATCAGTGCCTAAAGCAAGGTATCTAGTTCCGTCTAAACCAATCCAGCTATGCGTATCACGGACCACGCCCACGACAGTTTTATTTGGATCTGATAAATATGACCAGCCTTTCCATCTTTCAGGTTTTCCGTAATGAAAACGTACAAGATTTGAATCAACATACTTACGTTGATCACCTGCTGAGTAAGCAGTATCTTGTTTATCTATGCCTGGTTGGAACTTTAAATCTACTAATTTCATGTCGAAGTATACTAAATTATTTATTGTTTTGTGGCAAGAATTGAGTGGCTACGTTGCCTTTAAACGAGTAATTACCATAGTGAGTCATACCACTCACAATATCTGCATATATTTTACCACCTATTTTCTGCCATAAACGACAAAATGCATAATCTTCAGATAAATATCTTTTGGTATCTGGCTCTATCATCGTGTCAAAAAAAGTATAATTCCACTTGGATGTGTCATGATAACTAAAAGTTTTGTCATGTGGAGCACCAATGTGTTGATCTGGTATAAATTTTAACTCAGGATAAGCTAAAGCCATTTTTTTAAAAACGTTTCTTTTTATTAACATAAAGCCTGTGGCGCCATCTAATACCTCAATAAAACCTTTTTTAGATAAAATTTTTTTAGGGTCTTTAACATTTAGATTGTACTGCAATGAAGCTGCATGTAATTCATCTTCTGATATGTTTGGATTTTCTTGTGCTCTACTTTTAACTTTTCTCCAATCAATTGTTTTACGAGGATACACACCTGTCACTACATCCTCATCTAAATCTAACATACGAAATACTGATTCAGGATTAAAAGCGATGTCTGCGTCAATAAATAAAAGATGAGTGTATTGTTCTTCATCCATAAACAACTGAACCAAAGTATTACGGGCTCTTGTAATTAATGACTCATTACCAATTGTGCCAAATTGTAACTCTATTTTTTTAGTAGCTGCTAACGCTGTTAGTTGTAAAACGCTTTTAAAATAATCAGCGGTAATCATACCTCCGTAACACGGTGTTCCTATAAATATTTTAGTCATTTAATAACTTAAATTTATTGTTTTTTATAAATCCCTCGTTGTCCTTTCCTATTACAAAATATCCTCTACCACTTAATCTTTGTCTTTGTAAAGACGGGTAAGCATATGTCCCTTTAGGATTATTAGTAAATATATCCACTTTATCTTTTAGATTTTCTTTAACAAGTTTTGAATCACATGTAACTTTATTATAGTAATCATATTTATAAGGTGGATAATTTATATTAAAATCATGAACACAAACTACGCCTCTTTCAATGTAAGACAATTCATCTTTTAAAGGCCAGTATTCTTTTCCATGGGCATCTAAAAAAAAGAAAGGAAAAGAACTTTTGTTTCTATTATCAAAAATAAAATCTTGACTAGATTGACCATAAATATCAACATTAGAATATTTTTCTAATCTATATCTTGCAATATCATACCAATCTCTTTTATATTCGCATGTTTTAACAGGTAACATTGAAAATGTTTTTGCTAAAAATTCTGTTGTATCACCAATGTTTGTTCCAGTTTCAAGTATACTATCACATTCATAAAAATCTATAAGGTAACAAATTTCTAAAGCTGTGTGAATATCTAAACCAAAGGGTCCACCACCATCAACCATGTCACTACCTAATCTAGGGGTAGTATAAAAATTGTAAAATACTTTTTCTTCATTAAATCCTTTAATCATGATATCTCCTGTTGTAAAAAACAATCCACTATTTTTTGAGGTTTAATTTCAACTACATAGGGGTAATCAGAAATTAAATTAACATTTTTTTCATAACCAAACATAGATGAATGAGACGTGCCCCACAAAACAACTCCTTTTTTGTTAAAAGATTTATTAGAACAAATGTGCTGTAAACTACTATCAATACAAATAAATGAAAGACAATATTTGGCTAAAATCATAAAATCCAATTTATCTGTAAACATTGTTTGAGTAGTGTTAAGCAAAGGTTCTTGTTCATTAGGATGACTGAAAACTATAATATTTATCTCAGGTAAAGATTCTTTGAGTAAATTAATTACTTCTTGTCCTTCTTTATAATTTCTTCCCGCATTAATTTCATCGTAATTATTTTGTATTAAACCTTGACCTCCCGTAAATTGAATTAAAATAAATTTACCAAGTTTTAAAATATCTGGTTTAATAATTTTTTCTCTTTTGGAATTAATATAAAAATTAGGTAATAACTCTTTTTCTTTAACATCGTACATTTTTGACCAAAATTCTATAAGGTGTGTATCACCTTTTAAAAAATTTGATTTGTACGGATCTTTATAAATAATATTATTATAATTTTTAAATAAAGTGTGAGACGTATCATGAAGAGGAGCTAAATTAAGTGAATGAGTAGAACTGACTCTAGGATCATGTTGAAACAATTCAGGCCATGAAGTCATTAAACATAATTTCTCATTATTTTTTTCCACAAGTTTATCAAACAAAGCAGTAAACTGTAAATGTTTTCCAACCCCTCCTTCTAATATGTGTAAGTTAGGCATCGGCATTTTCTTTATAAAAAATATTAAGAGTGTATCTTTTAGAGCTATCTCCAAAAGATTGTAAATCTGAATGTGGTATTTTTAATCCATTAAAAAATAAAGCTCTATTCTCTATAAATCCTATGTGAGAAGATAACTTTTCATTATGTAAAAAACCTGTACCATTATTAAGAAGAGACTCACCTTTTACAAATAAAAGAAAATTAGCAACATTACCTTTATCATCATCAGTGTGAAACAAGGGTTCTTCTTTATTTTGTCTAGAATGTGCACTAACTGATATAGGCTCAAGATTTCTATGTGGAAAAAAATACTGTTTAATTAACTTTAATAGCGGATCATCGTGAATGCTTTTATCAAAAGTGTGTCTCATGCCATAAATTTGACCTTCAGGGTTTTTTACTTCGTAATACTTTAATTTTGTTACGGTATCCTGTAGTGATTTTAAAGTGTCATTTTCTAAAAAATCATCAACATACATAACAAACTTTGTATTTTTATTGTGTTGCATAATCTACTTTTAAATATTCTATTTTTTTTAACCAACCTTTAGGAATAGCGATTGCGCCACCTCCTGTAATATCATCTTTGTCTTTGCTATATGATCTCATAATAATAACTTTTTCATCGTTGTTAAGAACCATCCACCCCACTTCTTGACACACGGCTAACGGAGCATTTATAACTTCTTTTATATCAAGCCAACCTGTTTCTGTATCACGGGCATCGAGCCACGTAACACGGACCATGGGTACTTTTGTTATTTTAAAGTTTTCCATGCTATTGTGTGCCTCATTTCATTAGATAAATTTTTGTCTGCCTTATGTACAAGTCTTGCATTAAAAACTAAGAGTCTATTTGTTTTGTATGTAACTTCGGAACCATTTTTAAACAACGTAGAACCTTTTTTATTTTCTGTTTTATCTGGATAAAATAAAAAAGTATAGTCACCATCATCTGGATGAAAACTACCTGATGATTGAGGAGGATAACAGTTAACGTATGATCTTAATTTTTTATAATTAAAAGAATATTTATTACAAAAAAAATCAAATAAATATTGATGAGATAAATAATTATTTGTTTCACAAGCAAAAAAAAATTGTTCATCGTCTGGGGTAGATGCGTGTGTTTTCCAACTCATATTACTTATTTCTTTTCTAATAAATATTAAAAAATCATCGCTTAAAACATTATCATAAACACGAATATTCATATTAATATTCATCTCTTTTTTGTTCATATTCTGGGTGATAATTTATTGCTACGGTAATTCTATCTTTATCTGAGGTATTAGCGCTCACAGAATGCATTATCTTCCCATCAAAGAAAACACATAAACCATTTTTAGGTGTAATTGTTTTAACGTTACTAAAATTACTATAACTATCTTCTTTTTTAACAAGAGATAAATTTCTATTTGCATGAAACATTAATTTTGCATCCGTTTCTTCAACATCAACAAATAAAACAACGGAAATAACAGAGCCATGCATATGAGGTAAAGCATGTTGATTTTTACCATACCAATTTATCCAGCAATTATCCGTTCTAATATTTGGTATGTCGTAATTTTCTTTTTCAATATACTTTTTAATATACGTTCTTATTAATTCAGAAAGATCATGAAGAGTTTGATATCTAAGATGAGAATTCCAAGCTGTTCTTTTTGCTTTTACATTACATTCATCTGAAGGAGACGTATCAATGCCATGTAAATTTTTGTTTTCTTCAACTAAAATTATTTGTTTAATTTTGTTTTCCCAATCTTTAAAATTAGGAATATTAAAAAAACAAACCTCTTCAGTAAAAATAGGTATTTTTTTAATGTCTACCATTAATTTTTTAAAAGTTCTGGCTCGTCTTTTTTAATTAAATGTAAATTAAAAGATACCGATCTTCTCTCTTCATTTGGTGTTCTAAATGGATATACGCCGTGTGCTAACCAATTTGGAAACAAAAATATATCACCAACCTTTGGTGACTCTTGATGTTTATGTCCACTAAACGTAGCAGCTTGACCATTGAACCAACATATATCACCTACTGTTGGGTAGTGATCTTCCTTTGCATATTCCTCTGGTAAACTTTTTGGTACTCGTAAGTAACATACACCAGATAGTTGACCTTCGTGTATATGAAAAGGATTAAAGTCTCCCGCCCACTGGCTCACGGACCACATAGATTCAATAACCATTTTACCAACATACTCAGGTGAAATAGTTTCACTTGCTGGTGGTATAGAAAGATAATTTTTAACCATCTCACCAATCAATTGTACCATTGGCAAAAACTCTTCGGTGTTCATCCAATCTTGGGGAAAACGAACTTCTTGTTTAACATTGCCTGCTAAGTTACCTGAATGATCAAACTCTTTAGATAATTTTTTATCAGTCAACATTTCTGTTGCTTTATCGTCAAGCATTTTAGTAATGAAATCAGGCATTCTGCCTCTCATTATTGTAGGACCAAAGGGTCTAATAGTATCAAACTTTAAGACTTGTTCGGTTTGTTGTTTCTTTTTTGCCATGCTTTTCCTTTCTACTTGCAAATATCTATTGTCATATAGCAATATTTTCCCTATAAATATATAATTAAATAGGCTTATTTATCCAAGGGCAGCCTCCTTGCATACGACAATCACATAAATTGCAGGTTATTAGGAGATTATGCTTAAAGGTTTAAAAGGAATATTAGAAAAAGGGTTGCAGATAGCAGCACCGTTTATTGGTAATGCGATTATACCAGGTGGTTTTGGATCAGCAATAGGTTCAGGTATAGCTTCACTACTTACAGGTAACAAACCAAAAGACGCTTTAATATCAGCAGGTCTTTCTGGCTTAGCAGGATATAGAGGTCAAGGCGGTACAGGAACAAGTGTCCTTGATAGATTTATGCCAAAATCTTTTACTCCATCAAAAATAATTCCATCTGGAGTTTCTGAATCTTTTGATAAATTAATAGACAGTCAGGGAATGAAAAAAGGTGGAAATCTCTTAATAGATCTTGGAAAAAAAACTTTTGAACAAAGAGGCACAGAAGGAAAACCATTACCATCTTTTGGTATGCAAGCAATAGCAACAGGCCTACCCGCATATTTATCTTACCTCGCGGCAAAAGAAGATAGAGATAGATCAAACGTTCCTGGTATGAATGAGTACATGAGTGCAACAGACAAATTTTATGGTGGACAATTTGAAAGACCACCAGAGGAAAGACGAATACAGAATTTAACTCCTGTATATGCAGCCGCAGGCGGTATGATGGGAAGACAACCAATTAACGGATTAAAAGCAATGCAACAACCCGTTCAATACTCAGCAATGACAGGACAAGGAATAATGGGCTACGCTAAAGGTGGTGAAACATTTCCAAAAAAAACAGGTCAGATAGAAGGACCTGGTACAAAGACAAGTGATTCAATACCTGCAATGTTAAGTGACGGCGAGTTTGTACAAAGAACAGATGCAGTTAACGGTGCAGGCGTTATGATGGGTGCTAAAAATGCAAGTGAAGCAAGAGAAAAAGGTGCAGACTTTATGTACGCATTACAAGATAAACTTGCTAAAATAGGTAAAAAGGTATCGTAATGGCAACAACAAATCAAACATCAACACAGATACAAAGAGAAGCTCCTTTTATGGAGGATTACAGAAGGCGACTTCTGGATGCTTTGTATGGGGGAACTGAAGTTTATACACAAGAAGAAATAGATGATCCAGAATTTAAGGGACCTCCTGGTGCCAAAGCAGGTGATAAAAAAGATCCAGGTCTTTTAGACCAAAGAGTTGATCCGACTAGAAGAGGTATAGCAAGTTTTGCACCAACAGAAGCAGCCGCTTTTTCTTCCGCAGCGCGACAAATGGGTGTAGACCCATTAACAGGACAAAAAACAGGTGTAGCATCTTTTGAACCTTTTATACAACAAGCAGCATCAGGTCTTGGTGCCGCTATAGGAACAACTGCTTTAGGCATACCTTCTTTGTCAGCAGCTCAATCACAATTTGACCCTACACAAGCAAATACTCAAGATTTCATGAATCAGTATCAATCTAACGTTACACAAGAAGCATTAAAGCAATTAGATGAACAAGCAGCAAAAGCACAAAGTAATCTTGCAACTCAAGCACAAAAAGCAGGAGCTTTTGGTGGTGCAAGATTTGGTGTACAAGAAGCAGAACTTTCTAAAAATTTACAAGACATAAAATCAAAAAGAATATTTGAAGATCTTTCAAAGAACTTTATGCAAGCACAACAAGCTGCAATAGGAACAGGAGAGTCAGCAAGAGCAAGAGAGCTACAAGCGGCTCCTGTTTATGGTCAACTTGGTCAAACAGCAGGAACACAAGCATTAGGATTTGGTAATCTTGGTGCACAACAATTTGGTTTAGGACAACAAGGTGTTCAATCATTATTAGGTGTAGGTCAAGCTCAACGAACTAGAGATCAAGCACTTTTCGATGAAGACTTTAGATTTAGAAGACAGCAAAGCTTAGAACCTAGACAAAGAATTCAATTTGGTGCTGACATTTTAGCAGGAACTCCATCAATTCAACAGTCTATGAGTCAACAGCCATTACCATATACTAATCCATTAGCAGCAGCGGTCGGCGGAGGTCTAGCAGGTCTTGGCGGAATAGGTGCAATGTATAGTCAGTAGGTCACATGGTAGCTAATCTTTTTGATAGACCAATGTTTCAAGGGCAACAACCAATAATGCCAGAAGATGATGGCAGCAGAATAGAACCAAAAGCATCAGCAGTCGAAGCAGATGCGGGAGTAATCTCGTATCCACAATCACGGATCACGGGTCCTTTAGGTGGTGATAATACAGGTATTATGGAAGCTTTAGCACTGACAGCGGATCAAGTAGATCCTAGAGCATATCAAGCAGCAATGGCAGAACTTGTACCTACAAGATCAACAACAGATATTGCAGCAGAGTATGATAGATTATATGCAGATGAGCCTGCAGAAGCTCCTGATTATGGTTTTGAAAAAAATTTAGCTCTTGCAAGAGCAGGTCTTGCTTTAATGCAACCTACACCTGGGGGCACAATAGCTCCCTCTATTGCAAGAGCAGGCGATGCGTTCATTCAAGACCTAGCAGCAATTAAAGGTAGAGAGAGAAAAGACAAAGCTGCTTTCCGTGCAGAAGAAAAAGCAGCAGATGCGGCAAGAAGAAAATATATTTTAGATACAAAACAAGCATCAGCAAATGCATCAAAAGCATTACAAGGTGAAATAATTATGAAAGCTTTTGGTTTTAATTTTGATGAAGCACAAAAAAATAAAGCGTACATGCGTGATCTTTCCAAAATGTATTACAACTATCAATATGACACGGATACTGAAGCAATGAAAAGACATTACGATTTATTAAAAGAACAATATAAAAAAGATGGTAAAGTTTTATTTGATCAAGCAACAGGTAAGTTTGCTATGGGGTACATACAAAATGATGCTAACGGTATTCCTATTCCTTTTTTTCCTGTTAACGATGGAGGTACATTTAAATATGTTGCGCGACCAGATGCAATTGTCACAAACTTTACATTAAATAATAAAGGTGACTTTGATCCTGGTGCTAAACCTATTATGGATTTAGCAGGTAAAATTAATAACTCAAAACAAAACTTAAAGTTTATTAGAGAAGTTCAACAATCTATTATGCTAGATCCTGGTATCATTGGTATACCTGGTATATTTCAAAAATTTACACAAAGTGTAGGTTCAACAGCGTTTGATATTATGGATGCAATGAAAGCAAAAGGTGTTATTGATCAAAAATCTTATGACAGACAAGTTCAAAAAATTGAAAACGGTGTTATTAGTCATTTAAAAGAAAACTACGTTAAATATTCAAAAGATAAAAATGCTGAAAACTTTACAACAGAGGCAGGTGCAGGAACGGATGAGTATGAAATTTATAGGGCTTTCTTTAATCCATCAATACCACAGAACGAAGTTAAATTAAATTCAATTTACTATGCTCTTGCAAGATCTCGTAAAGACTCAGGAAGACTTAACAAAGATGATATTGATAACGCAAAAGATTCATTAAATTTATATAATTTAAGTGGTTCTGATGCAATTAGAGCTTCACTACAAGTTGTGTATGAAGAAATTGAAGGAAAATTAAGATCGGACTTATTAGCTTTTAAAAAGTTGGGGGATGGATATGATGGTTTAATATCAGATATTCCTTACAATTCTTTTGTTGGTCAAACAGCAGGACAAGACATAGTTATAAGTTCATCAGCAATACAAAGTGAATTTGTTCCAACAGATTCATCAGTAGGATTAGGTGAAACAGGTGATGGCACAAGTGGTGCACCAACATTTAATGAAAATTTAGGAGCAAGTAATTAGTATGGCAGATCCAAATGACATGACCCCTCCAGGGTATCAAACAATTACTATAGAACCAAGTAGAACAGGTTTAAATTACCCTCTTTATTTAAAAGTAGAAGAGGTAGTTGATGACAAACCTGCTTTATCGCAAGAAGGTTTATTTGTTCCACGTAATGATATTGAAGCTGAAAATGTTTTAAATTTTGTTAATCAAAAAAGACAAGCTGAAAAATTAGCACCTGTTACTATGGAAACATACAAGGCGAATGAATCTAACTTTATGAAATATGCAATAGGTCAATACAAAATAACAGAAGAAGGTAAAAGAGATACCGACCCTATTAATTATTATGGAAATAAGTTTCAAAAATACATGGATAAACTTAAAGAAGAAAATCCTACCGATCAATTTGGAGGTTTTGAAAAATTTAGAAGACCAAAAGATTATGCGTTTGCACAATTGGTTAACGCTGGAGAAACAGTATCAGATTTTCTTCCAACAGAAAAAGGTGACTTTGCTTTAGGTGGCGAACTTCTTGGTTCACTTCCCGCTATGGCAGCAGAAGCGTCCATGGCTATGCCAGGAGCAGCAAAAATACCAGGTACCGTATATAAAAAAGTAATGGCAGGCGGCGCAGGAGTTGTAACAGGTGCTGCACTCGGCCGTGCTGGTGGTACAGCGACATATGATTTTATAAATGATTTAATAAGAGCAGCAGGAGGTCTTGGTAAACCTTCTGATGAAGCAGATCCAGGCATGCAAGCATTAGCCGAAATGAGAAATAGTGCTATGTTTACAACAATGGCGGCAGGTTTAGGACCTGCTTTTACAGCAGCTAGACCTGTTGTAGGAAAAATTTTAGGCCTTGGTCAAGATAGTTCCGCAATGTCAAAACTAGCAGAAAAGTATGGTATACCAATTGGTATTTCTATTGCAGCTACAGGGCAAAACTTAGGCTCTGCTGTTAAAGGTTTTGGTAAAGTTGTTGGTGTGTTCCCATTAATTGGTACACTAATGAAAGAAAGACAACTTCGATCTTTAATTAAATCAAAACAAGCAATTGGAGAGCAAGCATCATTAATTGGCAATCCAGAAGAATTTTATAGAGCTCAATACAAATTAATGAACAAAACAGAAAAAGCATCATTTATGAAAGATTTAAAAGCTAATGGCTTTAACTCTTTAGATGAAGCAATTGAGGCAGAAATAAGAATAAATGGTTTTGCTCCTATACAACATTTAACAGATGTTGGCATGTTTATGCATAAAGCAGCAGAAGATAGATACAAAAGATTTTCTTACATTAATGATTTATTATATAAAAGTTTTGAAAAAACTTCTGAAAAAATATCAAAACCTTTTATCTCAACGCAAAATACAAAAAACATTGGTAAGTTACTACAAGATAGAATTAATCAATACAAAACAACATTAGATGATGGCACAGAGTATTCACCAGCACTAAATGAAGTAGAAGACTTTATTGTTAATGTACTAGGTAATGCTCCTCAGTATATTACACCAATGCAACTTAGAGGATTTCAACGTCAACTAAATAATCTATATGGTAAAATGAAAGCAGACACAGGCATGAATAACTTTGCTGGTTCTGATGTTTTAGCTGAAGCAAGAAAAGCTTTGACTACAGACTTAAATAATTTTGCTGGATGGAGACAAGGTTTATCACAAGTAGAAATGGAAGCAGCTGAAATGGCAAAGAAAGCTTTACTTAGAGCTAACTCTGTATTTGCCAAAATGTCACCATTATATAAAAGCCCAGAGGCAAAGAAATTTAAACTAATTGATGAGAACATGTTCTCTGCTGGACCAGAGCTACCAGGTTGGAATTATTCTGATGAGTTATTTAATATCGTCATGAAAAATAAAATGACACCTCAAGCGGCAGTAGATTTAAAAGAACTAATAGGTGAAGCAGCGTATGATTCCGTTGTACGAACATGGATAGATAAAGGATTTAAAAATGCTCTTCGTTTAGATA
>Ga0208919_1001928_pt1 | contig 11329 bp, 23 predicted proteins | sample 4_EtaG_FD_184076 | JGI IMG/M metagenome (GOLD analysis project Ga0208919, IMG submission 184076) | Marine viral communities from the Subarctic Pacific Ocean - 4_ETSP_OMZ_AT15127 metaG (SPAdes) (version 3) | ecosystem: Environmental > Aquatic > Marine > Oceanic | place: Pacific Ocean | collected... | reverse complement strand
TTATCTAAATCATGATAGTATCTATATCCTAACGAATCAAAAGCATGTACGTTAGTAAAAAATATATTTTGTAACCATAATAATGTTAGCACAACAAATAACTTATTCATATATTCTCCAAAAAAAATAGGGAGTATATTTCAACCCCCTATATAACTTAATTAATTTTAATCTTCTTAGGTTTTTGTTCTTCAGGTACAATCTGCTTAAGAGTTAATCTCAATATACCTTCGCTGAATGTAACGTCTTCAACGTGTAACGTGTCTGCTAGAACAAAGTCCCTAGTAAAAGACCTTTTAGCAATACCCTTATGTAAGTATTCACTTTCTTCTGCTCTTACATAATCACCTTCTATAGTCAAATGATTTTCTTTAACAACAATATTTAAATCATCTTTCTTAAATCCTGATAAAGCAAACTCTATAAGAAAAGTTTCTTCATCTTCTTTTATAATATCATAAGGTGGATAGTTAATATCTTTCCCTCTTATGTTACTCATAACATCAAACAATCTATCAAAGCCAATAGCTTGTCTTGAAAAGTTATCTATTTCAAACATATATTTATCTCCTTAAATAAGCAAGTTAAAAAAAGAGTCCATTTCTGGCACTCATTTATGTAATTATACCAAATATTTATATATAAGTCAAGAACTTTTTTATATATTTAGTAAACCTATTGTGTTTAATATAGCCATAACTATTACGTAGATGCACCAAGCACCTACACAAATAGCCATAAAATTAACTATATATCCACCAATTCGCACGAACCACTTTTGCATGCTAACTCCTGTGAACCTCTTGTGTTATCTTCTGTTTCATAATCTTGTAACTTATTCCAATCAATATTCTTTGGCATCTTAGATTGTAAATCATTGTATTGTACTTCATCTATATCTTGATAAGGTGCTTGCTGATATGTATGGTCTGAGAAAGGTAAGAATGATATACCTGATAGTGTATCAAAATTATCCCAACACCAGTTACCTACATTAATCCATTCATGTTCCTTAACAGATATCGTTACTGATGGTTTATGTTCGCACCAATGTTGTGCATAGCACTTCCATATCTCTAACTGTTCAATAGCAGTCATAGTATATCTAAAGATAGCACTAGGGTCTGCTTTCATAGGAAAAGAAAAGACAGAGTTATTAGGTTGCATAACATCATCTTCACAAGGTATACCTTGGTCCACCATAAACTGTGTTAAAGGGTCTTTCTTATCTCCTCTTACTGTTCTAATGTAATAAGGATTATGTCTAGCATGAATACCACTAGCACTATCAACTAACTGACTAACTGTACCAGAAGGTTTAACACATGTAATAGCTGTTGACTGTGGAATACCTAACTTCTTTGACCACTCTTCATTTGTTAGTACAGCTTTATGTCTCATCTTACCTAATACATCTGGTAATTTGTTTCTCATTCTAGACAGTAAACTATTATCCATAATACCTGTAAGAGATACACCTAACAATCTTTCTTCTTCTGTATTAGTTTGCCATCTTTTACGTAGATAACCAAAGTCTGTAAGTGTAGCTTGTATTGTTCCTAATATAGTAGCTACTTCTATCTTATCATGTAGTATTTCTTCTGTGTCTGTAGGTCTTACAACCACTTCTGTAAGGTTACAGAATTGATTAGGTCTTAGTATAATTTCACTACAAGGATTAGTACCAAAGTCCCAATCAGCATTACGTCTACCATTCTCTCTAGCTTTTTCTTGTGCAGACTTTCTATTAAAGATACCACGTTCACCAGATTTACTTTCATATAATGCTAACCATTCTTTCATAAAGATACCTGCATCTGGTTTCTCTGTGTATGCTACAGAGTTATTAGCTAATGCTCTTTCAGGATTTGTTTCCCACCATGCACCAGACTTGGCAACTCTTAATCTCTGGTCTGATAAATTAGACAGAGATATAAGAGCTGACCTACGCACACCACCTACTACTACCACTTCTCCTGTTTTACAAACAATATCATGACACTCCATAGAGGATAACTTTCTTCCTCTAGCATTTTTAAACTTATCAATAGTGAAGTCAAACAAATTAACTAAAGGTTGAGGACCACTTGCTCTACCACCAAATGTTTTTAATCTATCACCTGCAGGTCTAACTTTACTTATATTTATTTTAGGTATTCTACAAGTATATAAGTAAGATATTAAATCTTTAAATGCTCTTGCCCAACCTTCTTTTGAATCATTTACAGAAACAACATCATCTGTTTTTTCAAACTCTCTATCTGGTATAGTAGGTAGCTTATCTATATACTGTCTTTCAACAGAAAAACCTACACCTGTGCCATTCATAAGAATATATAATACCTCATCAAAAGCTTTTGGATTATCAATAGGTATATAAGAACAATTATATCCTGCTATATTTTCTCTTTCTAATGCAGGACCTGCAGTCATTAATGCTCTCATAGAAGGCATAACAGAAAGATTAATAATATAATCTTCTATCTTTCTCCATACCTCACTATCTATTTCTACATTTAAATTTTTCTTTAAATGTATTTGAAAAAAGTTAGTTAATCTTGTAACTGTTTCTATCCATGTTTCTCTTCTACCCTCATCAGGTAGCCAACGTGCATATCTAGATGCATGAATAAACGTCTGATATTCTGTTGGTAAATAGTTATTCCCTGCCATAATCTTTCTCCAATATTAATTCACAATAATGTATTACTTTCTCTATATCACTAGCACCCTCACCTTTTCTTCTGTGTCTTGTAATATATTTAACTACATTACCCTCAAGAAAAGTAAGATTATTTTCTACAATATAATCAACAGGTTGTATCTTACATGATTTGTAATGGCTACCACCTACCTGTCTTTCTGTAGCTAGTATTGCTTCTTTTTCTATATTCGTTTTCTTAAAACCTTTTTTATCTTTTACTGTTTCTTTTATTGCTTCATCCATTTGTCCCATTTTATCCTCATTTACTATTTAATACTGCATTAATTTTTTGTCTAACAAATTTAATTTCTTTAGAGTGTATCACCTTATAAGCAAAATGTCTAGTATAACTTGAACTTAGTCCTGCTTGTTCACAAACAAATTCAAAGTTATCACAAGTAACTCCTGTGCTACAGAAAAACCAGGCTACTGCTCTATCTCTATTCATAATAGAAATAGAAGATTCTTTTTTATCTTTTGGTTTCGTTGCGTCTAATAAAGCTTGAAAGATAACAGCAAGAAATAATTTTCTTTCTGCTGATTCTTCTTTATTTATATCAGATATAACTGAAACTTCTAAGTCAATTATCCTTTTCATTATTTACTATAGTATGTAACATTTCTATTGCATCTTTAGCTTCAGATGCTTTGTGTACTAAATCAATAACATCTTCTACAATCTTAGGATGCTCACCTACACCCACAGGATTGTTAATATGTATCTTAATATTTGCTAAAGCTTTATCCCTTTCTGCTGTATAGTGAGACATAACTGCTTCTAATATATATGCTTTCATTTTATTTCCTTTACCAATTCGTTACTTCTTCTACATCAGGTGTTCTATTTACCTGTGTAAGAAACCTTTTACCTTTCGCATAATTAAATACACGAAGTCCTTGACCCATGTTAGCATCAGACCAACACAATCTTTTGTGACTGCAATACACACAGCCAACAGCAAGCTTACGATTGCCAGACATGCCATCAGAAACGTCAGTATAGCATTTATCAGGGGGTCTATCTTTATCCAAAGCTTTTTTAAGGTGCTTAACTCTATCTTTTGCATTTATCATCTCCACAGAATGTACTTTTGTTAAACATATTTCTCCACTTTGTTTATCTATTGCTAAAAAAGCTGCTTCATCTACACCATTACCTTCAGCATAAGCTGATATTTGTGGTAGATACCCAAAGGGGTCATCAATAGATAACTTATTTTCTTTAAACTTAATAAAACTTTTACCAGATGCACTCTTACAATCAACAAGAACATCATCTATAAAACAATCTTGATGTCCTTTAACACCTTCTACTTCTATTTCTTTTTGTTGTCCTGTTACTTTATGTCCTGCTAATCTTGTAAATAATATTAACACTTCTTCTAATAAATGACCATAGAAAAATTTAATTCTTAATGAAGGACTCAATGTTGTATTTTTTTGTTGTATATTTTTATCATACCATAGTTGTCTATCTGGTTTACCTATAGCTGATAGCCTTAAATTTCTTTGAGGATTATGTTTTTCTTTTAATAAAAGTTTAATAGTATCAGTAACACCTTCTATAAAAGATTTTAAATATTTATCTAAATCTTTTTCATCTATATTATTTTCTGTGTTTAAATCAAATAGAGAATATATATCTTCTACTAAAGTATCTATATTTTTTTTCATATAATAAATATGGGGATACCTTGCGATACCCCCATAGTCCTTTCTTTAATTAAGAAGCAAAAGATACTTCAGCATCTTCCTTTGTTACAAATCCATCAGGAACAACATCAAACGCATCTTCCATATCATTTTGATAAGGAATTAAATTTGTAACTTGTACTGCACGTAAGTCTGCATTGGTACCAGACCTACCCTTGTACTCCCAAGTGTATGTAGAGTACAACACACTTACTTCAGAGCCATTACCAATTAAGGTATCTTTCATAGCTCTCTTTTGAGAATCCATTAGAGTTGGAGCTTTATTATAATCTCCATTCTTTCTTCTAACATTTCTCTTAATGCTAACAAAGTCTCCTCTGTCATCATTCTTATTTTTAATAGCAAGACCATCAGCTTCAGCAATCTTCTTGTTCTTCTCGTCTAAGCTAACGTCTATACTCCAAGTACCATCACTATCAAATGTAGTGTTTGGATTTATTAATGAAGCCCAATAGGCTTTTCCCTGTATTACGGACATATTACTGTCTCCTTTCATAGTTAAAAATATAATTATAGCAAAACATATATGATATGTCAAGCACTTTCTTTAAAAGCTTTTATAACATCTGAAGAAAAAAGCTTTTGTATATTTAACAAATACATACGAGATGCATTGTTATCTCCCCCTGATACTGATTTTTTATTATCTAAGTTTTTAATTATCTTTCTTAGACTATTCGTTTTAAAAACCAAAGTAGCAAAAGTTTCTTCACCGATACAAAGATTGTGAAACCAATAGTCAGATGTGGTGGCATCAATACCACTAGGTTTACCATAGCATTGATACTCTATTGCAATGTTACCTGTTCGTTGCCACATATCTCTTTCAGATTTAACCTCAATCTTTTTGTCTTGTAACATAGATGCTACATTCTTCTCTCTTATTTTTCCGTATTGTAAATCTATATCAAACTTCTTACGATTTTCAATACTAGGTTCTAATGAGTTTCTGCCCATGTTTTTCCTACCTTATATTCGTTATCTAATGGACAACGCATCTGTAATTGTTTCTCAGTATCTTTCATAGCATACTTAGTTATCTTACAAAATGCCTGCACATCTTTGTTTACAACCTCAAACTGATATTCATCATGAACACTAGCAACTAACTTTACATCTAAGTTAGAAGACGTAGTTCTTTTCATAATGTTTACCAACCATAACTTACACACGACTGCTCCTGCACCTTGTATTAAGGTATTAAGAGCAGAGTGTGGACTACGTGTACGCAATAACCTACCATCTATGCCCTTTATAACACCATGTTTTTGAGCAGTATTAGTTACAATATCACGTACACGTTTAAGGGATGGCATACTTTTTAAGAATCTATCTATCAACACCTTTCCCTCTTTTGAACCTCCTCCTACTATTTGACCTATCTTTGCAGGTCCTGCACCATACATAAAAGCATATATAAAAGTCTTTGCTTGGTCTCTATCGGTAAGACCTGCCATATTCATATTGTGTGTATGTATATCTCCAGTTAGTAGGGTATCAGTAAACTGTTTATCATTCATTAAATGAGCCAGACATCTAAGTTCTAATCCACTAGCATCTGTACCCACTATTGAATGAGTATGTATGTTACCTACTGTCCAACAATCCCTACATTCTTTACCATAGGGAGAACGAACAGCAGGTATTTGAGCCATATTAGGACTATGATGTGCCATACGACCTGTTACAGTTTTCAATGTCATTACTTTGCCATGCACTCTACCAGTTTTATCGTTAAATAATTCAATCCATGACTTGATTTGTGCAACACGTTTCTGTAATAAAAAGAACCTTGAAAACTTTTTAGCTTCAGGCATATTAATAGTATCTAATACTTCTTCATTAACAATTACATTACCTTTATCTGTAAACTTTTTAGGCTTCCAACCTATAGCCATTAGTCTATCTGCTATCTGTTGTCGAGAACCTATATTAAAAGGTATATGTTTAGTCTTCGTCTTTAGTTCTACTTTCGTAGGTTCAAATCTTTTGGTTGCCCACTTTTCTAACTGTGTGGCTTCATCTGACAGTTGTCCAAGTAACAACATTGCTTTCTTTATATCTAAAGCAAATCCATTTTTTTCTTGTTGGTCTACTATAACTCTTACTTGATGTTCTAAATCAATAGCAGACTTAGAGAAACCTCTTCCTTCTTTCTTAAAATAATCATATAGCTTATGTGTTATGTCTACATCTTGCATACAATATCTTCTTAATTCTTCTGTATACTTACCAAAGGATTCTATATCTCCTTTAGGAAAGTTAAATCTATCTCCCCATGCTCGTAGTCCATGACCACCATCTCTAATTGGATTAAACAACTGTGATAATATTAATGTATCTAATACTTGTGAAGGTTTAATATTTGTACCTAGTAATCTATTTAAAACAGGAGCATCAAATGATAAACCATTATGCATAATGTACTGTTCAATATCTTTAGACCAGTTTTTAAATACATGCATATTACTGGGGTCAAATACTGTTGATACATTTGTATCTATATTCTTAGCTACTATACAATTAACTACACTAGCATCTAATTGGTCTGTCTCTATGTCAAGAACAACTTTCACAATCTTCTTCCTCCTTTCCACACCAATTACAAGGCTCACCTTTGCCTACTGCCATTTCAGTTTTCTCTTCTTCACAATAATGCTTCCACATTTCTGGTTCTTTATCGTCATTAAATAAAATTTTATGTGCTTTCACTATCATTCTCTTTTCTTTAAATGTTAATTTTTTTGGTTGATAAACTATTTTGTTTTTAACCATTTCTTATATCCTTCTTCCCAACTTTCTTTATTTTCTTTATCTTTGTGACACCAATATACTAAATGAAAAGCATCACACTCTGGACAAGATAAGTTTGTTACAATAGCATAGTCTTCATCATCTTCACAGTCATGGTCACCACCCCATATTAATTCTGTTTCACAGTTATAACATTTCATTAGAAAGGTACCTCCTCTGTATTATCTGTATTATACTCTGCTTCGTAAGGATTGTCAACCTCTGTTAATCTACCTGTCTCTCTATTATAATACAAGTGTGTAGCTATACCTGTATCTCCTGTGTACCTATTCTTTAAAATACGAATGGTTGTGGTGTTGGCTTCATCTCCTTCTGCTTGTTGATTTCTTTCTAGACCTATCACACTATCTGATAAGTGTGCGATAGATGCAGAACCTCTAAGATGTGATAGTGTTATCTCCTTACCATTCTCATGACCAGAGTCACCTGCAGGTCTACGTAAGTGTGATACAAGTAATAATCCTACACCTGTTTGTTCTACAAGAGAACGTAGCTTTGTCATAAGCACATCAATAGACTTTCTTTCATCTCCTTCTTCCTGTCCAGATACTAAAATAGATAAATGGTCTATGAATATCCATTTACAATCTAATGCTTGTGCCATGTATCTAACTCTAGCAAGTATCTCGTCATTACTAATAGAACCAAAATGGTCAAAGGCAAAGAACCTACCAGAGCCTATAGTATCTTCTTGCCATTTATCTAATTGGTCTTGTGTATAATTCTTTCTTATTTCTTTTATATACAATCTAGCATTAGCTTCAACGGACATAATATTAAATGCTGTGTTCTTAACACTCTCTTCTAATGCTAGTATACCTACATTATCTTTTGTATTTTTAAACAAGTGATACATTAGTTCTCTCATAATAGAGGACTTACCCATACCTGCACCACTTGTAAATGTTATTAGTTCTCCTGTTCTCATTCCATAAGTTTTATCATTCATCTTACTCCAAGGAAATAAACATGTCTCACAATATTCCTCAGTAAATAATGAAGAACCTAATTGTTGTAGGTTCATAATGCCTGCAGGAGTATATGGTTGTGACGACCACCAAGCTTGGTTGAAGGCTTGGCTCTTACCCATCTTAAGGTATTCGTTAGCATCCTTATACTCCATAGACATTATTTTGCACTTGTTCGGAGAAAACAATTGAGCAACTTTGTTGGCAGCTTTTCTGCCTTGTTCATCCATATCAAAACATATAATGATATTATCAAAGCTATCAAGATATTCAAATGATGCTTTACAATCTCGTAACGCACCACCTGCTCCTGTTTTGATTGAGACAGATGCCCACTTACTACCCATCAATTGATAAGCAGACATAGCATCTACCTCTCCCTCTGTTATGGTAACATACTTACCACCAGAGTTAAATAAATTCTGACCAAACAACATAGCTTCTTGTATAGAACCCTCAGTCCACATTTGTTTTGTAGATGTGTTTCTAACTTTGTTAGCTACGTGACTACCATTAACATCATAGTATTCATAGATGTGTTTGGTTGTAACTGTACCATCTCTTGTAATCTTTGTATTATATTTTTCTGCTGTGTCTTTTGTAATTTTTCTTTCTACTATATCTGCAACAACACCTTCATTTGTTAAAGGTTTAACTTCTGCTACAGGCATAGGTGTTACATTATTCATATCTTCACCCTCTCCAAATCTAGTTTCACATGAGAAACAATAACTGTATCCTTCTGCATGTTTAACATTAGCATCACTAGACCCACACTTAGGACAAGAACCTCTGTCTAACCATTTACTTGAATACATTTTGTTCCCCTAATTATAATCATTTAATTTATCTTTATACAATAATTCAGCAAAGTCAATTCGTTCTCCTAGCACAGTATTAACATCTTGTTTAGCTAGTCGCTTTGATTCTTTATCGTCATAACCCTCACTCTTATATTCTCTGTAATACTTTTTAAATAAAGTTTTACTTTCTTTATCCCATAAATTCTTTACCAATGTTCTCTCCTATAAATTTATAATATAAACAATAAATCCTATTATTAATATAGCAGGAAATATATTGTTTGTCCATACATTTTTTTTCTTTGTTGTTTGAAACCATTTGCCTGTTGCTTTTAATCTTCTCTCTCTATCTTTACTCATCTTTAATATGTCCTGCATCTGGATTCTCTACCCAACCTTTAAACTTTTTATTTGTTTTTAATTCGTACAATTCATCAGTTAATTCTTTAACACGTACCATTAATTTTTTATTTTGTTTTTGTAATTCATATATATTTCTTTTATATAGTTTTTCTAAATCTGTATTCATTATAACCTCGTTAGTAAGTAAGCTATTAATACTATAAACATTCCTAATACTATACCTATGATAAACATGTTTAATATATTTAGTTCAATCATTGTACACTCATTAAAATCATATGGTCATCTAGTAAAGGTGTTATATAAATATTATGTTTTTCATATAACCTATTTAAAAAATATTCAGCTTCTATATCTGATTTAAAATATCTAATCTTACCTTCTTCTTCATAGACATCTGGCAAGTCATCTATCTTTGGATTATATAAAGCTATTACATACATTATTCATTATCCCAATATTTTTCTATAAAGTATACATTGTATGCCCAAGATACATCTTTATTTTCTTTACACATCTTATCGTATATTTCATAGTTAGTTAAATTATAATTATTATTTATATATTTATATTTTATAATACTATAGTTATATTGTTTTGTCAACATATAATTATACCATAATTAATGGTAATGTAAAACATAACAAGTACCATACTATACATGCTAAAAATATTTTTATTAAATCTCTACTTATATTTATCATTCTTAATACTCCTATTAACTTTTTCGTATAAACTATTGTTATACTTATGTAATTTATAATTAACTTTATTATCTCGTAACATATCAAATAGTTTGTTTAATACATTTTTCTTACTAGGTCTTCTATTAAAGTCTAATTCTATTTCTACTTTGTATTTCATTCCTCCTCCTTCTCTCCAGAAATAGCACCTATCTTTCCTTTGAAAGGTAATATCTTTGCAGTAGGTTTTGTTTTCTCTACTAACTCTGGGTCTGGATTAAAGTTTATATCTCCATATAGATAGTCGTATAATTCATCATGACCACCTATGTGTAAAAAGATTTGTGGTACAGTCTTGTGTCCTGCATCTCTAAATCTTTTTATCTTTTCAGGTGTATCTAATAATCTTTCTTCATAATGATACTCCTCATCTATTAATAATTGTTTTGCTTTGTTACAAAAATCACAAGCATGTTGTGTGTATAGAATATATTTAATCATCTGCTAAGTTCTCCTCTCCTTCCTCCATTTGATACTGTGCATCATCTCCATACTCAGTACCTTCAAAGGTAGCTTTGCCTTCATTACATTTAAATGTTTCTCCTTCTGTCATTTCTACTGACCAAGCTAAATCTTGCATCTCACTCTTGGTAAGTTTCTCATTAGATTCTACTTTGTAGTATCTAGTATCTACTGTCTGCTCACTAAATCTATATGTGTATTTATATTCACTCATCTTCAAACTCCTTTTCTGTTTCCATTCTAAGTTTCATATTAATAACTTCTAGCAACATACTTGTAGCTACAGTATGACTAGGTGCAGTACCATATACAAGGTCTGTTGTTTCCATCTGCATAGCAAGTACCATATTAGGTACAGATACTCTGTTTTGTAACTCGTCAAACATATCAAGTATATATTCTTTTGCTAAATCTATCTGCCCTTCGTCATTAAGTTTTCTTACTGTCATAAAATCTCTCCTCTATCTTTTTTAAGTTATAGATATATGAAACTATATCTTCGTGAGTATATCTTTCAGTAGAGTTATCTCCTACTAATGCTTCACATAGTTCTTCATACTTTGATATACCTAATGCTTCTTTTTCTTGTCTAGTCATCATCACTCTCCTCTATACTTGTTATATAAAACTCCTCACCTGAAGGTTCAAACAATCTTTCTGCATTGTCATCTGCTTCATAGTCAGCACCTCTTTTCTCTGCACTCTTTCTATCTTGAGCATTAATATCTTTACGATAGTAATAAACTTTCTTTGCATACA
>Ga0208919_1001926_pt1 | contig 11344 bp, 11 predicted proteins | sample 4_EtaG_FD_184076 | JGI IMG/M metagenome (GOLD analysis project Ga0208919, IMG submission 184076) | Marine viral communities from the Subarctic Pacific Ocean - 4_ETSP_OMZ_AT15127 metaG (SPAdes) (version 3) | ecosystem: Environmental > Aquatic > Marine > Oceanic | place: Pacific Ocean | collected... | reverse complement strand
GTATCCTAGAAATACTAAGCGATACCGAGAATGGAAAGCAGAAATTGCTAAAGAGAATGAGGGGAAGACGCTCGTCACACAAGAAGACTGGAAGAAAGCGAGTGAGATGATCGATAGGCTTGAGGCCTGCGGTCTACTCAGTAGCTATCTCTCAGGAGAATACCAAGTAGAATTTAATGAAGAGATTGACGGCGTTCCTGTTAAAGGATTCCTTGACTGCTTGGGGGATGGTTTTATAACAGACAGCAAGTCTTCACGTAGCGTATCTAAGTTTCGCTATGATGTGAACAGCTGGTGTTATGACATCCAAGCCTACATATATACCAGTGTCTTTGGTATTAAAGATTACTATTGGGTTGTGCAAGAGAAAGCATACCCATTCTATCCAGCTCTAGTTAAGTGCTCTGATGAGACACTATTCAAAGGCGAGATGAAGTTTAACGAGGCTGTCGGTAACATCAAGCAATGGTTAACCGAAGGCTCACCAACACAAACAGACTATGCAGAATTTATTGTTTAAGTACACTAAATACACCTTGTATGTTGCAGGGTGTCTAATTTTTCATTTTTTATTCACCAATTTCATAAATTCTTAAATAACATGAGTGAAGTTAAATATGACAGCGTCCTTGTAGGATTTGCTGAAGAGCCTCGACATACTGAGGACGGACAATTAATGGGATGGAGCGTACGCTTCAAAGACCATGAGCTAAAAGAGATAGCAGAAAAGTATGCTACCTCTCGTAACGAACAAGGGCAAGGCGGTAACGTCTACTTTACAATGTTCGTATCTAAGAACGGTAAGTCTTGCTGCCGCGTGTTTGATCCTAACAGCGCTGCTGCTAAGGAAAAGCGTGCTGCAAAGCAAGCTGCTGCAGAGGCAGTGTCAGATGACATGCCATTCTAAGAAGCCTATGATTAAATACTTGCATGCTCGTGTCGCCTTTAAAAAACGAAAGGTAGTACACGAGCGTGTCGAGTGGATAGTCACTGTATACGACACACCATCTGATATCATGCGTTACGATAGCAAAACTATGTTCCGCTTACGTGATAAATATTTCACACCAAAGTCAAAGAATAAGGAAATTATCATACGTGAGATATTAGATGTTGTGGAGTTAACGCGATCACAAATAACACTAGATGAACACAAAAAACAAGATAATAAAAAAATCTAAGCAAGTAGCTGACCTTTTAATGCAAAAGAATGAAGCCTATGGCGATTCAGCGTTGAATCCTGCGGGCATATTCTCCAAGCTAAAAGCAAGCGAAGCTTTGAAAATCAGGCTTGACGACAAACTTAAGCGCATACAGAACGTCGGTGTCAGTGATGAAACCGAAGATACACTAATGGATTGTGCTGGATACATGATCCTACTAATGATTGCACTAGATAATGAAAGTAACAATATTCAAGAACGTCTACGAGAAGAAGGCACCACATCATATACAGCTGGAGACAGCACTGAAGAGGATACAGTCGGGGAAGTCTGGTTCTCTGATAGCACAGGTACGTGATGGCAATAAAGAAACTAAGAAGAAGCTCCCCGTTGTATTATTCAGTGGGGAGTTTTCGTCTAGGGCTGATGAGGCTCTATTCGAACATAGCGGATTTATTGTTCTGGACTTTGATCACGTTGATGTTGAGGCAACGAAGACGGCTTTGGCTACGGATGGTTATGTGCATTCATGCTGGGTGTCTCCGAGTGGTGATGGCATTAAAGCGCTTGTTCAGATAACAAACCCTGAGCGTCACAGAGATCACTTCCGTGCGCTGACTACATACTTTGATAAGCAGTATGGATTAGAGGTCGATGCTTCTGGTATCAATGAGTCTCGCGCATGCTTTGAATCACACGATCCTAACATCATTATAAAAGATGATTGGAAAAAGTTTGGTGCATTCACTACTGAGTATGCAGAGAATCAAACCCCAACCAATGAGGCATATGACTACACGGATTACATGAAGCTAAACTTAGCGGCGCGTATGATACGTAACGCAGAGGATGGTGACAAACATTCCGCTTTGATCAAAGCTGCTACACTATGTGGTGGGTTTATATCTGCAGGACGAATGGAAGAGGAGGAAGTCTTTAGAGTTTTACTCCGAGAGATAAACAAAAGAGATATAGACTCAGAAGACTCAGCTATCAGGGCCATACGTGACGGTATTGAAAAGGGTAAAACCATGCCCATCAAGGAAGTCATTGACAATGAGAAAGATGCAAAGCGAGAACTCCTACTTAACGATGGAGATATGTCCTTTGTTTCTTCTGACGACGAAGACTTTAGATGGATTGATGACTATGCACAAGGTAAAATCCAGCTTGGATTAGATACTGGCAACGCTAAGTTTGATGAGTACTTCAGATACAAGAAGGAGTTTGTTATATTCAATGGGCACTCTAATGTAGGTAAGACTACGACAGCTTTGTATCTAATTGTTAATGCAACGGTTAGGCACGGGTGGAAGTGGGTGCTATACTCTTCTGAAAACAATACTGCATCAGTTAAAAAGACCTTAATGGAATTTGCTGTGCAGAAAAAATCAGAGGATATGACGTACGCTCAACGCAAGATAGCTTACAAGTGGGTGCAAGAACACTTTACCATTATCAGTAACGATCAAGTGTACAGCTACAGCAATATAATTTTATTCATTGAAAAGATCATGAAGCAAAAACATATAGACGCTGTCTTTGTAGATCCATATAATAGCTTAAGATTAGATATAGCTGGTAGCGGATTAGGGGTACACGACTATCACTACGAAGCAGCGAGTCAGTTCCTTACATTCTCTAAAGCCAACGATGTAGCAGTGTGGTTAAACATGCACTCATTTACAGAAGCTCAAAGGCGTAAGGGTGCTGATGGATTGCCAGTAGCCCCATACCCTGAGGACACTGAGGGTGGAGGTAAGTTTGTTAACCGTGCCGATTGTTTCTTGACAATACATAGGAAGGTACAGTCACCCGATCATAGTGTAAGGCGTATGAGTGAGATACACGTACGTAAAGTAAGGGAAACAGAGACGGGCGGTGAGCCTACCCCTCTAGATTCTCCGATACTTATCTCTATGAATCTGTCTCACACTGGATTTAAGATGTGGGATACGCAGAGTGAACTGTTCCAACCTATTGATTTACAGCCAGCTAAACCTATTCCATTAAATTTAAACTTCTTGGACTAGGATTCTGAACATATTTTTTCTAACTTGCATTATGCTGAAACGAAATAAAAGAAAGCGTAAAGCGAAAAAGAAATCTTTGGGCAGGTATGCAAGCGGTATTGAGAAGTACTGCGCAACACAACTAAAGGAACACGGAATTAAATTTGACTATGAGGAACACACCTACGAACTCATGGACAGCTTCCGTTTTCCACACACATATCTTAAGATGACCGCAAAGGGTAAGGTTATGTCCGACAGGACTGGCAAGATCCAGCGATCTATCACATATAAGCCAGACTTTGTAGGTAAAAAGAAAGACTGGGTTATAGAAACAAAGGGTTACTTACCTTCTCATCATGACTTTCCTATGCGATGGAAGTTATTTCTGAGGCATATTGTAGATAACGATCTTGGATGCTCAGTATTCTTGGCAAAAAATCAAGGCCAAGTAGACCAAGCTATTCAAGAGATACTTAAAATGCAAAAAGATGAGTCAAGATGAAATGTTAAGTGCTATTTATCAAGATGCTTGTAGTAGGTGTGCGGATGCTTCGACATCCTTATACGAATTACTGCATGATGATAATGGTATGCCTTTGTATGATCGAGAACAGGTCATGAAAGCAATAACCAGTTTCAGAACTTGGGTTAACATCGAGCTAGACCTTATAAAGGAAGCTTGTTCCGAGTTTGAATAAATAGTAAATAAAATACAATGAAAAGAAAAGAAGTTATTTCGCAAGCAGCGGACAGGGCTTATAGTGCCTTAGGTTCTAAGCCAGGACCATCAAGAATGCATAAAAATGTACAGCGCAGAGCAGTTGTAACAGTGGCTATGAAGCCTTACTGCACTCACTCTGAGATAGGAGAAGTTATACAGAGGGATAGGACTGCAGTGTATCATTACTTAAGACATCATGAAGATAACATGAAGCACTGGGAGGGGTACGCAGAGATGTACTACACAGTAAAGCCAGAGATAGATGATGTGCTAGCTGAGTACAGCGTGAAGCTTAAAATCAGCGAAATAGAAAACGAAATAACAAGGCTTATCCAAGCTAGAGATATCGTTAAAGCCAAGTTAAAAGCCGCTGAAGATGATAGGAAAAGACAGGCGTAAACAATCGTGGAAAGATGGGGGAGTCTCAGCTACTAGATATGACTGGGCCACCCCCGACGCACGTAAATCTTCTAAGCAAGAAGATATAGAAATGCACGTAGACTTTTGGCATGGCGAGGATGGTGTTGATGTCAAAGGGAACAATCTACCCGATGAAATATGGGTTGAGTTTCGTAACGTCAACGGAGATCTAGGATGGGTTTGCGGTCAGGCTAAGTGGATAGCATTTGAGATACCAGAAATAGGTGGGTATGCTAGAGTAGAAAGGGAAGAGTTACTCCAGTGGTGTCTAAAGAACGTAGACTTTACTGACGATATAATTAAAAAGGATGACGCATACAAAAGAATCTACCAAAGAATAGGTAGGCTAGACAAGATAACAAAGCTAGCTCTCCAAGATCTAAGAGAACTATCTAGTTATACAGTAATACGTTATCGTGATTGGTACGTCCACCCAGGGACAGGATCAAAAACTAAAATTTAAGAACCGCAAGCTTCGCATTCCTCAGGAGCATCAGGATTGCAGGTTATCTCACCTGATTCTATCTTAGCTTCTTGCTTGTTAAGTTGTTCTTGATCAAGGAATGACGGAGCTTTAAACTGCTCTTTGTAGTAGTTTTTTTCTGTAGGCATAGGCGTAATAATTAAGCCTACGAAGATAGTAAAACTTAAGCAATGACTTTAAGGGCACCAACCTTTTACGTTTATTTAATTGTAATAGATTTAGGTTTTGAATCCTTAGCATAAGGTACTGATAACGTGAGTAATCCACGCTCCATAGCTGCCTCAGCTTTGCTTAAATCAAATCTACGAGAGACCTTCCAACCAAAGTCGAATGATCGTCTAGAGATTCCTGAGTGGTAATAGTGAGCTTTGTCTTCAGAGTCTGTCCTCTTTTTATCGTGAGATACTTTAAGTACATCTCCTTCGATGTTAATGTCTACATCGTCTTTACCAAGCCCAGCACATGCTATCTCAAATACTAATCCGCTTTCATTTTCGAATACATCAATAGGATGAGTGACAACTTGTCTGCTTGGTCTGTCAAATAGTGAATCTTTCTTAAAGAAATCCTTCACGAGGATGTCGAATGGGCTGTTAAACCCCTTATCAAAAAATAATTGTGTCATGTTGTTATGTTTGTGTCCCCTAAGGTGACGGTTAAAAATTAGGATGGTGCCCTAAAGTCACTACCTCTTATGCAAATATTGTGCCTATCGCTTACCTCCGTGGTACTCTACAGCATGACCTTCCTCTATAAGAGTCTTGTTTAGATTCTTCATAGTGAGAGAGTTAGGACAGCAGAAGTCTATTTCACCTAAGCATCTACCAAATTTACCCACGCCATGAGAGATAAGCTGAACTTCCGTAGCTGTATCTAACAGCTCGGCAACTCTTTGCTTAGCAGCTAACCCTCGTTTCTTTTCTTCAAGATCACGAGTCCTAGATTCAGGTGTGTTAATCCCCATAAAGCGCACACGCTTTTTAATTTTAACGTCAAACCCTAAATCTATGCTAGCGTCAATCGTGTCCCCATCTATTACTCTGAGGACATCTATATTGTATGTGTACATTATTTACTTTTCTTCTCGATAGTACGCCCTGCAAAGTAAGCACCGAATGCAGTCAACATTAATAACTCAAGTAGAGATACATAAGAATCCTTTACATTAAATGGAACGTTATCCATACTATCGATCATCATCGTAACCATAAACATAGCCATAAGGCAGATCAAAGTAACAGGACGTATAAGCTTAGCTAGCTTTACATCGCTACCCATGTCAGCTTTCCAGCGCTCTGTTACGTTCTCTTGGAATCTAACCTCTGCATCAATTTGACGTTGAGCTTCTTCAGAGTCAACCTCTGGATCTTTATCAATTAGATTTTTTACAATACCTAAACCCCCGCTGTCTGGAAGTAAATCTCCAACAACACCCAATACTTGCGGTGCTTTTTCTGCCAACCAAGATCCAAGCTTAGTGTCTTTTATTTTTTTCTTACCCATTATTTTCTGTATTTATCATATTCTCTATTGAACTTCATCACAATAATTCTTTCTTTTTCTTTTAGCTCTTGTGTTCTGATAGTCCTTTCGATATAGTTTTCTATATTAAGAGCTTCTCTTCTTTGTTTTCTTAAGTTTGTTAGCTGTCTATTTGTAGACTTCATTAAGTTATATAAAGGCATAAGACCTTTATAGTTAGACATATCTCTTCTAGTTTCAGGATCTTTATACTCCCTCATCATTTGCGTAAGCTCCACCTCTCTATCTTTAAACTTCTGGAAGTCGTAATACTTTGATGGCTCTCCATACAACTTCCTTAGCAGAGGCACATCATTGTATTCAATCTTAATATCTTCTCCCCCCTCCATAAACTTAGCAGCAATCTTAGTTGTAGTCTCACCAGTTCGTGTAACAAACTGACCAGCTCCACCTAAGTATGTTTCTATAACATACCATATAACGTCAGGATTAATATCTACGATACCTTTCCTATGTATTGTGCCTCCAGTAGCTTCATTCAACCACTTAAAGAATTGTTTAACAGAATCAGGAGATCTAAACGCCATACTTGAGTTAGGCTTAGGTGCTCCAAAAGGAGACTGTTCAGCGTAGACTGGACCACCAAAGTAAGTTTCATTTACTGCTGACTCAACTAAAGGTTTAATTACTGTAGGAGAGATTGCCTTTAGCGCATATTTAGATAAGTTTTCAGATTGTCCAAATGATATTGGAGAGAACGCGCTGATGAAAGAGTTGAACAAGAATAAAGCAGACTCATCAATTTCTCTTACACCTAAAGATACCTCAGTTGTTGCTGTACCTGCATTTGCAAATATGTTGTAGCCATAAGGCATAGGTATTGTAAAGTAGTTTTTACCATCATACATTATGATGATGTTACGCTCCTTTACGTAATCAGGTATCTTTGCGTAGAAGGAAACACCATCTTCATCCTCATCAGATAGTGCAACATTTATAGCTGTAAGCATGGCATTAAATAACCCAAGTCCAACAGCCATGTTTCTTGCTTTCTTAGACAGCCATAAAGATCTAGCGATTCTAGCTGAACCTTGAACAGCAGCGTTAAAGAATAGATATACTGAGTTTAGAACCTGTCCATACTCTCCATGCTTATTAAAGTTTACAGTTATATTCTTAGCAAATTGAGCTGCTTTTTCCCTACTAATTCCTTTCTGCCTTGCTGCTATGTATGAAGATAAACGTATACTGTTTTCAAAAGCATTGTTATATCCTTCAATTAGATTACCAAAGTTTTTAATATTACCTAAAATATTTTGAGCTCTAGTCTTGTTCGCAGTTTCACCTTGAAGTTGCTCAGCTATTTGAGCAAGTTCTTTTTGATATGCCCATCCAGTTCTACCTCCATCCTCTTTAAACTCTTCGAAGTACTGAGCGAACTCAGGGTCCATATCTTTTCCAGAAGCATCTTTAAGAAGCGACTTTAATGATGGCATTACATTAGCCATAATGCCACGAATAGCATCCTCACCATTGAGCATACCACCTTCTATCTCTGACTCGGCAGCTGCATTAAATATGGCAGATTGAATATCACGAGAGAAGTTTGAGATCATGAACTCAGGGTTCAGTGTAGTAAACGACATTCTTAACCAGTTGGCTGGCTTTCTTAAAGCCTTAACTAAAAGGTTAGCTGTCGGCATGTTCATATTTCTCAGCGTCTCAGCGTGGCTAGCATCTACAAAGTATATGTACTTTTGCTCACCGTTCACCCTTACACCAACTACGTTAGGGTTTTGAGGGTCAGCATAGTTTAAAACTTTCCATACATTATCATTAGGGTTTTCCTCAATTAAATTGTACAAAGCATTGACAGCTTCGTTTGTTCTGCCTTTAATGTGAGCCTGCCCGTTTTGAGCAATGATCTGTGCAAGTATATTCTCAGCCTCCGATCCTCTACCCTGAGCCCTTTTAACTGCTCCTTTAGTTACATGTAGTCCTTTGCCTCCAGTTGGATACTCAGAGCTAACATCATTCTCTTCATCAATAGCTAAGCCTTGTAACGGTACATAGTTGTCAAATGTATCCTCCCATGTTTGGATATCTTCTTTTGTGTGTAACCCAAGCTTTTTATATGTATCTCTTGTGTTTTGTATTATGTCATACGCAAGCCTAGCCACTTGATCAAGCTCTCTCTTTTTAGAGTCTAGTTCTTGCAGCCTTCTGTCAGCCTCTTCGTTAGACATACCACTACCGTCTTTCTTCCCGTTTCTTTCTTCTATAACTTCATTACGTTCTTTAGCATGAAGCGCATACATATATGTAGAAACTTCTTTTTCTGTAACGCCAAGATCCTTCATGAGCTTGGCTATCTCATCAACCTTTACATCCAGTCTTTCTAAATCTGTAGCAGCCTTACCATACATAAGTTCTTCATGAAGTCTAAAGTCTTCACTCTGTCTTAGTCTTTCACCTCTTTGATCTTCTACCTGCTGTTGTAAATTTAAAATACCTTTATACTTGTCTACTATTTTCTTTTGGAAGCTTTCAATAAGTCTGTCCGTAGAGGATGTTTCAGCTAACGTCCAGCTTTGTGGTCCGCCAGGTGTGTTATCTCTTTTACGTCTTGAAGCTCTATCAAACGCCTCGTACTCCTCTTTACCTTGTAACTCTTTCTTTTTCTTGTTTAATGTGTTTTCAAGGTTACTTAGTTTCCTCTCATATTTTTCTTTAAATCTCTTAAGAAACGCATCGTTATTATTTGCCTCAGCTTGTTTTATAACTGTTTTACCAAGCGCTTTTGTTTGATTCACTTTAGCTTCAAGCTTTACAATCTCATTTTCAAACTGTCTAACTTTGTTGTTTACAAAATTATCCATTGTTTTTAAAACGCTATCTGCTTGCTCAACTTCTAATCTTTGTGGCAGGTTTTCTAGGCTAGCAAGTTCACCTCCTACAACAATACCAGCTTTTGTTTTTTCTGGACTAATACCAAATAAAGTTTGAACCTTCATCGGTTTTGTTAACTTTCTTATCGAAGTGGTTCCGTTTATCTCATATGGAAATGCTGAATTATTATCAGTACCTAATTTACTTTGAATGGCATCACCATTAGAGTCAAACACTTCGTTAAGATCTACAGTTATAACTGATGATATAATACCCGACCTTTGGTTGATGTCCATATTGTCAGTATACAGTAAGTCTGTCACCTTAGCTGCGATATCTCCTGAGGTAGGAAGGTTGTATTTCTCTAACCCTTCTTTTACAAGCCCCATCTTAAACCCACCCTCTGAAACAGGTGCATTCATTAGCGCTGATACTGCAAAGTTTGTGCTATTTTCAAGATAAAAGTTTAAAAAGTTTTCAGTTTGTTCTGTTGTTTGCAAATCAAACTTGTTGCCATAACCCATCTCGGCTTTTTCGTCAACTGATAAATTTTGGAAAACATCTAGGCTTTCTACAATATCAAACCCTGACCTGCCCTCTCCGCCTGCTTGCTGACGAGGAGCGATATTCATAACTCTGTTTATTTCTTTAACAGCTTCTTCAACCTTTAGTCCATTAAACTCATTCTTATGTGCTGTAAACCAGTTCATTAAAAGAGGCTTAAACAGTTGTGGGTTTTTAAACATAAGGTTGTTACCTTGTGTCTGAATAAAGATGTGCATCTTCTTATCCTTCACACCATTATCCTCAAGCCTTTGCCACTCTTGTTTCATCTTCTTAAGAGTTTCAGATCTTTTAGATCTACTGCTGTGAGACACAGATAAACTTTCTGATGGGTTACCTTTCTTGAATTTATTTCTAACAACACTCATCCCAGCGCTAACTTTAAATGTCTCATCGCCTAGGTGGAATAATTTAAACTCAGTCTCTCCTGTCTGGTCATATGCAACAACACCCACACCTACAGCATCAGGGTTTGAAAGAAGTTCTTCAAAGCTAACCTCATCTTCTAAGTCGCTATCACCTTTATTAATTATTTTAATAGACACGTCATCACCTTCAGCAAGAAGTTCTTCAACGCTCATACGTCTACTTCTTCTAGCAGATCTCTCGTCAGTATCTTGATCCTCTTGAGGTTCTATACTTGTAGGATCTAATAAAGAAATATTGTCACCAGGTTCTTGAATTTCTAACTCATCTAATTTAGACTGCTGCTCTAGCCCACTCATATTGAATAGACTAGGGTGGTCGCTTTTAAATATAATACTTTTCCTACCTCTTAGAGCTTTGAAATCATCCTCTGTAATATCAGAATCAATTAAAGCCTGTATGTTTTTCTTAGCAATAACAAGTTTTTCTATATCGGTAGATACGGTCTTAACATTCCTGTCTCTTAACCCAAAGTATTGCTTGTTCTCACCTGGTTGAAAATCTGAAAAGTTAGTGTAAAGGCTAATTCCCTTTTCATTATTCCTCCACAAATCTGCAACCTCTTCAGAAAGAACTGATCTTTGTTTAGCGAGCTCGTCAACAAGACTCTTTTCTTGATCTGCTAACCTTATTGTTCTTTGTCTAAACGTTTCAAACTTAGGAACCTCCATTTCCATAATGTTGCCTTGACTATCAACTCTAGGTTTAGGAGCTTTAATATCATACTTAATTCCATCTCTAATGACGTACATATCTTCCATAAGATTTGGAGCTGCGCCATTACCTGTTAACTTAGCATACAAGTTTTTGAAGTGCCAATAGTCATTTACTTTAATAGAATTTTGAAAGACACTAGAGATAACGTCAATGCCTTGAGCCGTCGTGCTTGATAAAACTCTATTAAAAAATATCTCTCCACCTCCGTCAGACAAAAGCTCCCAAGTGTTTTTAGGTTTAGCTCTTCTTGAAGCCACGTTATCCGTTGAAGGAGCAGCTTCTCTATTAACAGAAGGGTCTGCTTCGATCTCCATTTCTTTACCAAACTTAGAAGCTTGTCTAAACTTTTCAGCTATATCTAACAGAGAATCATTAAAGTTTATTACATTAGACGGAAGCTGTCCTGCTCGTATCTTACCTCTAAATAAATTTTTAATTGTCTCAAGTATTCTAGCTATAAAAC
>Ga0208919_1001924_pt1 | contig 11356 bp, 20 predicted proteins | sample 4_EtaG_FD_184076 | JGI IMG/M metagenome (GOLD analysis project Ga0208919, IMG submission 184076) | Marine viral communities from the Subarctic Pacific Ocean - 4_ETSP_OMZ_AT15127 metaG (SPAdes) (version 3) | ecosystem: Environmental > Aquatic > Marine > Oceanic | place: Pacific Ocean | collected... | reverse complement strand
GGTATAGGTAACGGTGGACAGCTATGGAAAACTATGATGGCTGCTGACTTTATAGACGGCAACATAGATATAGATGGGTTTCCTAAAAACAATATGCCCAGAGTTCTTCTTGCCTGGATGGGTATTAATACTACTCCTTTGACTTCTAAAACTGCTGCAAGAAAAGTATACTACAAAGGCAAGGAGTTAGATAGAATTAAAAATAGACTTCTTGATTTGATTGATGATCCTAATGTTACTGAAGAAGATAGGAATAGACTTATAGAAGAGTATCGCATGCACTCAGCAAACACCTTAGAAGATTACAAAGGATACGCTGAAGCATACGCAAAGGTTAAGGATGTCCTCGAATAGCCCTTATGTTGAGGTTGAATGGTTAGATATTATATCTACAGCTGGTTGGGAAAAATCTGAAGAGACTAAGCTTCCAACCTTCTGGTCATACGGCATCTTAGTTAATCATGATGATGAAGAAGTTCGTATTGCAACCAGTAAGGATGAGAGGGGGGAGTGGTTTGGCTTTACTGTTATGCCGGCGGGATGTGTTAAAAAAATAACCCCCCTAACTAAAGGGGGGCTTTTAAAAAGATTAAACAAATAACATAATTAGACAGGCAGAGAAAAACACATAACTAGTGTACCAACAAATCATGTACATTAAATCTCCCATCTTTGATTCCACCTTTTAATAGCAGATTCTTTTTGTGCTTCTACCTTGGGATGAAAGCTAAAGAACATGGAACACTTTGCGCATCCAAGTAAGAACTTTCCTATTGATGGTTTTGATCCACAAAAAGGACATGGCTTCATGTGTAATCCCTCAGTAGTTTGCGCTGAGTTACAGCGTGAATGTCATCGTAATATCCCTCTCCATCTAGTCCGTTTAAAGTAACAACCCCCCTCCACCAGTTGTATTCAGTATCTCTACACCAACTCTCCGAGTAGTGTGGGTGAGAAAAGCACCCAGCACTTAGACCGAATATCTTTTGACCATCTGGTCGTGTTTGTTCTGCGTGATTATACAAGTGAGAATGTCCTTGCACCGCTGAGCAGTGCAGTTTAGAAACTAGTTGATGCCCTATATGCGCTGAACTAATAGGCCTGCCTGCTACTCCTGATGTAAAGTAATGTGAGAAGTTTATTCCCTCCAGGGATAGGCATCCCTTGAATGGGGTGATCTTCCATCCATACTTTTCATAGTTCAGGTCCTTCATGGAGATGGCTCCGTCTAGTTCTGGTGCTGAATTAACAGCCCTGTCTATCCTGTCTTCATGATTGCCTAAGCACATATGTAGTTTTGGTTTGTATTGTTTCTCCTTGTTCTTTCTTTTCTTATCATTGAACTTCTTTATAGGTGCAAAGAGTTTATCTTGCGCATCAAGTATAGAACCTACATCTTTATTATATCTCCTACCCTCAAAGCCTTTGGTTCCTTTATCATATGATGAGAGGCTTGGCATATCACCAAAGTCTCCCAAGCATACAATGATATTAGGCTGCTCGTCTACTATAAAATTTCCAAGAGCGGTGAACCTATCGTTATCATACTCAGGTGCAGCATGACAATCAGGTATAACCAATAGATTTCTCTTTCCCTTCATATTCCACACACTCCGCTTAAGCATTGTTCTTCACTGTTATCTTCATAGATAACACCACGTTTAGCATGGGCTTCCTCATACGGTACTGAAGTAATAGGCTGCCCTCCTCTTGCTCCATCAGGGTACACAGTTAAACCCCGTAGCCCACTAGCATACTTAGCTATAGTGGTTGCGTATTTGTTAACGGTGTGTTCACCATTCAGTTCGCTACCCCATGATGGTAAATTAATGGTGCTGCTAATAGCGTGATCCACATATTTTTGTAGCTCATATTGGAATTTAATTCTACGTTCTGGATCAGATGCTAAGTCAACAGCAGATTCTATTTTATCAGGACTAATCCCTCCATCTATCAGCGCTTGGGCCGTACCGTCAACGACAAATTGATGCTTCCATCTTGTTCCATCTGTAAGGTAGCGTCTGCGGTATGCCACGGCGTAGATTGGTTCCACGCCAGAGGTCGTTCCGGCGAGGATGCTAATAGTCCCTGTCGGAGCGATTGCTCTGTAGCCTTTAGGACGTTTGAGAAAAAGTCTGTCGCAATGTTGGTCAGCGGATCGTTTGCTTTCTCGTTCATAAACTTTCATCCATTGTTTAAGTTCGTCAGTCATTTCATATCGTGAGTCACGTTTAAGCAACCACTCATGCATTCCCATAAGACCAAGGCCGATACGACTGTTCTGTCTACGGACCTTGGCTATTTTTTCAAACGGTACTTGAGCCCTGATAAGCCCGCATACCAAGAACTTACTTGCGAGGTTAACCACATCGCTAAACTCTTCGATTGTTTCAATGTTAGCCAGATTAACAGAGCCAAGGTTACAGACATCACTGTCATCTTCACTTGTAATTTCTGTACAAGCATTCCTAAGTGTTTCATTTTGTTTATCTCCAAAGTTAAATGAGAACCCAGGTTCTCCAGTCATCATGGCTTGCTTTACATTCTCTACAAATACAGGATTCATCTGATCCTTTAGCCATGCGTCATCATAGTTAAGAGATACGTTCATCATATCTAATGGGGCAGGAAAGTTAAAGTCTGCCTTTTTTAGTTCAGCAATATTGGTATCTCCAACTCCAAGGTCGTGCCAGTTCTTTGCTTTAAGCAGGGCTGGTGCGTCCTCATGCTGCCAGTTCATGCTTCCATACAGCGCAGACCTGCGGCTACCTCCCTGCATTACATTCCTACCAACCTCGTTTAAAGTGTATAGTAGAGGAATAGGGCCAGAAGCTACACCACCTGTTCTTTTTAATCTCCGGCCAGATGGTCTTGCTCTGGATATATCTACACCTATCCCTCCTCCTGTCATAAGACATGACATTGCCCGTTGTGTAACTCCAGCCCATTCTTCTCTTGAATCCTCCTCAAGTCTTAGAAGGTAGCAGTTGTTATAAAACCTAGCATCTCTCCCTGCGTACCATAGATAGCGACCACCTGGAACAAACTTAAAGTCTGCAATGTACTGAGCTAACTGATCTCTATCAGTCTTCTCCATAAGATTATTCTTTGTTCCATTGAAGTCACCGCATACGCTGTTAACTACAGCGTGAGCTTTATCACTCCATGTTTCATACTCGGTAGATGCATATTTATTTTTAAATATATCTTCACCAAGTTGAGTCTTAAAGTTCATATAGTTTTTCCATATCTAAGTTGTTAGTTCCCGTGCTTCCAAATCCTCCTTCCCCTCTTGTGTAATTAACTGCAGCGTTTGCGCTAAGAACAGGGGATAGATAACTATGGAATACTAGTTGAGCAATCCTATCCCCTCTCTGAATATCAAAAGGCATAACACCAGAGTTAAACAATAATACTTTTACTTCTCCTTTGTAATCAGGGTCTATTGTTCCCGGGGAATTAAGAACAAAGACTCCATGCTTGGCAGCTAATCCACTTCTACTTCTAACCTGGGCCTCAATACCAACTGGCATGCTTAACTTAATACCTGTTCGGATAAGTTTTCTATCCAGTGGTCTGATAACCTCATCTTCTGCCGAGTATATATCATACCCAACTGAGAACTCAGTACCTCTCTTTGGTTCTGAGTAAGCGCAATCCATTAGTTCAACTTCTATTTTGTCTTGCATCTATATACCTTTTCTTTAGGTTATTTTCTTTAGCGTACTCTATGTACTCGTATATGGTACAGCCTGCATGATGTTTAAAGCATTCTTCCCAAGAGCTGAACTTAACAGATGGTTTCTTTTTGTTAGAGTATATATCTCTAGCAAGAAAGTATATGATCTCATCTCTTGGCTCGCCTTTAGAACGGTATGTCATCAGCAGAAACTTCCTTAGCGATTGATGCCATCTCTGCTTTAGCACTGCCGGACACCTCTCTCTTCCCTTCTGGCGCTGATGATTCTACTTCTTTGTATGCGTCAGGGCTGTTGATCATCTGTAAGATATACCCCTTAATGTCGGTTGTATATTTTTCTACACCACTCTTATCAGTATACTTTCTATAATCAATTGATCCTTCTACATAAAGGTTTGTTCCTTTGGTTACGTAGTTATCTACTACCTCAGCAGACTTGCCAAAGAATACTACGTTATGCCAGTCAGCCTTCTTGTATTCTCCATACCCTGACTCAGTTACCATAGAAACCTGGGCTACCTTGCTATCGTTCTTAGTGGTGCGAACTACAGGGTCTTTCCATACATTACCAACTAGAATTACTTTATTAATTCCCTTCATTACTTTCTCCGTGTTTGCTTTTTCGTTTATACAACTTTCCAGATGGGATAACTATAGGCTTATTAAATTTATAAGCATGCTTAGCCACTGGGTTCTTCGTTTTCTCCGTGTTTTTCTGGCCAGTATTTTTTGACATTCTTCCACACCTCTAATGCAGAACTAAATATAGTCCAGTATCTATCGAGCTCCTCCTTCCCCCACTCATGGAACACTACAGTTCCAGGATTGTTTGCGCTAATGAATACGTTTGCAATCCGTTTAGCAGGAGCAGGGAGCGCTCGCTCATAAGCAATCAACTGATAGGCCATAGACTCGTAGGCTAGCTGCTTGCTACCAGTAACAAACTCTTTGGTCTTAAAGTCAATGACCCATTCATCTGATACCAAGTCTATCATACCGCCATAACCTTTCTGTAGATTACATACTGTCTCTTCTGATCTCCACTTCTGTTCACCACAGTTTATTTTTAATAGTGCATCTACTGCATTAAAGATGTCAGCGTCTGCTCCTGTAGGCTCCAGCTTTTCCTTGAAGCAGGACTCTAACATATCATGTATCCTGCTCCCTCTTTCAGAGGCCTCTATTGTTTCACGCTTACTCTCTTCAATAACCTTGGCCTTCCATGCATCAGAATCAATAAAACTCCTGTCTACTATAGCAGCAGCCTCAATAGTTTTGTTGATCTTCCATGTATCAAGCCCTGGTTTTGCTAAAATATCTAGGATAGATGTAACAGATGGCATCCATCCATGTTTCCTAGCGTCTCTCAGTGTTGTTGCTCTGGTCTTTCCATTCTTTCCTTTAACGAAATGACAAGGCTTCCCTTCTCTATTGTACCAGTGCATTAGATACTCCTATATCTAAACTCTCCCACTACTCCATTCTGCCAGTCCCAATTATCTGAAACCTTCGGCATATTTGCTATATCTTTTTCTCTTTCATAACCCATTACTGAATTTGAAAAGTCTCGGTACATACTATAGTATACATCACCCTCACATTCTGAAAACATATTCTCAAATGAGATGGCTTCCTTAACTAATTTATTTTTAGCCTCCTCTACTCTAAGGTTATCAAACTCTTTTTCCTTTTTGTTTTTACTTCTTGGTTTCATTTCTCTTCTCCATTAGTTCATCGAAACCTTCCGGCGTAGCCCACACAGCAGCCTTCTTACTGCGATCAAATGCATTGGGATGGTATAGGTATCTTCCAATTCCAAAGAGCACTGCTGCTCGTTTGAGAGCGTCTGAGATGCCTCCCTTGGCACCCTCGATATTGGAATCATCAGCACCATCTGATTTAGTTATCCATTCTCCATCAATTCTAACCGATAGTCTACAGATCATACGATCTCCAATCCATCGGTAACTTGTTTGCCAGTTAGCAATCCCAACAGCATCATCAAACCTATCCATTACATCTCGAGCTGTGATGTACGCTAACTCAGCACCACCCCCTCCCTTACGCCAACGAATCTTTGACTCAGGGAACGGTCTCTTTAATGCCATCTCTATCTTATTCATTTCCTTTCCTTCTTTAAAGAATCTAGATACTCACGATAGTGGTCGTCTTCATCTTCCTTGTTCATCTTATCTAGCCACTCTTCATATTCCTCCTTGAACTGTTGCTCTTCTAGTAACTGTTGCTGATCCCAACTCATAGTTGCATTACCTCCCTGCTCATAGTGGATGGATTGTAGAACCCGGCTTCAATTAAAACAGATTCAACCTGTTCCATATACTCTGCAAATTGTTCTACGTTTAAACCAGACGTTTGAACTGCTACCTCTACCGCTTCTCCTTCTAGGTTTGTTACTGTGTTAGTCCCCAGGATTTGCACACACATAATGGAGTGCAACTCGTTTGCTGTGTATCCTATTTCATTTGCAGCCTCTCTAATGATATGCCAATACCTATTGTTCTGGTCAATAGACCTCTGGTTCTTTTTATTATATGGTCTTATCAGAACTTCATAAGGTTCTTGAGAACTATTCTTTAGTTCTTTTATATAGTCAACACATTTATTCTTCTGATGTAGATCATATAACTTGAACCGTTGTGTCTTCATTTTTTACTCCATTCTATTATACCATACTCAAATGCTCGACCTATTGTTTGTAAGCACCACCTCATCTGCGTTTCCTTATCTATCTCCCCGCTATGACATTCAGCATGGTGAGTATAGCATACTGGTAACGTAAAATAATCTGGCGCTTTCTTACCCATCCCTGCACCAAGAGCCTGGACTCTTAGATGGTGAGCCTGTGAATCTTGACCGCAGTATATACATGGTTGTTCTGCCACCCATTGAAGGTACTTCTTATTCTTCACTTGACCCTCCGGTATGGATTGAATACCCTTTGTAATTCTAACTCCCATTCTTCTATTATAGGTATTATATTATTAAAATAATTATATTTAATATGTGTATTAAATATATATCTAGTTGTATTTAAATGTAATGATCTACTATAGTCTGTCATAGATTTTCTCCCTAATCCTGAACATAAGTCACACTTATATAACTTGTCCATTATTATAACTTGCTTTCTTCCGTTACACTTGGGGCAGATGGACGGGTTAGTCATCTCTTCTAATGCTAGGCTAGCTATATTAAATACATCTTCCATTGTGGTAGATTTATGCCATTTAAGTTTCATTGCTTCATCAAACAATGGCCTTAATAATTTCTTACGCCATTTCTTTTCAAGACAATACTTGTACCTGCCATAGGATGCGGCTAGATCACTGGCTCTTGCTAGTGTAGCAGCAATGTCTTCCCAAGCTGGACCACTACGAGTCTCAAGAACAGAGCTAGATTTAATTGTTAGATACTTAAGCGCTTCTAATCCCGACATCAAATATACCTTTATAAATTGTTTTAGTTGGCTCTCTTGTTCCCATTATTTCTCCTGTTTCATAATAGTTTTCATATGATTCGCATGCAAGTTTACTCTCTGCGCACCTTTTGTATTGGACACAAGGAACGCATGGTGTAGGCCCACTTGCTATTGCCCTTGCTAGATTAAAGTACTCACGTTTTATTTTAATTTCTCCTTGAAATCCTTAGCCCTAAAGACTATAAGTGTATCACCAAACGATGCGCCATTCTCTTTGATAAAAACTACAGGAGTTTTACCATCTCTGGATGACGCTACCGCTTGTTCCATTGCTTCCTTTATCCATCCAGGTATAGACTTTCGGTACTTGCATTCAATGGACAGGCATTCGCTTGTCACATCAGGAGCACTACCTCTGGTCCTACCTGTTATAGGGACTCTTGCTGAGGTGTCTCCTAGTTCAGTAAGGAACTCACCAACCCAGCGCTCAAACTTCTTCCATGTCTTATCCATTTAATACTATTGGCGGAACTTCTCTTGCAGCATTGTATGGCAAATGATATGTTCCAGTTCTCCAGTTATAAGTTAATTCTCCGGTTCCTAAAATACCATCCTGCTTGAACCTTACTTTCTGAACATGAATTTGAATTATACTATTGGCTCTTCCTTCCTCAGTCATGTCGCGCCATATGGTGATACAGTTATCAGATTTATCCCTCCATCTAGCAGAGCCACTGATATCATATGGAGTTGGGATAGGAATCTTTCCATTCTTATCACGATATAACTTGGCAGGATGGGCAACAATCCATAAATGTATACCATACTTTCTAGCAAATTGACGCACTCTCTTTAGTGCCACAGAAATATATTCTGTCTCAGACTGACCATCTCTACGCAAGTGTTCAAGCTCATTCCACGGGTCAATAACAAGACCACGGATACCCTTTGTAAGCACCAACCTTTTTGCAGCATTTAAAATAACATCAATAGACCACTCCTTATCATCGTCAGGAAGAATCCAAGTGAAGTGTTTGGTCAGCCACTGCTTGCCATCTTCCAATTCTTCCCTCGACATACAAGGAGTAGGCCCATCGAAGAAAGGATGACCAACATATTTCTCTAGCACCCTAGCCATATGATCCTCAAGTGGTTGATTTTCTGGGGAAAATATACCGAAGTTCCAACCATGATTCTTTGCTACGTTCACCATCATCGCATCCAACCAGTTAGATTTACCACTACCTGGTATACCTGTTACTACCGTGAACGCTCCTGGCCTAACTAAATAGTATGGGTCGACAGTTTCCCAACCTGTGCTTACACCCTTCTCAATATCTCCCTCATAAAGCCTGTCTATCGAATCAGATAGATTAGTGGCATCGTAAGTGCCCATGATTGGATATGGCTTGGCGTGTTCAATACACTCAGACAATACAGTCTTGCCATACTTAACCAATACATCGTTAGCATCTTTACATCCTTCAGGCCACACCACTCTGTAACATTTATCCTTGCCTAGTCTGCGGGATAATTCATTCTCTAACTTAGCACCTGGCTCATCGTTATCAACAGCGATGACAAACCTTGAAACATTATTAAACTTCTCTGCGTGTAGCCAAGGATCATTTAAGTAATCAAACTTGGAAGAGTAATCAGAACTGTTAACAGGAGGGGCACCATCAGGCACACTCACACAAGTTCTAATCCCTGCCTCCCATAAAGATAACTTATCTATTTCTCCCTCAACTATAACACAATGAATATCGCTACCTTCAATGTCATCAACGCCATAGAACCCACGCTGTGCTCCAGCCTCTAAACGAAAGTTCTTCTTCGCATCCCTATATTTTACGTTGATTAACTCACCGTTCTTATAGTAAGGAAAAGCAATAGAGTTAGATAGTGCCTCGATCTGTGGCATGTATACCTTGCGCTCATTGATCTTATTCTCCTCAAGAGTTGTCTCGCTTATCCCTCTATCAGAGAACCACTTAACAACTTCAGGACTTAGCGCGGTGATTGGCAGTGGCTCAGGCTTAGTAAACTTAGGCTTCCTCCAGTGCAACGACACGCTGTTACCATTGGTTCCATTGCTCAGTGTACCTGACCAACCACAGTGGTGGCAAAGCCATATCCCCTCGTCTATATTAACAGACAAGCACGGAGCTTTCTTCTTCCTTCGTTGAGAGGAACATTCTGGACATTGAGTGTTTACCTGACCTGAATTAGCACGGGCTGGTATTGTTATATTAAAATCACTAAATGTTTTCATTTGTTTTCCTGTTCTTTATCCATTCATATACCGCTGATTCAAGTTCTTCTTTGGTATGAAATTCTCTATCATCTACATATCTATATGTGATGCTGTCTGATACCATGAACTTCCATCTCTTACCATCAGCGGTACGGTTTCTCTCCACTCTATGAGAGTCATCCCCTTCTATTCTACCAAACATAAAAGCTGATCCCTTCCCCCATTTAATTAGCATCTTCTATGTTCTCTGCCCCAGGTGGAGTTAATGTAGGAACCCTACCCAACCTTTCTTTGGCGTCCATCATTTCTCTATGAGCAATTATAGCAGATACCAATGCATTGGCCTCTTCCCAAGTAAGAAATATTTCAGCCTTATCTTGCGCTAAAAGAACACAAGAATTTGCATCACTTCCAACACTCAACAATAAACCTTTAGACAAATCATGCTTATCAATGTACTCTAAATCTAAAAACATTTAATTTCTCCTATATATATTATAACATACTCAAGGGTTGGTATCGAAAAATGCCTGAGCAAATCCAGGCGGTGTCATACTCCTTAACTCCTTGGTTCTCTCTGAATTGCCACCTAACTTTTGTATCCAACTTCCCTGCTTGCATACCTTTTGGGGTGGAACTGGATTCTCTTTTGGGATATTAAACTTACCCCATAAGAGAGTCTTCTTTGTGTATGGGTCGCCGTAATCACATGGATTAAACATATGAGTCGGAGGCCCAAGCCATCTCCTTAATCTACCAACAGGATTCTCTAGCACCCACCATTCTGGATCATATAAAGCAACAAATCTTAGGGCTGCATCTACTAACGCTACAGCATCAACAGTCCTTCCATCCTGGTCTTTAGCTTTCCAGTACTGAGCACCACTCACAGCAAACGCAGTACAAGGAGGAGCCATAAGAATTCCATGAACCTCCTTATCTAAATGATAAGCCCATCTTATATCTTGACCATTCTTTATATCCATTTGAACTACATCATATCCTGCATCTTTATAAGGCTTAGACCAGGCACCAGAGTAATCAAACAAAGATAAAATTGTTTTCATATTACATAACCGAAAGGATTATTATCAGTGCTCTTCATTATATCACAGCACTGCATAAGGTCGAACCCTCTCATTCTTAAACGAGTCATGTCATTCATTATAGTATCATCATTACCATCGTCAACGCTATATGATGTTTCATCTAGCAGGAACATAAGTATATCATGATCCTCGTTGGTAAGTTCTACTGCATTATCAAACAGTTGCGACTGTGTCATGTCTTTCTTTCAACCTCTTTAAGTTATGTCCAAAACAACTATCAGGAATGTCATCGATAATACTTAGCGCCAACTTCTCTGCCTTCACTTGATCTTGAGGGCTTTTAATAAACCTAGCAACGTGTATCCTGCGAATCATACCAGAGTTTGGGGCAGCGCCATAACCCTCCAACTGAGATGGTCGATACATCTCTAAAGCCATATGATAAAGGCCTGTCTTTATACCCCTAAAGGTAGCATACAATTGATTATACTCAATCTTAAAGTCACTATCCAACCTGGCCTTAGTCAACTCTTTGAGGTGCTTTGCATCAAGGTGCTCGGCCAATCTCTTGTTCTCAGCAAATTTTGTAGCGCCCCTGTTTATAACTTTAGCACCCTTGACCTCACCATTTTTACAGAATCTAATGATGTCATCTTTCTTTTCAAACACTCTTGATACATCATAATGCATACGCCTTACATCTGATTCATTCGTGTCATATATAAAGTATCGTTTATCTCTACAATCATAGTAGTGTATGTTGGAGGGTAAGACGCTTTGAATCTGACGATCCTGATTATAAACCCAATACCTATTCTTTTTCTTAGATGCAAAATTAACCTCGACATCACCGTTATCAAAGTATTTGATCTTAGTTTCGGCAGTCATTGGGTCATCATCTTCTGGTGATT
>Ga0208919_1001923_pt1 | contig 11357 bp, 14 predicted proteins | sample 4_EtaG_FD_184076 | JGI IMG/M metagenome (GOLD analysis project Ga0208919, IMG submission 184076) | Marine viral communities from the Subarctic Pacific Ocean - 4_ETSP_OMZ_AT15127 metaG (SPAdes) (version 3) | ecosystem: Environmental > Aquatic > Marine > Oceanic | place: Pacific Ocean | collected... | reverse complement strand
ATTAACTCCAATTGGCGCACACCAACATTTATATGTCGAAAAAATAAGAAACAATCAAGTGTTTGTTAATACAGATAAAATACAACAACGTAGATTAAATTATTATTATATAGTGCATGCAGAAAGAAAAGATGTTGATAAATTAGAGGTGGAAATAGAAAAATGAGTAATTCATATGGACCAAAAATAGTAAAAGATGAGTTAGCTCTTTGCGTTGACTGCTCTAGTGCTGATCCGACTTACGCTAATTTTGGCACTAATGATTTAATTACTGAGTTTTATAATTTACAGCCAAATGGATCTACAGGCGAAGAAACCTTAGAAATAGGTCTTGACCCATGGGGTAGACAAGCCGTACTTGATAGATCATTAAATAATGACGCTACCAGTAATTATGACGGAGGAGATACCGGCGGCGATCTTAACCCAGTAACTAGATCAAACAAATACAGATTTACTTATTTTTTTAGAGTAGATAATAAAGGGTCAAATGGTACATTATATTTTGGTTTGTATGCGTATAATGCCAGCACTCAAAATGTAGGTGTGTATGATAACTCTGGCTCAACTTCTACAACAAATCCATACTTTGGGTATCCCGGACACAATATTGCCGCTTTTACAGAAGGGGAATGGTATATGTTTGTTGCGTATGTACACCCAGAGGGATCTACAAATCCTACTGACAGCACTGCTGGATACTATAGTATGCGGACTGGAGAAAAAGTCAGCGCTTCCGCTGGAAACATTAGCCATAATGCAGTTTGGGTTAATGCCACCACAAAAATTCAATTTAGATATTATTTATATTACAGTACCGACTCAGAAGTTGCGGTAAGTTGGTATGAGCCTCGTGTTGATTTGGTTGATACTAACGAGCCGTCTATCACAGATATGTTAAACCAAGCACCCAATAGACTAACAAATCTAGCCAGTACTGGATACAACGCAAGGGCAAGAAGGGGACTTACTTATGACTCTACATATCAAGCCTTGAATTTTTCTCGTACTGACTATTCTTATTTGATTATCCCTCATCATAGCGACATAAGCATAAGTGGCGACATGACTCTTGAGTGTTGGGTTTATTTAAATTCAGCTATGAACGGCAATTTGTGCATGCTTATTAATAAGAGATATGATAGCGATAGTACTACTCCGTATACCATGCTTTTTGAGGATCGTAGTGGACAGAATGTGTTTCGGTTTTATATGGGTAACGGTTCGTCTTCAATAGCTGTTGGAGATGATGACAATTTTAATGGAACGTATAACACTTGGAATCACGTGGTTGGAACCGTATCTGGTACAGCTATGAAGATGTTTGTTAATGGATCTGCTGCAGGCACAGCTACTTTTTCTGGTAGTAGACAAACAAACTCATACGCATTAAGGCTGGGCGGGATATACAGTGCGTATAGTACTGATGCGTATCATCTTGACGGTAAAATGGGAGCGGCCAGAATATATTCTAGAGCTTTGAGTGCTGCTGAAATAAAAAACAATTACAAAACCCACAAAGAAAGGTATAGTTAAATGAATCATTTCACTAACAGAAGGTGGATTTTTTTAAATTCTTCAGATTTAGATCAAGTTGATTTTGATCAATTGCCTTTGGTTAATTCTGGGGAAGGAAAGCCTACATCTTTAAGATATTGTCATGACAAAAGCAAATTCATGCTTCGTTATGATATAGAAAATATATCAGGTGTTATTTCCGGTAGGCCGGACTGTTATGGTTCAGCTTTGAATATTAGCGGCCACGTAGAGTGGGAACATAAACCAGTTTTAGAATATTTAGCAACTCCAGAGTGGACAAATACAGGAATGTTTCCTGTCGATTAATAATATGGCTTTTCATAATAATCCAAAAATAGCTACTGATGGTTTAGTTTGTTGTTTAGATGCTAATGACGCTCAATCTTATCCGGGCAGCGGTAATGATTGGTTTGATTTAACTGGGCACGATGATTGGACCATAACTGCGGGTAGTTCTTTTTCCAATGGAGTTCTTACATTAGATGACATTAACGCAGGTAATGATTCAGGAGCTTCCCCTCCTAGTGCTTGGCAGGGAACAACAGATTGTACTATTGATACATGGTATAATATGACCACTCCTTATGGGTCTTGTTGTGATACTGTTTTTGGAAGATATGATTTTAGATTTTTCCAAATTGGAACTAGCCTTTATACAATGATCAGTTTTGAGGCTAATAATACGCCGGGATATACTGATGGCGATCGATATTATCAGCATCCTAGCTATACAATCTCAAGTGGAGTATGGCATCACCTTGTGGGAATGAGACGAGCTGGGCGCTATATTATTTGGATAGACGGGGTCGAAAAGTATAACGGAGATTTTGGGACTAGTTTATCTCTGTATGGAGCCACTAATACAAATTGGTATATTAATACTAATCGCCATAACGCTAAATATGGGGTGTGCAGAATATGGAATCGAGGCTTAAGCGATGACGAAATCTTACAAAATTTTAATGCTCAAAGAAACAGATTTGGGATATAAAAATGGCAAATTTTAGAATAATAGATAGGTCAACAATTGAAGTTCCTCCGGAATGTGTAACTGATCCGGACCTTGCTAATTGTTTATTATGGGCTTTTCCTTATATTGTCGAAGATTTAACAAATGGCTCATATTGGTATGGAGGACATACTTATGAAGAATGTGAAGATTATATAGAAAAATATACACCATGAGTACATCAGGAGGACCAAAATTAGCAGGAGCAGGTAGAGGCAACAGTTTAATGGCGGCTGCGAGCATAACGGATGCGTTGTGCTACTCAGGAGATCCTACTACTAATGCTAGTTATGATAGCTCAAGGGGCGGCTATACCACCCTCTCTCAAACTTATGATTGGAACAATAGTGGAACTTCTAGCCGTACTAATAATCCCGCAGGTATACCTAAGCCTCCGGGATATGAAGCTACAACTGTGGCTGTGTGTGAAAAAAAATGTCTTACCACGGGGAGTCAGCATATGGGCATGGGATTTTGCGATTCTGGAATTTCAGGAAGCACTGTTTATACTGTTTCTCTGTGGTACAGGCAAAGTCGAGCCGGAGTGGGCGGTCCATATATCAGACAATTGAATAATAATAATAGTCTTGGAAGCTTGGCATGGGTAGGGCGCGATGGGGCTTCAGCTATCACAGGTACTAGTAATTGGCCTGCAAATGAGTGGATTTTAGTTAAGGCTACGGGAACCACCTCTGCAGATGAAACTGGCCTGTACATTAGTAATTATATTGGGAATACCGCAGGAGATACTATTTGGTGCTTTGGCCCACAAATAGAAGCTAAAAGCTATTTTACCCCTCTTGTTTTAGATGCTTCTGGAAACGCTGCCGCCTCTGCAAGGACCGAGGCTCAAGCTTTAACAGATTTAAGCCCACAAGACAACACTAATATTTTAAACGGAGCAATTGTAGGGAGGAATCATTTTAAAAATGGATATACCGTTAAGCTTGGCTCTAGTTCTGAGCCTACAGTACCATGTGTAGATTTAGATGGAACAGATGACTACTTGGACACTGGAGAATATCTGACAATGCCCGTGACAATTTCTGTATGGTGGCGTCGTGATAAAGCAGATGTAGCGGGGAACGATAGGGTTATTGGCGCTAACATATGGGACAGCTCTACAAGTGATTATTATAATGCTCTATTTTTAAATATTACTGATCCTTATTATAGCGGCCCCTCTATAGAGAGTTGGGGTTATTCATTTGTAGATGGCACGCGAACAGATTTTTATATTAGTAATATTCCTTCTGTTGATGAAAAGTGGAGGAATTATGTTATTGTTTTTGACAATGAGGGTGGGTCGGAAATTAGCAATGGTAAAGTTTACATTGATGGAAATTACCATGGCGTAGACACTGGATTTTATAAAGATTGGGGGTCAGCCAATAAAAAATCAACTATTCTTATTGGTGCCTCCAGAGCTTACGCTACTGAAGACGGTTCTTCTCCTACTATGTTTTTTACAGGCCAAATAGCTAATGCACAAGTTTTCAAAGTTGCTTTAACCGCACAGCAAATAAGAGAGAACTACAATACATTTAAATCTCATTTTAAATTATAATGAAAGCGACAATTTATTTAAGTCATAACTGTGAGGCGCATAAAGAAGAGTTGGGGTATGATGAAGATCATAGTTGTTGTGACGCAGAACATATTGTCAATGACTTTGAGATGGAATTAGTAGATAAAAATGAAAAAAGATTAGAGTTTAACGTTCCGCCATCTGGCATGGAAGGGGTAAATGATACCTTAGCGGTGTGGAGCGGCCAATATAAAGAATTTTTAATAAATTTTATAGACTAGATTTAATGGGTAAACTTAATAAAATATAAAGGTGACAGATAGATTCTCTAATAGAAGATGGATATTTTTGACCAGTGGGGACATTGCCACAAAGGTCAATTTTAATGACGTTTTAGAGACTGCTCCTGAAACTTGTCGTTATAATATCGCGCCCCCTTCGGAAAAGGGTACGAGATCCTTTGTAAAGTATGAAATAATCTCTTACCCGCAGAATCATCATCCAGAAATTACTATTTATAGGGGATTTCACCAAGATTCACCAGCAGCAGGTGCCACTTGGGATAGTGAATATAACGTTCCTTTACGCGAAGTTCAATCGGGCAGTTATGATACTTATCAGTATACTTATGAAATAACCGGAAGCGGCGCTCATTTAGAATGGGATTATTTAACGGGTTCAGACGGGCAAATTACTGGTGAAATTATAGTAGGAACCGGATATTCCTCCTTATATGCGGACAATATTTTGTCATCGGGATTATTTGCGCTTTCGGGGGCAATCAGTGGTCGCCCTCCTTGTTATGAGTATGCTTTAGATGTGGAATTTAGCGGGGAAACAAAAAAAGAATTTATACATTCAGAAATGGTTAGCATTTTAAGTGGGGTTATGTGGACTTCCACTGGACTTTATTAGAAATAAACATGGCAATAAGGTGTAATATATAATAATGGCAACAGATATCTTCATAGCCCCGTCTTCAGGGGTAATCAACTTTAACAATGGGATTTTTAGCGCCAGTCCTAGTAATATTGCAAGTATACAGGTATTTGACAGTGTTTCAACAGGCAGGCTTCAAATTGCTCATGACAGCGCATCAGGAGTAAACATTTTAAATAGAAATGTTACTAATAGCGTTTTTGAGGTTTTTGGCTCTAATGGTACAATATTTAGTGTTTCCGATGATTTAAGCGACTCTTTAATGAGTGTTAATAATGCTGCCGGACTTCCTGTGTTTGAAGTATTTGCCGACAATACTGTTATTATGGGTCAATATGGCCAAGATGACCTTGTAGTAAGCGGTAATAATGTTTATTTAGGAAATGCCACTACTAATAATAGTGCAACAGAATATCTTGTACTTGGAGCGAATAATGTTCTTGAAAAAAGAACAGGCGGAACTCAAGGAGATACTGGCCCTCAAGGCCCCACAGGTTCTACAGGAGCTCAAGGAGCTGGAGGTCCTCAAGGTGTTCAAGGCGCAACTGGCGGTACTGGCCCAACGGGTTCTACAGGAGCTCAAGGAGCTGCAGGCCCTACAGGCCCTACAGGTGCTCAAGGAGTGCAAGGAACTGGCGGCCCTACAGGAGGTACTGGGGCTCAAGGCGTTCAAGGCGCAACTGGGGGAACTGGCCCAACGGGTTCTACAGGAGCTCAAGGAGCTGGAGGCCCTACAGGTGCTCAAGGGGTTCAAGGAACTGGCGGCCCTACAGGAGGCACTGGGCCTCAAGGCGTTCAAGGGGCAACTGGGGGAACTGGCCCAACAGGTTCTACAGGAGCTCAAGGAGCTACAGGCCCTACAGGTGCTCAAGGGGTTCAAGGAGCCACCGGAGCTCAAGGAGCTGGAGGCCCTACAGGGTCTACTGGTTCTACGGGTGCGCAAGGTGCAACAGGTCCTACAGGGTCTACTGGCTCTACAGGAGCTCAAGGCTCAACTGGCCCAACAGGTTCCACTGGAGCTCAAGGGTCAACTGGCCCGCAAGGTGTGCAAGGGGCCGCAGCATCCATTTCAAATGATTCCAACAATAGAGTCACAACAGCCTTAGGAAGTGGTGCCTTAAATGCCGAAACTAACTTACAATTTGATGGTACTAATTTGATTGTTGCTGGTTCTATTAGGCGAACCAATACCAGAGTAGAAAGTGGAGAACGTTATCCTTTAGGGCATTATAATTTTGGCGAACAAGTTTTTTCTATAGATCCCACATGGAATGAGAGTGAATTACAAATTTATTTTAATAGTAGTAATGTAAGTTGGAGCGCGGACTCGACTGCACCGGGAGGTTACGCTATTTACATTAATGGTAACGTTAATGTTGGGGGAGTGTACAACTCTGGTTTTCCGTATATTCCTATTGATAGTAATAATGGTACCGGCTCCACTGACGGTGACACTTTTTACATGGAGGTTTGGATTAAAAACGTTGGTTCTGTTGGGCATTATATGGGTTCTAATGAGTTCAGTGAGAGCTTCAGTAGTATGGGTGGTAATCCGGGCTCTTTTGGTTACTGGGTTATGGCAAATAGTAACCCCGGCACTTCATGGGTGAAAAAAAGCGGGTATATACATGGTTTTAGCCTTAGTGGCCCTACAGGTACATTTGATGGAAATGTTAAATATTGGACTCCTCAAGCTTTGTTTAACTATAGTCATTATAGCGGCACTCGAGCTTGTTATATCTCTGGTTGGAAAGTTATAAGATGTAATTGGTATGGAAAACGTTTTTTAAATACGGTCACGAGCGGTTCTACTTCTTCTGACTATTTGGTTCTAGAAAGTACTGGCGAGATTAGAAGCCGCTCGGGCGGTACACAAGGAGCTACCGGTCCGCAAGGCCCTACAGGCGCGCAAGGTGCAACAGGTCCTACAGGATCTGGAGGTTCTACGGGTGCGCAAGGAGCTACAGGCCCTACAGGATCTACCGGCTCTACAGGGCCTCAAGGTGCGGTAGGTGCGCAAGGTGCAACAGGCCCTACAGGGTCTACTGGTTCTACGGGTGCGCAAGGTGCAACAGGTCCTACAGGGTCTACTGGTTCTACGGGTGCGCAAGGCGCAACAGGTCCTACAGGATCTGGAGGTTCTACGGGTGCGCAAGGTGCAACAGGCCCTACAGGATCTGGCGGTTCTACAGGACCTCAAGGCGCAACAGGGCCTACAGGCCCGCAAGGAGTTCAAGGCGCAACTGGGGGTTCGGGTCCTACAGGCTCTACAGGAGCTCAAGGAGCTACAGGCCCTACAGGAGGTGGAGGTTCTACAGGACCTCAAGGCGCAACAGGTGCGCAAGGTGCAACAGGCCCTACAGGGTCTACTGGTTCTACAGGACCCCAAGGGGCCACGGGGCCTTCAGGAGGAGGGGGCACCGGACCTCAAGGTGCAACAGGAATTCAAGGAGCTCAAGGTCCTAGAGGGTATCAAGGCCCTTCTGGCGGCGGCGGCGGCCCATCGGATTACCGATTAAAAGAAAATATTAATAAATTTACAGATGGGTATGGAATAGTCAAAGAAGCGCAAAGTTACTCCTTTAGCTTTAAAGATGATCCAGATCATGTGGAGAATTTTGGGTTTTTAGCTCACGAGCTTCAAGAGGCTGCGGGAAAAATAAGAGGGTCGCAAGATTTTGAGCCTGTAAAAGGAACGAAGGATGCTATAGATGGAACTCAGGGGGTTCCGGTATACCAAAGTGTAGACTATGCTAAAATGACCGCGGTTCTATGGAGCGCCTTAAGAGAAACTATAGAAAAGGTTGAAAAATTAGAGAAACGAGTAAAAACTTTAGAAGATGGCGAGAACTAACAGAATAACTTATGGTCAATGTTTGATTTTGGGCAGTCCTCGTCCTGCGAATCAAAGTAATGAAAATAATTTAACAGGCTTAAAAAGAGTACAGTCTGCTAATATTGATTTTTCTTTCAATAGACAAAGATTCAAACAAATAGGAAGTACTAACTATGTAGGAGATGTTAATGTTACTAATCCAAACATTACTTTAGGAATAGATTACTTATATTCGAACGGCACCAATGAAGTAGTGTTAGGTCTAAATGTAAATGGAGCAACAGACGCAGTGTTAAGCGGACTTAGAAGACCTCTTCAGGATAATAATTTTTATGTTATGTTTGGAAGTGGCCTCAAAGATGAAGTTTTATTAATAGATAGTGACACGGAATTCCAAAATAATTTTAATATTACCGCGTTAGGTAATTGTTTTTTAAACCAATACTCAATTCAAGCTCAAGTTGGACAACTGGTTGCTGTAAACGCTAGTGTTCAAGCTGATAACATAGAAGTAGAACCATATACAACTGGACATTCTATTCCTGCTATTAATTCTTCAACTAAAGCTCCTGACGCCGCATATGCATATAAAATTAAAAAACAATTTTTTAAAAATACTACCAATCAAGATGGTTTAATTGAGAGCGCTCTTGCCCCTTCAGGCATCAAGCTTACGCTGCCCAACAATATGAATGTACCCGGCTTACAGTTTACCGGCGCTGGTAATTCAGCCTTTATAGATTCTTTTTCATTAGAGTTTAGTATAGACCGTACAGCTCTTTATGGTTTTGGAACTATTTACCCTTATGGTCGTCGTGCGATTTTACCTGTTCTAGGAAACTTAAGTTTGTCTGCGGTGGCTTCCGAATTTCAAAGTGGAACGTTATATGATTTAGTTAAGCTGAATGATAACGCTGATAGAGGATATGGCTTTACTGTAGATTTTATTGGTGAGAGCGGTGCAACCGGCTTACAAATAGAGATAGAAGACGCCAAAATGGATAGCCAAGGCCTTGCTGAATCCATTGGGGATAACGCCTCTATAGATGCTAGTTTTAGTTTTTCCATGTCGGACACTAGTGGGCTTAAGTTTTCTACTCCTCCTTTAATTTTAAATCAACCTCAAGATGCAACTGGGCCTCTTGCAGTTGTGGCGACAGGTAAGCACGATTTATTTTATCAATGGTATAATACATCAGGCACGGCTGGCGGAGATAGCACTGGCCCAACTATTACCCCTGAGGCGAGAAACGAAAACTATTACTGTGTTGTTACTAACGACTTAGGAACAGCGCATTCTAATTGGGCAAAATTTGAGAGTTTATAAGTCGACTTTAATATGTTTACTGTCGATTGTCTTTTTGAATTCTGAAATATGTTTTGCTCCGTTACGATCCTTAGAATATTGGTCAAGATATTTTCTTTTATAAGGGTCTTCTCCAGTTAAGGATTCTTTGGCTCGTTTTTTACTTAGTTCAGATGAGTGATCTAAAAGATCCCCTACTGTACCTTGCATATCCTTCGTCCTATTTACAAAGCTATTATTATCCCATGGGTCTATAGATTTAGCGGTGGAGACGCCCATGTTTATTTGTGGGGCTTCATAAACTCTTTCCCATTCATCATCTTTACCATCTGGCCCTTTGTATGGTGCATAATCAGACATGGACATCTCCACTTCGTGAATCTCGCCGCTAATTTTATGTTGAAAAGTATAAATCATTTATTCTATTTTTATACACTTAGTTTTGTGCTCTACCGATTCTGGAAGAGTTAAAGACAAAACGCCATCTTCAGACTTCGCAGTAATGGCCGTACGATCAATGTCAGTCCCTAACTGCAATCTATACAAAACCTTATTATCTTCCCCTTCTTTCTTAGAGCGCACTACTAGTAAATCTTTGTTTTCAACTTTGATATTCAAAGTTTTTTTGTTATAGCCGGGTATATCCACACGAGCCTCATAACCTTTATCTGTCTTTTCTATATTGGAAGAGGAATTACTTCTAGGAGTCCAATTGTAAAAAGGAGTTTCCTCATTCACTAATTCGCTGAACAAGTCAGCCACGCTGTTGATTAAACCGTATCTATTATATGTAGTTTTATTCATTCGTTATATTAAGCTAGTATTATGCCAAATAAAAATAGCTATTTTTCTTAATGTTTTTAACTATATGTGACAAAAAGGCGCGCCATTAAAATATGATTTATTTTTTATTAGCGTCAACTTGTCCCACTGTGTCACCTATTCCCATTTTTGCATTAGTGAGTTTTTTGCAATATTCTCGCGTAACTCTTTTCCATGTAACTTCTTCGTACCACTCTTTTATTCTGAGAAAAAAGTTCATTTTTTCCCTCCGAAATATTCCACAGCATGCCCTTCTTCAAGCAGAACATCATTATAACTCTTAGCTGTGGCGGCTATTGCCACATGATCGGTCGACTTAATTCTAAATAATTTTCCTAATAGGCGGCCATACTTACCCTTTTTATCAATAGAGGTTTCAACGATAAATTCGTTATCACCTTCTTGAATAAGTTGTATCAGTCGATCTTTGGCAGCTAAACCTTTTTCTTTTTCTTTTTTGTCTCGTGTTCGCACTTCGGGAGTATTGATTCCGTACAATCTAATACGCTCTTTTTTAAAAGTGCTAAAGCCACAGTCAATCATTGCGTCAACGGTATCACCGTCTACTACTCTTATTAATTTGGCTTTGTATTGATACATTAGTCAAAAAGATCGGTGAAGAAGCCCTTCTTAGGTATATCTTCTGGGTTTTTGTCCGCTCGAGTTTTAGCTGTCTTCAGTTGGTTTTCAGTGAATAAAAGACAAATTTCTTTTTTTGAATTATTCTCTGTCCAAATCGCATAGTAATTAGCGTTAGCGCCAAACTTGCGGTTGGCATTTTCTACTTGTATTATTTTTCCTTGTTTTACTCTAGGCATTTTGTAACTCCATTTTTTCTAAAATAATTTCTAGTGTTTTCGCGTATGAAAAATCATCTTGTAGTTTCAATCCTTCTTCGTTTACTTGTCCTACTTTTGTTTCGGCTTCTTCCATGGCTGCGGTAACTTGGTCCGCATCAAAAGAACAAATATTACCTATGTTGAAATTACCTTCTTCAGTGAAGAACAATCCATCAGCGGCTCGCTCCTTTCCTTTTGGCTCAAGTAAGATTGAATTTTTTTCATTAGCCCATGCTTTATGGGCGCTATGATTATATACTAAAGACCATTTCCCTAAAGCAGTTGAATTAAATGCAGGCAAATTCCACCCTTCAGCCCCGCTAAGGCCCGTGAGATCGATATCTGCCGAGTTTAATAAATGATTTACTTCGCTATTTGTTTTTAAGTGAGGCAAAAAATTAACATTAGTATAATGCTTGCCATCTAAAATATCTGACAAAAGAGCGTTCATTTGCTCATGCTTGAGAAAAGGATTAACAACGCAACAACTTAAAAGATATTTGTTATTGTTTCCGTATTTTTTAATCCATGTTTCAATT
>Ga0208919_1001922_pt1 | contig 11366 bp, 9 predicted proteins | sample 4_EtaG_FD_184076 | JGI IMG/M metagenome (GOLD analysis project Ga0208919, IMG submission 184076) | Marine viral communities from the Subarctic Pacific Ocean - 4_ETSP_OMZ_AT15127 metaG (SPAdes) (version 3) | ecosystem: Environmental > Aquatic > Marine > Oceanic | place: Pacific Ocean | collected... | reverse complement strand
TCCTAAGGCAGTAGGATAAAAAACCCCCTTGCGCGGAGGTCTTCCTTCTTCTGAAAGGCTATCATCTAATGATTTCATTAACCAATCATCTAAAGTTACTGGAGCTCTCCGTTTTCGTCGTGGAACATTTAAAAGTTCATCAAAGCCCGCCATATCTCCTCCTTTATTTTTTGATATGAAGTTTCTATAACATGGAGCACATACTCTATCTGATTAGACATAAGAAAGTCATCTCTCTGTAGATCACGTTTTTTAAAGTGTCCATATAACCCATCTGCTTCTATTACCATATTAATGTCTGGTATGTAGAAGTCACACAAGTATGGCCCAACTGAATATTGTTCTTCATACCTCAATCCTAAATCCGACAATACTTTTCCGATCGTTTGTTCTTGGGCAGTAAAGTCTCTAGGGGGTATATTCATACCAAGGCCTTCTGGAGTTCCGATAACAAGTTAGGGTCTTCATTGAAAGCGGTTTTGAGACCATTCATACCCATAGATTTTGTATCACCAAAAGTATACCAAGCACCAGCCCGTTTGATAATATCAGCTTCGATGCCATCCCTAATAAAACTTTCTAGTCTATCAATCCCACCATCTACTCTGAAAGGAACTATCGCCGATCCCCAATGTTCCCCGCCTATTTTAGATTTCCGCATACGGACTTCCATATCGAACCCGACTCGTTGTTTATTTTCCTCAATCCATCCACGTCTCCGGACCTGTAACAACGAATGGCTAAAGAATGTTTGACCTAATCCTCCGGGCATTGCATCTAATGCGGTAGGGGCTAAACTTGACCGTACTTGATTAATCATAATCAAAGCACAGCCACTTTCTTTCAACGAAGGCAACAGTCTGGGTAAAGAATTATTAACGAATCGTGCAGCCCATGCAACAGGATTGAAGCCGAACTCTTCGTCCATAACTTGCGATGGGACTAATCCTGCAACACTGTCTAATACAATTACACCTATATTAGCTTCTTTTGCAGCGTTAAGCATGGTCCGTAAAATCTCAAAAGCTTCTTCTCCGGTATCGGGTTGTTTAACTAAAGCATTATCTAATTGCAACCCACATTTCTCTTGCCAAGCCATGTCCCATGATAATTCGGTATCTATCCAGACCACTTTTTCATTATTACTTTGGGCATTAACAGCTACTTGTGTAGCCAGATAGCTCTTACCTACGTTTGTAGGACCATATATTAGGGTTAAACGCTCTTTAGGGATTCCCCCACCAGTAAGTTTATCTAATACGGGGATGCCAAATTCAATTCTTTGATATGCAAATTTTGGGTCAGACCCAAGGGCAAAACCTGTCTTCTTATCTGATTTTAAATTGGCCCAAACCTCATCACTTTTATCTTTCATGTAGCCTCTTTAAAATTCAAATTCATCTTGTACAGCTGTTACTGGTTCAAGCTCAGACTCCGTTAACTCTTGTTCAAATTTCTCTATTTCTTCGACTAAAGGAACTGGATTTTCAGTAGCAGGTTTCTCGGTTTTTTTAGATTCCTGTTCAGTAGTAGTTTTACCTAACAGCTGATCTACTTTCAAATGCACTTGATTAGAAACAAAGTCAATCACTTCTCTTGTGACTCCTTCACAATTCATTAACTGTGGCTCTAAATCAACATCTGCATCAATATCGCTGATAGTTAACTCTAATTTCTCATATCCCCAGTCTAGTTGCATTGTTACCCCATAATGTGCGCTAATCTTTGCCATTTTATTGATCTCCTTCTCTCTTTTTTCTTCTATTTGTGGGTCCTTAATTATAACATAATCTCTCTTACTAGCCCATGATTCATCGCATATTTCAATATCGACATATAAAGGAATGTCCAATGTATTGGTTTGTAAAATATCGACTAGTTTAGGGATAATCCAGTCTTCTTCGTGATTCGCTATTTCAAACACCACTTCGTCGTGTACTTGCAACAACATTGATGACGCTTTATCAGCCAAAAAATCGTGTAGTACAAGTAAGCGTTCATTCAATAGATCTGCTGAGGTACCTTGTACAAGGTAGTTGACCCCCTTATAGGAGTCGCGTTTGGGTAATTGATACATTCTGCCATATTTGTTTTTAACATACCCTCTAGTCTCTACAGCCTTCTGTACCCCTTTGATAAATTCACGAGAGCCTGTCATTTGGTCCAAATAACTCTCCTTATATTGTTTGGCTGCTTGTTTAGTGGTATTTAGAGATTCCCCTAAGCGTTCATTGCCAATGCCATAGATCAAGCCGAAACTGATTCCCTTTGCTAATTGTCGATAGTACTTCCATTCTGGATGCTCTTCATCTACACCAAAAGCCACTTTTGCGGTCTCTCCATGGAAATCAACGTCTTGCCTATTTAATAAAGCTCTTACCTCATCATTGTTTAAGTAAGAAAGGAAGACCCTAATTTCCATCTGCGAAAAGTCAATGGAAAGTAATTTACATCCTTCCCGAGGAACAAATAGTCTTCTTATGGCTAAATGGTTAGGGTTATTTGGGTCATAGTATTCAGTGCCCAAAAAATTCCATGTGGATACAACTTCATCATCTAACCATGAACTCGCATCAGTGGCTAAATTATCCAATTTACCTTTAATACTGTCTAATTCTGTCTCCGTAACATCTGCTGCAGATAAATTAAATACGTCTCTGGGTATGTTTTGTAAATTTGGGGACCTACTACTAAGCCTTCCCGTTACAGTGCCCCAATTGCAGAAAGAGGTATGTAGTATGTCCTGCTGTGCATAGGGCTCAAGATAGGTTGACCGCAGCTTAACAAGACCCCTATATTCCCTAATCAAACCAGCAAGCGGATGGTTTATTTGCGCTAACGCAGCAGCACTCCAACTTTCATTTTGTTTTTCGGTCTTGATGGTACTATATATACCTAAATTGTGAAAAGCATCACCGACTTCTGCATTGCTCTTAATATTAAAGTCAGTTCCGGCAATATCAAAAATACGAGCTTCAAGGTCCGTTTTTCTGGTTTCTATTCGATCTATACATTGTTCAGCATAGCTAGTATCAATAGATATACCTGTACGCTCCATATTATAAAGCACTTTCGTTAACTCAATCTCAGCAAGCAATACATCTAGTTGCTCTGTTTCTATAATGGTTTCATAGGCCACATTGAAAATCTTTTGGGTGTAAAAAGCATCTAATTCACAATAGGGGCCCAAGACACTTGCGGGGGCCATACTAAAATCTTTCGACCATTTCTTACTTTGAAGCATTTTCTTTGTGTCTTTGTCGTATGAGGCTGCCTCTTTACCAAAAAATCGCTCTACAGTTTTCACTAATCTCAGATCCCTAATCTCACTAGCAGCTGTCATGCGAACAGGTAACATAACATCAATCAACATAGGTATTTCATCAACCTTTAACCCATCTTTTTCTAAAAATCTTAGATCAAATTTAAGGTTGTATCCGAGTATCTCATTTAGATTAGACATGGCTTGGATTAGAGAGGCTAAATTTGTAGGATGTAAATTAACACCTAAATGGTGTCGAAACGGGAAATACCAAGTATCTATAATAGGAGAATTCACAGCTATGCCAATACCGCACAACTGATGTTTGCCAAACCCCTCTAATCCATTTGATTCAATATCAACCGTCCATGAAGGATATTGAATCAGGGTTTCTAATGCTTCGTCGAAGGCCTCTTGTGTTTCAACTATCATGAAACCATATTCTCAATGTCAGTATTCGATTGTCGTTCTACCTGTTGATTATTAGGGGTAAATGTGTAGGCCTTACTATGATTCTGTACACACCAATCCCAAACGGAAGCTAACTTATCGATTCCTTGGGGGATAGCATACTTTTTATCTGTGGCCGTTATATAAGTTCTAACAGTTGTTTCTCCCTCCCTTATTGGGTTTGGCCCCTCATATTTCTGGAGGGCTATAACTCCTTGATTAAGGTTACCCCCCCAATCTTGTGCAATATTATCTAATGGTGTATAAATCTCGTAATCCCAACCGGGACCTGTAATCCACATCTTAAACTCTTTTACTGGTTTTATGTAATAAGTCTTACCGTTCCACGAACGCGGTTCTTGATTTTTTGGCATGCCCTCGTAAGGTTCAGGGCATAACACACAATAAACATAAACCCAAAATACGGTTTTGATCCTTTCTTTAAGGGAACTTTTAACAAAATTGTCAGTGGGAATGGTGTGCGGGTCTGTAGTCGATACTGGAATTCTATCGTCAATATTCCCAAATAATAAAAGATTGCCGTATTTTGTATAAGGTTTGCCCTCTCGAGTCTGCCTTTGTTCACTCCACTCATAAAACTTTAATTTAGCAGCATGTTTATTAATGCGAAACTCCAACTCCGATACATCCGCATCTACAATTCTAAAAAAGGCTATCTCATCCACAGGTGGACGAAAATGCGGATCTACATATGGGGTTCTTTGTGGTACTCCATCCATTCTTTGATTCATTATTTTCTCCTGTTATATATGTGTAGTAAAGTATAATCGTTTTTTCATAGTTTTGTCAAGCCTGCTAGTACCTAGGTCTTGTACATCTTTTGCGCCATCTGGTAAAGATATGAAAGAAGTCGCAATCTTGTGTTGCAATTTTTTTAGTGCCTGTTGCTTGCCCTTCTTTCCAGCTTCATCGTTATCTAAGCATAATACTACTTCACTAATAGGCAATCCCAATAAAAGCTCCTCTTGCTTTTTACTCAAGCTCATTCCTAATAAGGCAACTGCAGGATAACCATTTTGATGTAACCAGATAGCATCTAATGAACCTTCCACCAAATACAATTTATCCGTCTTAGTTATATGATCTGCCCCAAACAGAATGCGCGATTTACGAAAATTTTTAGAATATAAATACTTAGGCTGCAATTGCCTTCGTCTTGTAATAGTCCCTACCAATTTACCCTTCCGTGTTTTTGCGGGGATAACTAAACTCCTGTTTTCATCAGTCCCGCATCCAAACCGCATCAATAACTCTTTCGAAAACCCCCGATCATATACCCAGTTCGGGAATTTATCATATAGTAAGCCCTCAGGCATAGAAATTTGAACCATGGGCTCTGGCTCTTTAGGTTGTATGTTTTCAAACAAAAAATCTAAGGATAAATCTGATTCTTGTTTCGCTTGTATGATTTCTGTAGGGGTTTTATTAAGCAATCTTTGAAAGAAGGTCATTAATGTCCCTGCCCCACATCCACTAAAACAAATCCACACCTCTTTTTCCAGATTAATTGATAAAGATGGAGACGTATCGTAGTGAAAGGGGCAAATAGCAGAATATTCCTTACCATCAGGGGGTAAGTCAAACCCGTTATCGAGTAAAAGTTCTGCCCAGTTAATATTTGGTGAATGGATCAAAATTGACCTCCTCTATAGAGCCATTATCTACATCAAAGGACATATACATGTCTTCTGTGAAAATTTGTTGGTCTCTCATTTTTGCTATGCGAATTCTTCTCTTATCATGATGCACCACTTCTTCTGCATCCATAACCCCGGACATGGATAATGCGACATCCGAAAATCTAATTAATGCATCCCCAAAGGCTACGGAAAAAGAGGATGGTGGCTCATACAATGTTTTCTCATCCCGATTGGACTGGGTACTGACAAATATCGGAATGTTATTGTTTTTAGCTGCATTTTTGAACCGTTGAAATAACTGATGATTTGCCTCCCACATAGCTCTAGCATTACTAGCCCCATCAAGGTCAATCATATATATACCATCCACAACACATATGTCAGGCTTATGAATTCGTATTAAGTTCTCAATTGCACCCACTGTAATTGAATTTGCCCCTTGAATATGGTCTGAGACAAACAAAGAATTATCGTATGTTTCAATCTCATCTAAAAATTGATGGTATTGATCCGTAGCATCACCATCCCCTGACCGTAATGCGGAATGTGTGAAGTCATACCCAAGTGAATGACCATTAATTACATCTAATCTCATATTAATAGCTTTTGTCGGCATCTCCGCTGATATAAACAGTACCTTGTAGCCCGCTAGGAAGGCCGTAGAGGCCACTTTAAGGGTTATCCAAGTCTTTCCTATGCTTGGCCTAGCAAACAACGATATAAGCATGTCCTCATCCCATCCAACCCCACTAGAGTTAATTGATTCAAAAGGAGTTAAGATTCCTTTAGGATATCCATCAGCTTTTCCCCTATTTGCAATTCGCTCCTTATATTGACTTAATCTCGTTTTAGTGGACAGTTCATAAGGTTCTACATCATCATCTGCTTGTACATCAATTTGTTGCAATAATGGAACAACCTTATGAATAAAATCCCTAGGATTAGTCTCTAATAGAGAGCTATGCTTTTCTATAGCACCAACTAAACCTTTCCGAGTTCGGTATTTGACAAACTGCTCATATGCATATTCCCAATCAACCCCAATTGCACCCTGATTAAGTTCGCTATATTCTTGTATTAATATTTGCGCGGTCGGAAAGTTGTTATTTTGATCTATATATTTAGTTATGAATGAGAATACCTTCGGATATACCTCAAAAGCGCTGTCATTATAATGAAATTTCTTTAACGTATCTGGGTTTAGGCCGAATATAATAGATGATTCGATGAATGCAAAATTTTCCAACTGTCCTCTCCTACAGTGTGTTACAGTTGCACTAAAGCGGTGGAATTCTGTAATAAGTAAAATCTATACTGACTTGAGTTCTCCAGCCCCTCTTTAAGCTGGATCCCTTCTTCTCTACTCTGTGCTGTACCAACCTGTATAATTTCATGTGTTTTTTCGTTTATTGCAATAACCCTATATGATGGTTTCCTGTTTGTCAAGCGAAATAAGAAACCATTTTTATTCTTCTTTTTCATGTTCGTTTCTCCGCGACTTCTCTAAAAACAGAAGCAATTTTTTTTGAATAGCTGCCCTAATTTTATATGCATGAGTTCCACAAATAATCGAAATACGTTCCATAGGTGTCCCTTCTAATCTTAATTCTAAAAACAACTTCTCATTTTCATCTAAACCAGCTCTATGAAGGATGTCGGATAATTCTAATTCATCCATAAAATCAAGTGACGTTGTATCCGCTAATGATTCAGCTAAACTGGATGAAATGTATTCAGGACCATCATTATCTAAATTGACACCATCTATATTCAGAGTTTCAAAGGTGCTTTTATGTCGTTGAGCCTTTGATATTAAAGTTCTAAGGGTATTTACCATGACAGTATGTAAAAATGTGTGGAAACTAACTCCTTTTGTGTCGTCAAATCTAGATGCAGCCTTAACAATAGCGATTCTTAGTTCTTGCGCTATATCATCACGATCCATACCCAGAACGTAAGTCCCTCTCAATAAGGCTTGTACTTTTGGTTCCCATTTGGCTATAAGATCGTCGTTTAGATCCATTTATACCTACTAATCGTTCTGAGTGTGCTCGACTATAACAGCGTGCCGAACAAAAAATATTAGACATACCTCGTTGATATCGTTGTATAACATGTGACCTCACTAATGAAAAGAGTTTGTTACAAAATGTACACCGTACATCTATCCAATACCAGTTTTTTCGACAAACCTTGCTACAAAATTGTAACCCTTGGGGGGTGGGAATACCACACTTTTTGCAATATACGATTTTAGACCTATACGATCCAAGCCTATTATGGAGCCCAGCTTTTTTCAAAATATGTGACACATATTGCCTATTACAACCTACTCGTTTTGCAATAGCGCTACCAGTCATCAATGGGTTCCGTTGTCTCCAGCGAATAATCTTTCTATCCGTTTTCATTTATGCGTTTTTTAAGGCATCTACTTCGGATCGAAGTTTTTTAATCTCTTCTAATAATAAAACTGATAATAACGGGTAGAAAAACCCTTTAGGCTCCCCCTCTGCATCGTATCTAACTAATTCCGGTAATACCTCATGAACTTCTTCGGCAATAAATCCCAAAGTTGCATCTCTAACGATGGTTGGTGTATCTTCTTTAAAATTAAATCGTTTAGGAATTAATGAATAAATTTTTGATGTATCGACATCAAAGTCTCTAATATTTTCTTTATAGCGCAGAGATGAGGTGGTTGCATCATCTGCCCAATGTAAAACGTTTGCAGAAACTGTAGAATAATAAATGAGATCCCCAGAAGCAAAAGTAAATTTTCCTGACGTTGAACCTGCGCTTCCTGCTCTAGTAACTACAATATCTTGCCCTGAACCAGAATATGAATATACTGTTACCTGTTCTAGATCCCCTCCACTATTTTTTAATGAAATTTTGTCATATCCGGGAGTAAAATAATTTGGATCTATCCCAGAACCTAAAGTTATAGTTGCCCTGTTATTTCCATCAGCTGTGCTTTGAGATAATCCTGACCCTCCTAAAGTTCCACCTAATAGAGAAATGGCACTTGGGACATTTACAGCTAAAACTTGATCCTCTGTTGGTGCTACTGTAGGAAATACATAATTTTGAGGCGTATCTCCACCAGATGTACGCGTTGAAATAATCAGAGAACACAATTCAATGATAGGGGTAGGATGAAAATGTGGAGTTGAACCAGCGCGTTGCCCTATGCGAATTTTTGTTCCCGCAGCCCCAACAACTTTTAATTCTTTCCCATATGTATGGGCGTTTTCAATAAACCCCATCGCACCACGGTTATTCCCATCTGTAGTTTCAAAAAGTAAATAGTTTGTAGATGTATTTGCTGTATCCCGTAAATGTATTCCACTGGTATTAATAATCATTTTAGGAGAGGTGGAAGCGCTATTTAGCGATCCTGAACTAGACAAATTTAAATTTTTTGTAAATGTTACATCACTTGCAAATACTTTGTCTGTAGTAAGAGATCCCGCTTGTATAGAATCAGCGGTAATAGCATTTGCGGCAATTGCTACCGCACTTAAAGTTGGGACTTTCCCATTATATGGCAATATCGTAGGTTCCCACCCAGCGTTCTGCTCAATCATTAATGTTGTAGGGGCAGGTCCAACTACAATGGTTGCGAGTAAAATTTTATCATCTTGAAATGGCACACGGAAATCACTTGTAACAGCCATCGTAGCGGTCGTGCCTGATGCGGGTAATGTAACATATGCATAATGCGTAGTGTTTTGGGATAACCCAGATACCCCAGAAGTAGAAGCAGTGGAATCTGCTACAGTATAGGCGGTATCATTACCGCTTTGGTCATCATTTTGCCCAAGTGAAATCTTACCACTGCCATCACCGGATGGTCCAAACCATCTAAAGGCATTATATAACGATTTTTCATCTGTTAAATCGCTACCATTATGGTCCGATTTCCCAAATTCTATATTTGTTGTAAATGGTTGGGCACCTTTTTTTAACAAGGCTGTAGTAATTCGATTATTTGCAATACCAGCTATATCAAGCTGTACAGTAGAAAACCCGACCGTTCCTCCGAATAATTCTAAAGCACATTTGCCATCTACTGTATCTGTATCTGCTTTTGCCCTTCCTATCACAATATCTTCAGTTTGGTCTGCTATTTTTGAATAGACTGTAGCACTACCAGAGGCAATATCTATTGGTACAATTTGTAATTCCTTATTATCTACCGCTAAAGGTGATGCTATAGGTCCCGTAGGCCTTAAAAATAACTGATGCCAATTATAAGTAGCCCCTGTTGCGCTACCAACTGTATAAACTTTGCCTCGTAAGGTGTACCGAGTTCCATCAGATAGCACAACCGTACAGAAAGACCCAGAACTTGGTATTACTTGAATCTGATTATAATTAATCGCTACAATTGAGCCATCATGAATAGACCATTTCTGCAACCCTTTGTCTACACTAGGGAAATTTCCTACATCCTGTACATCGGTATCTAAAGCATCTACTGCTATACCTCTACCGTTATTTTCCATTCCTACTCCGGTTATATAACAGGTTAAGGCCCCCATTGTTTCTAACCGATAAGTAATTTCGTCAACCAGAATATTGTAATCCTTGTCCCATATTTTATTTTTAATGCGCAAAGCATGACCGGGCTCACATGGTATATAAATAGCTATGTCTTTGCCAGCATCTAAGGCGTCACCACCATTTGTATCGTTTACACCAGACCCATACGTAACGCTGTCCGTATCATAAGCAGAAATATAAGAATAATTATCAATTTCGCCAGAGGTGGTGTCTAATTCAGCAATTACCATACCTTTTTTTACACCGAACAATGTGGGGTTATTTGTCTGTGTACTACCATTACCACCAGTAAACGCATTTGATCCAAAATCAATAACATTACTTGACCGAGTCACATCTGCCGCAGCTGCTGTAAGTTTAACCATCGGGTAGTTGCGCAAATTAATCTTTGCTGTCGTAACGGCTTTTCTTGTATGTTTATTTAATTCAGTTGCTACAGATTTAATAACCGAATCTGGGGAAGTAGAGCCCGCGTTTATGTTAAATCTAAATGGTCTATTTATTCCTAAGGCTCGTGATTTTCTTCCTGTATCTGGCACTAAATCAAAATAAGGTTGAGTAGTGTTAGAAGCACCTAATCCTGCAGATGTAAAAAACCGTATTGAGGAGGTCCCTGTTGGAAAATCTTCAAATGTTGTACCATCTAAATTTGTACCAATATTCCCAACAACCGTATCTTCTTTATAGACATTCCCTAAAATTAAATATTGATTGGCGCCATTCCCAGACACATAATGTACTGTTGCACATGGGTCAGTAGAATCTTGTTTGTATAACAATAGGGGGTTATTGGTATCCCCATCAACCTCATATGTTAAAGATTTACCTTCCCATGCATATGCAGTCCCGCTATGGGTTACAGTCCCTTCCACTAATTCAAATGTAGCAACCTTATGTTTTCGTTTCCCTTCAGTATTTGAATCTGATTTACCTTCGTCATTAATATGAACTACCGCTGATGTATATATAGTGTCACTTTTAGTTGTAAAACTTGCATCTGACTTCATTGCAAATTTAAAATCAGTTTCTCCAGCCCAATTGCTTGAAGGGTGTTCAGCAATAATCCCATAAATGCTTGGGTCCGAGGCTCCAACCCCAACAGGACCGGGCCTTGTTCCTCGTTGAAAATAGTTTAATGCTGCATCAGGTTTCACAGATGTAGAAACCGAGGCAAATCCATGGTCCATGTAATAGTCATACCCAAAATGTTCTGATGGAGATGTGGTATGCGGATCTTCTAAGGCTAATTGATGCAAATATTTTAACGCCTTCTGATTCCCTTTTGACATATCTAGTCTGCCTGAATCGGAAGAAGACCCTCCTCCCCCTCCAGTTTTTTCGTTTGTAGTAAGGTCAGCTGCTGACCCTTCAAATTTTGCTGTATCGGACGTTGCTATGTTGTCGGAAATTTTTGCTATAGCATGGGC
>Ga0208919_1001921_pt1 | contig 11367 bp, 6 predicted proteins | sample 4_EtaG_FD_184076 | JGI IMG/M metagenome (GOLD analysis project Ga0208919, IMG submission 184076) | Marine viral communities from the Subarctic Pacific Ocean - 4_ETSP_OMZ_AT15127 metaG (SPAdes) (version 3) | ecosystem: Environmental > Aquatic > Marine > Oceanic | place: Pacific Ocean | collected... | reverse complement strand
CAGAGTTAAACATACTTGATGGAGCAACAGTTGTTGTTGGTGAAATTAATGCATTAGATTTAGGTTCGACTGCTGTAGGTACAGCTATTGCTTCTAAAGCAGTTATATTAGACTCTAACAAAGATTACACAGGTTTAAGAAACTTAACAATTACAGGTGAACTAGACGCAGCTACTTTAGATATAAGTGGTGACGTAGATATTGATGGAACATTAGAAACAGATAACCTAACAGTCGGTGGTTCACAAGGTTCTGATGGACAAGTGCTTACTTCAACTGGAAGTGGTGTAGCTTGGGAAGATGCATCAGGTGGTGGTGGTGGAGCTTCTGATGTAAATGATTTATCAGATGCTAAGACTTTTGGTACTGGCTCTATAATGATTGGAGATGCAAGTACAGGAACTATAGATGCAGCAGACAATAATACAGGTTTAGGTATTGATATTTTTGCAGCTTTAACAAGTGGAGATGCTAACACAGCAGTTGGATTTAGTGCTCTTAAAGCAAACACTACAGGAGCTAGTAATACAGGAATCGGAACAAATGCTTTATTAACAGTCTCGACAGGAGGGGCTAACACAGCAGTAGGAAGTGCTGCTTTAAAATTACTTACCACAGCTTCTAACAATACAGCAGTCGGGTGTGCAGCAGGAGATAGTATTACGGGAGGTGCACAAAATACAATAGTTGGTATGGAGGCTTTACAAGCTAATACCACAGGTGTTAACAACGTAGCAATTGGTTATCAAGCCATGTATCTAAACACAGCAAGTGAAAACACAGCAGTCGGTACTTATAGTTTAGACGCTAACACCACAGGGGGAAACAATGTTGCAGTCGGATATAATGTTTTAGGAGCAAATACTACAGGTTCTCAGAACACGGCTATAGGACACACTGCATTAGACTCTAATACAACAGCATCAAATAACACAGCAATGGGATATGGTGCTTTAGGAGTAAACACTACAGGTTCTGAAAATGTAGCAATTGGAAGAAATTGTCTTGATGCAAATACCACAGGTGCAGATAATACTGCTATGGGTAATTCAGCGTTAGGAGGAAATACCACAGGTGCTAACAACACCGCAGTTGGTTCTGCTGCTTTATTATCATGTACAACAGCAGGAGATAATGTTGCCATCGGAGCAAAGGCATTAGAAACAACAAACAATACTAGAAATATGGGAATTGGCTATAGTGCCTTGACTGCTCAAAGTGGTTCTTCTGACAATATAGCTATTGGTTATAGTGCTTTAGTTAGACAAACCACAGGTGCAAATGGAAACATAGCAATAGGTAACTATGCTGGTAGAGCAGTTGTATCTTCTGCTAGTACATCACAACTTTTAGCTATAGGACATGATGTAGCTTCAAATGCTTCAGGAGCATTAGCAGGTTATCAGAATTGTTTTGTAGGTTATAACATAGCTTCTGCATCAGGTTTAGCAGGAGCATTCCGTAATACAGCTTTAGGAATGAACGCTATGACGGATTTAACTACTGGAGATGATAATACTTGTATTGGTAATTTAGCAGGTAATAGTATAACAACTGGAAGTAATAATGTATTGTTAGGAAAAGGTGCAGGAGAAACAGGTGCACCCGGAGGTGCTTTTACCACAGACAGTAATCAAATAGTTTTAGGTAACGACAGTTCTACTAATGCTTTTATTAAAATAGATTGGACAGTAGGTTCTGATAAACGAGATAAAACAGATGTAACTCCTTTAGATATAGGATTAAATTTTGTTAATAAATTAGAGCCTGTAACCTATAAATGGGATGAGCGTTCTAAGTATAGAGATGGACAGACTCCTGATGGAACACATAAAAAACTTTCATTAGATGTAGGCTTTTTAGCACAAGACGTTGAAAAAATAGAAGCAGAGTTTGGTTATAAAGCAGATAACGAAACTAATTTAACAACATATGTAAGTAAAGATAAAAATGCTTATGGACTTACTTATGCAAAATTTATACCTATGCTAACTAAAGCAATACAAGAACTTTCGGCTAAAGTCGAAGAATTAGAAGATAAATTAAAGGAGAAATAAAATGGCAGTAACTAAAACACTAACTAAAGCTATACCTTTTGAAAAGAATAGTAAAGTTGAAGAGTGGGATTTACAAATGACTTATGAGAATGACTCAGAAGGAGATGCTACATATTACACAAGTACGTTTAGTGCTCGTGCTGTAGCAGCCGATAGTGATTTCACAGCTAAAGCTAAAGCTGATTGGACTAAGTCTCAATTAGAAGCTTTATGTCCTGTTTCACAGTGGGATGCAGTATTTGCTAGTCAGGTTGATTCGGTTATTACAAATCCTGTAGTAAACCCTGTACCTGATACAGCTTATTCAATACCATCTTAATATTTATACAGACATGGAAGTTACAGCATACTTGTTGTGGAATATCTTTCTAACGCTAGTAGTAGCTCCAATACTGTATAGTATACGTGGTAATACATCAGAACTTAAAAGGCTTGACATACTTTTAAATAAAACAAGAGAAGAAATGGCAAAAGAATATGTAACAAAACAAGAACTATCTGATGGAATGGATAGAGTATTTGATACGTTAGATAAGATTGAAGAGAAACTGGACAAATTGTTCGAGGTTAAATAATGGCAAAGCAAAACAAAACAAATAAGAAAAGAGAAAAAAGAAGACGTTATCGTGCCGGTCAAAAAGCAGAGCGTCTAGATATGCGTCAAGGTGGTCGTGTGGCTCTTAGACGTGGTGCACCTGTTGAGAAAGATATAATGGATTCACGAACTAGTGATTCTTTTTCAATTTCTAGAGATGAGCAGAATAGACCACAGCTTGCTCAACAGCCTGTTGAAATGTCACCTCCTGTTACAGAAGCTCCAGTAATGCCTGCACAACCTACATCTCAACCTGCTCAGAAACCTGTTGAAATGGGAAGACCTGCTCAACAACCTGTGGAAATGCAGCCTATTCAAGATACTGCACCACAACCTATAGAATATTCAGAAGAAGAATTAGGAAGACAAATTAATACTATTCGTATGCCTCGTGGACCAATTAGAGGTCTTCCGGTTTTACCAGACGATTCACCTGAAATAAGTTTAGACCCTGTTACACCTTCTGATCCTCAACTTGAACGAGCTAGAGAATTAGCTGCTCAAGACGTTAAAATTCCAGATGCTGAAAAAGTTGAGCTTGGATCAATGGCAACTGCTCAACAAATTGCAGAGCGTGATAAATTAATTACTGAACAAATTGAACAACCAGAAGGTATTGTAGCTGATCAGGTTAAAAAAATTGCTCAAGCTGAAACTCCCCAAGCTTTAACAGCAGCACAAATGGAAGCAGCTCAGATTACTGAAACTCCAGAAGTTGTTGCAGCACGATCCGAAATAAGAGATGAGTCTTTAGCCAAAGCTGCAAAAGTAGATAGGGTTGCTCCTATTGAAGGTGTTGAAGTTGAGATTCCAGAAGGAGCATTAGCAGAACGTGTTGTTGGAACAATCAGCGAGACTGCAAAAGCAACTGCAGCTACTAATGCCGGAACTAGTTTAGCAAGAATTACACGGGCTAAAAAACAATTAGTAAAAGCAGGATTAACCGGTGAACAAATAAATGAAATTGGTAATGATCCAGAAGCGTTAGAAGACAAGGTAGCAGATTTTAGTGAAGAAGAACGAGGAATTATAGAAGGACTACCAGAAGAAGCTTTAGTATCTACTCAACTTAACGGATTATTAGAAGGAATTGAAAATGGTGAGATTCCACCATGGGCTAGACCGGCAGTTGCTCAAGTAGAACAAATGTTAGCTGCAAGAGGAATAAGTGCTTCTACAGTAGGGAGAGATAATTTATTTAATGCTATTATTCAATCTGCTTTACCTATCGCTCAAAGTAATGCTCAAGCCATTCAACAATCAGTTGCACAGCAAAAAGATATTGAATTTAAAACTGCAGAATCTAATGCACAACGATTACAGCAAACTGCTTTAACTAATGCTCAGAATGTATTTAATATGGATATGGCACAGTTTAGTGCTGATCAACAAACTACATTATTTAATAGTAAGTTTATGCAAACAGTAGCACTAACAGAAGCTAACTTCGACCAACAAGCTGCTGTTCAAAATGCAATCATGATGTCTCAAGCTAATTTAGCTGAAGCAGACTTTTATCAAAAAGCTCAAATTCAAAATGCTCAAGCTTTTTTACAAACCGATATGGCTAATTTAAATACACAACAACAAGCTAATATCTTAAAAGCTCAACAAGAACAACAACGTTTATTAAGTAATCAAGCTGCAACAAACGCTACAAGACAATTTAATGCAACAAGTGAAAATCAAACTCAGCAATATATGACAAGTTTAAATGCTCAAATATCGCAGTTTAATACAACTCAAACAAATGCAGTAAATCAATTTAATACTCAACAACAAAATGCTGCAAATGCATTAGAGTTTCAAGTAGCTGCAGATATTAATAAAGCAAATGCAGCTATGGTCAATAATGTAAATCAATTTAATTCTCAAATGGAATTTAATAGAGATCAATGGAATTCCCAGAATGCACAAGCAGTTGAGCAATCAAATTTGGCATGGAGAAGACAGGCTAATACAATTAATACTGCTGCACAAAATGCTATTAATCAACAAAATGCTCAGAATGCATTTGGTATGTCTGCACAGGCTCAATCATTTTTATGGCAACAGTTTCGAGATGAAGCTGATTATGTATTTAGAGCAGCAGAAGGCGACGAAAATAGAAAAGCACAATTGTATGCACAAGCGTTAGCAAACGAAGGTGAGTCCGCTAAGAATTGGACATCTACTATGAATCATGTTGGAACAATAATTAATACAATGTTTGGAGGAAAAGACTAATGGGATTTTTAAGTAAAGTTTTTAAAGGAATTAAAAAAGTTGTTAAAAAAATTGGAAGAGGTATTAAAAAAATTGGTAAAGGTTTAAAAAAAGTAATTGGTAAAATTGCTAAACCTTTTCAAAAATTTGGTATTATTGGACAAATTGGATTAGCAATGTTTTTGCCTTGGGCTGCCGGCTCAATTTGGCAAGGCTTAACAGGAACTGCTTTTAACTTAGGAAACTTTGGTACAGTCGCAGGAGAACTTGCCAAGAGTTCAAATGTCTTTGCTAAAGTAGCCGGTTATACAATGAAAGGTGTACATTATGGAGCTACTCAAGTTAGTAATGCATATCAATTTGTAACTGACAAAATATCTGAAGGATTTAATTATTTAACAGAAAAGTCTCAAGAGATGTTTGGTCCAAAAGCAGATGCATCTGATTTAATACAAGATGCAGTACAAAATGGACCAGAAGTAGATTTAACAATTCCAGATTTAGAAACAAGTGTTCCTTCTAGAATAACTACAGAAGAAAGATTAAAGGCTGCAGCAACGTCTGCATCTCCTACATCAATTGAGTCTCCTGACTTATTAAAACAAGGTACTGCTAAAAAACCGGACACTATTCTTGGAAGAGCTACAGAAAAATTTATAGACACTGTAAAGACTATTCCCGAAAAAGCTGCAGATAGAACCGGTCAAATGTTAATGACTAGTTTAGGACTAGGTGATCAAACACAAGTATCCGATGATCATTTAGGTGGAGCTATAGGTTATGATGTTCCACAATTCATTGGTAATCAATCTTATGGACGATATGATAATGTAGATTTAATGGCTCAAAATAAAGGCTTTTACTATGGTGGTCCAAGTTATCAAGCAAACATACAACAATCAGGATTTGGACAAGATGCATTCTTTGGGTGGTTTAATCAATATGGTTCATTAAAACCTGTTACAAGAACAAGCTAATTTAAATAGGAAATAATATGGAAGATCAAAATTTAAAATATAAAGATTATGATCAAAATGGTTTAGAGTTTCTGTCCACTAATGGACGACCTATTCCGGGACAATCTTTAACAAATTCTCCTGATACTCCTTATCCATGGGAAACTCCTCCGGAGTATAGTGATTTAAATCCTGCTATTGATGCATTGTTTATTGAATTAACGGAAGAGGATGTTTATCTTTCTATTCTTGGAATGATTGAAGATGATGTATCTGTAGGAGAAATAACTCAACTAGTATTGTTTGATGGTTTTCAAAAAGGTTTATGGAATCCTGATTTATTAATGTTATTACTTGAGCCAACTATGTATATGATTTTGGCTCTTGCAGAAAAAGCAGGTATTCCAGATATTAAATTGTATCAAGGTGAAGAAAACGATCCTGAAGATATTGATGATCAAGTATCAGGTATAGAACAAGCTATAGAAATAGCGAAAGATAAAATTATACCTAAGATGCAAAAAGGTGAAATACCAGAAAATATCGTAGAAAAAATTGAAGCTTTCGTACCACCAGAACGTCCAAGCTTATTAGAACGACCCGAACAAAAACCACAACCAGATAGTTTACTGGCAAAAGGAGATAAATAATGGCAGAGTCAGAAATAGATGTTTTAGGAGAATCTTTATTAGCTCAAGCTAGGCAAAAGACTAAAAAAGCTAAAAGACGAGCAACACGTTTTTCTACAGCTTTGTTAGGAATTGGTGTTGGAAATCATTTTTTACGTCAACGAGCACAACGTAGAGCCGAAACCTTTATGGCTTCTACCGGTACAACTCTATTAAATAATCGTACTAATCAACTAAATCAAGGTATTAAATTTTGGAACGATCATAATAGTATGGTTAGTAAATATGGAGCAACCGGTAGTACCGATTGGGAAAAATCTTACAAAGCCGAGCAAAGAAAATTATATAAAGAACAAGAACTAGGTCGAACTTCACAACTTGGTAAAGACTTTACAAGTCAAGAGTTAGAGGGATTTAATAATCTTGTTGATAGTAAGATAGAAGACGATGTTGCTGCTTATCGTAAAAAAATGGAAGCATTTAGAAACTTCGAATACTTTAAAGATGATACAGATACTCGTAAACGATATTTACAACCTGTTCAAGATAAAATTGATGAAGGTCTACGGATTATCAAAGGTGATAGTAATGTAGGTGGTTTCTTATTAAGCAACTTAGGATTAAAACCAAGAGCAGACTTAGAGACTGTTACAGTTGATGGTGTTGATTTATCTTTACCTTTTGGATATAGAGATGAAGATAGAAAAGCAATTATAAGTAATATTAAAACAAATAAAATATTCCTTGATAACTTGTCAAGTATTGAAGCTACTGTCAAGTATGATCCATTTACACCGGAAGAAAGAGCAGACTTAATGAAAGTAGCTAAAAGTTCAACGCCTAAGGAAAATCATGTAGTTGTTTTAAGTGCTGCAACTAATTATAAAACATATGAAGATACACAACTAGGTACACAAACTTTTAATATTGCCGGTAATGAAGTTGCATTCTTTGATATATATAAAGGTATTGTAAATGAACTAGGTACAGAAGGGGCAGTAGCTTTTCAAGAAGATATTTTAACTGTGTCAAAAAGATTACAAGAGGAATTTGAACAAAAAAATATTGAAGGTAGAGTTGTATCTGCTGATACATTTGTAATACAAGCAGTCGAAGAAGTCATTAATGATAGATTTTCTGTTAATGGAGAAACAAATAATCAAAAATCTGGTGCTAATATTATAGATAAAATTAACGAGTCTTTTAATGCACAAAATAATGTTGAAGTATATGATCGAGATGAAGTAATAAATATTACATATGGTGATACAAGTTATGATACAACGATTGGTAAACTAGTAGATAACTTTGCAAGGGCTGTGCGTAATCCTGATCGAACAAAAGAAAATAATGCAGTTATGTTAGGAATTTTATCACAATCGATTGATGATCCATTAATCTTGAGAGATTTACAAAACTTATTTGATAATGAATATCAACCCTATGTTCCACCTTCAGGCACAATGTTACCTTTCGAAAATAGAACAGGACAAAAAAAAAAAAAAATGACATTTGAAGAAATGCCTCAAGAACCTACCGAAAGTTTTTTAACTCATTTAAAAAAGAGAGAAGGTTTTAGAAATAAAGTTTATTTAGATAGTTTAGGAAAACCAACAGCCGGGATTGGACATTTATTAACTGCAGAAGAAAATAAAACTTACAAAGTTGGCGATGTTATACCAGATAGTATATTAGATAATTGGTTAGAACAAGATGCTCTAAAAGCATGGACTGCAGCTTTACAGCAATCAAAAGATTTAAATGTAACAGATTTAGATTTTATTGATGCATTAGCTTCAGTAAATTTTCAATTAGGAACAGGGTGGTTTAAAATTCATAAAAATACATGGAAATTTTTAAAAGACAAAAGATATGAAGAAGCTGCTAAAGAAGCAGCAGATTCTACATGGTTTAAACAAACACCAGTAAGAGTAAAAGACTTTCAAAAAGCTATACGAAGTTTATAAAACATATGACTGATCAACAAGAAATATTTGATACGTTCTTTGACGACCTATTAGTTGATAGTGTTTCTATTCCAACTAAAAAAGATGACGAAGACGAAGAAGAAAGAAAAAGAAAAGAAGCGGAAAGGTTAAAAGAAATTCAAGAAGAGATTGAAGCCCAACCTACTTTTGACGAACAGCCTGTAAAAGAAGAAGAAGAGACTGAAGTTATTAGTGAAGAGGAAATTATCAAAACACCAGTTAGTAAAACTGAACAACAAATGTTTGATAGTTTCATGGAAGAAGTCGAAGCACCAAAAGAAGAAGACGAAAAAGAATTAAGCTATACTAGAAGAGTTAAGTATGGTGCTGCTCAAGAACCTCTTATTGTCGGAAGTACTGCTCGATTAATAAAGGCAGGATTTCAAGCGGCTGTATCAGACGAAACTTTTTCTGAGGCAGCCCAACGTATTGAAAAAGAAAGACAAGAAGAAATCTTACAAGACTTCCCAGAGTTTAGAGGAAGAGAAGAAGACTTAGCAGTTCTTAGCGGACGTATGGGAGTTGCTGTCGCTGACCCTGTAACTTTCTTTATACCTTGGGTAAAGATTGCTAAAGCCGGTAAAGTTGCTAGTGTAGCTACGGGAGCAGCAGTTGCTACTGGTGATGTTGCCTTACGAGAAAAAGCTTTATATGGGGAAGTTAGTCCTACAAGTATAGCTCTTGCAGCCGGTCTTGGTGCAACTAGTACAGTTATGGGCGATTTAATTGCAAGGCGAGTTATGACAAGTAAGAACGCTAAAGTAAATCACATGAATGAAAAAGGAGATATGGTTTCGACTCCTCTTGAAGATGTTACACCTCCTGTTGTTTCAAAGCTTACTAAAGAACAACAAAAAGAATTTGGAGACATTGGAGAAGAAGTTTATGTAGAGTCTTTAGAAACTCTTCAAAGTTTTTCAGATAATATAAATACGTTAGGATTAAAGTATACAGAACGAGATGTTATTAGAAATGCTAGTAAAGAAATTCAAGATAAACTAAATACACAATCTGCTATTAATCTTACAAAACAAGAACAAAAAAAACTAACACGAGAACTATACGACTATAAACAACAAATTCAAACAATTCAAAAAGAAATAGATACACTAACTTTAGTAAAACAACCTGAAAATATGGCTATTGTAGGTGTAAGTTCTTTTGTAAAAGCCTATCAAAAAGGTTTACTTGAAGGAGAAGTAGGTGAAAATTTAATTAGAGCAATGGTACATGAAATAGTAAGACCTTTGTTTGGAGCAACTGCAGGTGGTGTTGTAGGAGTGTATACTTCTGATGATTATGATGATACTGGTGTAACAAATGCGATGATTGCCGGTGCTTTTTTTGGAGCATTTAGTAAACGTCTTGAAAATGTAAAATCTGGAATTAAAAAAAGTGCAAGAAATATAGCATTAAAAGAATCTGAAAAAATATTTAAATCAAAATTTAGAAGTGTAGCTAAAAGATTTTTTGCCGGAACTCATGCAGCAAAATTACAAGCTGGTAATCCAATCATGCAAAAGTTTGGAAGAGATACTGTAAAAATACAAGGAGCTAGTTTAGACCCTGATGACATAATTGGAGAATCCGTAGAAGAAGTTATGTTTGAAATGCAAGATAAATATCGTAACTCTTTATTTAAATCTGTAGGTAATGCTAGTGAACTTGATATTATGGCAGCAGGACGAATTGTTCAACAGAAAGGAATGCCTCAAAAGGCAAAGTATTCTTTTTTAGAAGATGGAGATTTAGCTAATAGCAATGCAGTTCGTTTAGCTAATAGAATTATTTCTGTTAATAATCAATTTAAAGATGAAGTTAGAAAAACTGGATTACAATTTAATGAAGTAGACTCTTATGGTTTAACTCAAATATTAGATTCTAAATATTTAGAAAAACTTGGTGGTAGAGATGAATCTATCAATTTAGTAGCTGAAATGTTTAAACTACAACACAAAAATAATGTAGGTAAAGTTGTGTTAGGTTATTCTAAGTCTCCTTTAAAAGAACTTACAGATGAACAAGCAATAACAAAGGCAACAAAATATATAGATGGCTCTGACAGTTTACGAAGACAATCCATTATGGATATCGAAAAACTAGAAAAAAATACTACAGCGTTTATTAAAAATAATAAAGAAGCAATTAGTAAAGATGAAACTTTAATACAGTCTGCTAGATTTTTTGAAAACAATCGTGTTATATTTGATCAAGAAGCTAGAGCATTAGGTAAAAAATTATTTATTCAAGATCCAATTACAACTAATTTAGAATTATTTAAAAATACTGTTCCTGTAGCTGCTTTTAGTAAACGCTTTGGTCCAAAAGGACAAGGTATTGATGATATCGCTAGAGACTTAAAAAAATACTATAATCAATATGGTGATTTAAAATCAAACTTATCATTACAAAAATTGTATAAACAAGATTTAAAAGATATTGGTGAAACAGTTAATGCAATTTTTGGTGTTCATCAAGTTAAGCATGAACCACAAGAGAACGCAAGACTTATTGTACTTGCTTTCCAAACTATTTTAGCTACTACAAAATTAACAAAAGTAGCTTTACCATCATTAGGTGATTTAGTTCAAACTATGCAAAATAGTGGATTTAAATCTTCTTATAATTCATTTGTTAGACAATTTAAAGATACCAAAAACACGCTTCCTTCTAGAGAAGGTTTGGGTTTAAGAAGTGAACAAATTAATGAAGGAATTTTTGGTAGAGCTTTTACGAAAGGACGACAATATGATGGCGAGATTGATAGATTTATTAAAGAATCTACTATTGATCCAACCGGACGTACTACCAGAGGATTAATTAATTTTCAACGTAAATTTTTTGAAGTAGTTCAACTTGGTAGAGTTACAAGATTTGCCAGAGAATTTGCTTTTGATACCGGAACATTTAGAGCTTTTACTTTAGGTAAAGAATTAC
>Ga0208919_1001919_pt1 | contig 11375 bp, 7 predicted proteins | sample 4_EtaG_FD_184076 | JGI IMG/M metagenome (GOLD analysis project Ga0208919, IMG submission 184076) | Marine viral communities from the Subarctic Pacific Ocean - 4_ETSP_OMZ_AT15127 metaG (SPAdes) (version 3) | ecosystem: Environmental > Aquatic > Marine > Oceanic | place: Pacific Ocean | collected... | reverse complement strand
AATTAGAGATGAAGTAAATACCCTACATAGAAAATTTATCAAAGAACAACTTAAGACTGCTGCTATGCAAACGGCAAACAACGTAAGAGGAAAAACTGTTAAAGAGCGTAGTAATAGGCGTAAGGCCGGACCTCTTGGTGCTTTGATGGGGGGAGGAACCGCCCCAGAACAAATTGCTAACTCATTGGGTTTTAATTTTAATTATGCTACTAAAAACGAAATAGCCTATAGTGCGGGTTCTTATGACCGCGACGAAGGTTTAGATAGCATGAGTAGATTTTCTTCCCTTCGTGGTAGCCCTACAGGTATAAGGGCTAAAAAAATGAAAAAGCGAGACCCGTCGTTAGTTGAAATTTATGATGTAACTAAAGGGGGTTTTGAGCAACTAGGTATAATTAGTGGTGGTGGTGATGGTTCGGGGGACATTGGCGGAGGAAAAACCGCAGATTGGAAGAGAAAGGCAGAAAGTAGTGGAAAAAACATTTTTTACGCACTAAAAGGATACGGTCAAGGTCAAAATATGACACAAAGAAAAGGACCAAAAATTAGAAGAGAGGGTTGGCAAGGAGTCAACGCTATTGCTACTATGGAAAGATTATTTAGAAATAATATAAATCAAAAAGGCGGAATGTTGGCGCAGCAACTACGGGCCATCAAAACAAAAAGCGCAGGACAGACAACATTGGGGGATTTCTAATGGCAGTAGCAAATAAAAATGAATTTTGGAGCGCAAGAATACGCGGAGAAGACCCCGCAGACCCCGCAGGGCCGAATGTAAGCGATGCTTTTACTGGTAGTGGTGGTTCTGCTTCCGGCGGCGCTTGGGTTATTACCAATAGTACATATACTATTGGACACGCTACAGGAATGACAATGTGCGCTATGCTTTCCTTTGGTACTGCGCCGGACGCAGGTGCGGTTCTAATGACCCTTGATAACGGAACCAAACGGGTGCAGGTCAAGAGCAAGGGAAACAACACCCAACTAGATTTAGTTGGTGCTACTACCGTTGTTATTTCTGACTTAGACTTAAACCTTTCGGAGGACAATTCTGTACCTGTTTTACTGCGGCTTACTATGGATTCTGCCGGCAACGCCAAACTATACACACATGAGATTTTACGAGATACTGACGGCAACAACGCATTTTATTCGGTGGTAGGTGCAAGCACTAGTAGCAGTACCGCGTCTTTTGGTAATACTAGTGGCTCAGTCAATTGGTTTTCTGTCTACTATAGCAAGTTTGGTGCGTTTAATCCAGAGGAATTGATGCTATCAGATTTTGCGCAGGATACGCTTGCTCGTATGGGTATTTCAGTTGTTGATACTCTAAAGGCATGTAATAGACCGTTTATTAAAAAATATGTAGAAGATTCTTCTATAATCTTTGGGTATGACTTGTCTTCTCAAATGCTAAACAGGCTTAGTGCGCCTTCTATTCATGTAGTATTCAGTAATGTTTCATCACCCTCTTTTACCGCTATGGGAGGTTCAAGTATCGAACAACTGTATGAAATTGCTATCTATGTTACAACTAAAGGTACTAACTACGAAGAGGCGTATAGATTAGGACTAAATATAATTGGAGAAGTCTTTGATGAGTTATATGTCAATACCGGCTTGACCGCAACCACAGATAATCTAGAATCATACGCTATGAATCTTGATACAAAACTAGATGATGACGAAACTGTGTGCGTTCACCAACTAAATCTGTCCTATAATCGCAGAATAAAGATGACGCGACGGTAATGTTTATACATCACACATGGGCTACGTCGGAGTAGAGGTATTTCTATGGCAGGAGCAGAATGGTTAAATAGATACGTTTCATTAGAAAAAGAAGCAACATATGGTACAGAGCCGGATGACGCAACAGCGAACGACAGACTTTCACAGGTCTATGGAGAGGTTGACGATGAGTCTTTTAAGGCTACGTTCGACCTTCTAGTTAGGTCAGACATGGCAAGGCAGGTTGCATCGAAGGCAGTTACGAACACTCGATACACTGAGGGTTCAGTAAACCTAGCAGTGCAGCCCGATAACTTTATGGGCAACATTCTTTCTTCCTTCTTTACCAAGAGGGTTCACTCAGCCTTTTACGACGAGATTACTTTTGCTAATAGAGGTTTCGGATACACCGCAGGTACAGGAGCAATTACCGATGACGGTGGAAATGACGGAGTAGACAAGATTGGTTACTGGCAGGTTCGCAACGGAGAGCAAGGAAGGTTGGGTACAGCGTTAGATGCAAGCACTACTTCCACTTTCGTGACAAACGGTACAGGTGAAATAGTATTGGAGTCGGTAACAGCCTACTCCGCAGGAGATACAACCGGGTGGGGAGTTCATAACGGACAACAGGTGACTGCATCATACCCCGGATACGGTATTATAGGAAATGGTGCTGGTGGTAACGGTGGAGGATACTTTAAGTACACAGGTGTTAACGCTGGTGCTAATAAACTAACCGGAGTCACTACTTATGCAACAGATAGTACCTTTACGACCGCTGCGGTTTTAGGCTCTTCTATTCCTGATAACACAACAGTTATCGCTTATGAAAACTACTACAACGGTATTGAACCCGGTAGAGTGTACGGATACATTACTATCGCCGGTAGTGGCAAAAGCCAAGTGTCGCTACATGTAGCAAACGACTTCTTTGGTCTTGCCGCGCTATTAGATGCAGGTGATGACACAGGTGGGCAAGTAATCACGACGCCATTAGCAACAATTGGTGGCTCTAAGAAGCACATCTTTGAAGAGCCAACCCTTTCGACTGAAACTTACCCATCCTATACTATTAGGATTGGCAGGGAGTCTAAAGAACACACCTTTACAGGTATGACTTCTACAAGGCTTTCTCTTAGCGCAAACCTAAACGAGTATGTAATGGCTTCCGTGGACTTCTTAGGGCAAGCAGAAACGACACCAACCAGTATTCAGACTTCGTTCTCTTATTCCGGGAATGAGGTTGACGCACTACACTTCGCAGAGGCCGAGTTATTCATTGATGGTTCACCAAACAAGTCCACTAAGATTAGGTCAGTGTCCCTTGAGATAAACATCAATCGTGACCTTGATTCTGCTTACGCAGTAGGGTCTAATACTATTACTAGACAGCCACCATCGAGGACTAGGGAGATTACCGGAACGATGGAGTTCAACGAGATTCTTTATGACGACGCTACCGATGCTAAGGGAGAGCCTTCTTACCAAGACTTGGCTACTGCGACAGAGGTTCACAAGATACACCGAGGACAGGGTACACCCGCTCTTAAGTTGAAGTTTACGGGTGCAGGTACTCTAGCCACAACTGAGTTCTTAGAGATTGACCTTTACAACATCAGGTTCGAGGCACCCACGGCTTCCGTGAGCGGTCGTGACCCAGCACGAATGACTGTTGGTTTCCAAGCCTTCTATGACTCAAAGGCTACGGGTGCTGCTAAGGCAATTACCGTAAAGATGAAGGGTAGCAATCTACAAACTAGCGACTATTGAGGTGGTTAGGAATGGTAGACAGACTTTGGTTATACGAATTGGGCAGACTAATACCCGATGAGATGATGGATGAATTAGAGGCTATGGAAGTCTCTGAGGTTCTTGCGGCAGTACAATCACTTCCTATAGGACTTATGGAAAAGCCCAAGCCCGTTAAGAAGGCAAAGAAAGCAGCGCCTAAGAAGAAGGCTGCTAAGAAGGAGGACTGATTAGATGGCATTCAATGGCGGAACGACAATTACTACTAAGGCAAATCTTAATGTAAGTACATTCTATGGAGGCGCTCTTGCTATGCAAGCCGCTCTGCGAGCCGCTATAGATGATGGTGATATTATTATTAGTGCAAACCTAAGCAACGGTAGCGCAGGTAAAATGCTTACCGTTGTTTGGTATGCTGCTTGATAGTGGGTTTGCGCTATGTCAAGGGCTGGCGCATCCAAAACCTTTATGAACTCACTAGGTACATGGGAACTCAAGCAAGACGGGACAATCCGTCTATTAAGAGAAGCGAAACAACCAACACAGGTTAAAGAGAGAAGGAAGTGGAGAAAAAATGCCAGTAAAGAAGAAAGAGTTTGAATTAGACGACGGAAGCAAGATTTGGGTGCGACAAGCATCTGGTATCGAGAAACTAAAGATTAGCAATATGCAAGCAAAGGTCTTTAGGCGGTTTGCTGATAAAGGCGAACCTGCGGATTGGGACGAAGAAACAAACCTGTCTTTTAGCGACGCTCTTGATGAGGCCGGCGCAGGACTACAGGCTCAGATAGACCAATGGCTAGTTCCTTGTGTTATTGACGATTCTTTTGACGTAAATCTATTTACAGTAGATGAGTTACTACCTATTCTTGCGTTCGTCCGTGGCGACGATGAGGAAGGTGCAGTTAATTTTTTGAGTTCGTGAGGGTTGCACCCTCACTGTGCATGGCCTTCAAAGGCACAACTCCTTCTGAATTGTGGTTAAAATACAATCAAGAAGGTGGCAGGCATCTAATGGAATTAGATATGCACATTGCTATAGAAATCAATGACCGGATTGCAGAGGCTACAAGTAAAGCCTCTAAGACTAAAGCCGGCGCAGGAGGCATCCCTACGTTGACGGGCGACGACGCTAAAGACGTAGTGGCTAGAAGAAACGCTAGGCGCGAAGCGAGAAAGAAACAGCAACAAGATTTATCAGACACTTAGTTTTACCTTAGTATGTAGCGAGCCGCATGGCATTAGGTGGAGTGGATGATTTTTGATAGTTGAAGCAGGTTTTATAGGTCTAACCGGGCCTTGGGGCATTCTTGCGTTAATGGCAATGGCAGTTGCCATGCTTGTCAACAGAGCAGGCGCGTCGATGGTCTTCTTCGATGTGGTCGGTCGTTTCCAAGCAGAAAGACTAATCAAAGATGCAGATACTTCTATGACGGTATTCAATGCCGTTATGCTGGATTCGTTTGCTAACATTCAAGACTCGGTGAATGTGATTGGAACTTCCTTTGAAGGTTTAGTCAATTCTGTTATGCCTATGACCGAGGCGGTTGCAGATGCCGAAATTGAATTGTCTAAGTTTTTGGTTGAGGCAGACCAAATAGACGAAATTTCACAAGAAATAATGGATATGGGTATAGCGTTTGGGTTTACTGGCGACCAAGCACTTAGTGCTTCTGCCAAGATGGCGCAGTTGGCTTCTGTGCTAGGGCCGGGTATGACTCCTACGGGAACCGAGTTAGGTCTACAGTTTGGTCTAATTAGCGGTATGGAAACAGAAGCCGCGATGCAGAGACTCATTAACCTAAACCAGCAACTTTTCTTTATGACAGAAGGAACAGAAAATCTAAATAGCGCAGCAGAAAAGAGAGAGAAAATTACTAACAATACTATAGCAGTTATGGACAAACTAAACACCATTGAGAATCGGTCGGCTTCTACGATGGAGCAAATTACATTCGTTATGAATCAATTTGCATCACAGGCGCATCTTACCGGCGAAAGCCTAGAAATGATGGCAGCGCAGTCAGCCGTTCTTATTGAAACTGGTGAAGAGCAAGGTAAGGCTGGTCGTGCGTTAAAGCAAATTTATGCTCGGTTAGGTGCAGATACCAACGGCGCTAGAAAAGAATTAGAAGCGCTAAATATAGCCGTCGAAGATTCTAACGGAAACCTAAGACCGCTTTCTGAAATACTAGGAGATTTGTCCAAGCAGTATGATTCACTTTCTGCCGCAGAACAACAGGCTATAGCCCAGAGCGTGGCCGGAAACAGACACTACACAAGGTTTATCAAACTGATGAATAACTACGATAGGGCAGTTCAGTTAGCAACTGAGGCTAACGAAGGATTGTTTCCTGCTATGGAAGAAGTAGAGAAAAGACTTGAGGCAGACATTACAAAATTTAGAGCAGCAGAAGCAGCACTAAGTAATTATCGTGCAGAACTAGGTGACGCTCTTTTACCTGCACTAACAAAAACAACTCAGAAGCAAGCCACATTTACTAAGTTTTTGGCCGATGCAGTAGCCTTGGTAGGAGATAATCGTTTTGGTAATGCATTCTTGATGGTGGGGTTAGGAATTAAATCTATGGTAGTTCCAATGTTGGGCGTAGTTACTAATATTGCGGCTATGACGGTGGCTATGCAGACTAATAGAGCAGTTACAAGAGCAATGGCCGGCGAGCAACTGATGTTAGAAGAAGCATTTGGTAGAGGTGCGCTACAACAATTAAGAAATGCAGATAGTCTAAAACAAAGAAATCAAATAGGAGCAGCCGCAGTAGAAATGATGAATGCTGAACTGGTAGTTCTACAGCAACTTAGCAGAGAAAAGGAAGCCGAGTTACTAATTGACATTCAAATAGGGAGTTTTATAAGCCAAAGAGAAAAAGCAGAAATAAGCGCTTTGCAAGGTAAAATACGACGCAGTTCATTGGACAAATCAATGAAGGAAACAGAGATGATGGGCTTAGCCAAAACTAGCGAGAAGTACAAAGAGTTAGAAACAGACATAAAAGAAATAGACCAGACTGTTGCTAAACACCGTGATACTTTAGAGGGGCTACAAATAACAAATGATGAAACTACTGCTTCGGTAAAAAGAATGAGCGACGCATACGGTGGAAGTAGAGTATCAAAAGGAAAAGAGGAAAGCGACGAAGTAGAAAGAGACAACAAACTACGAGCGCAGCAAGCCAAGGAACTGTACGCAGTTGGTGGGGCGGCTTTAGCGCTTGGGTCAGCGTTTACTTTACTGTTTAAAGATGAAAGATTAGTTAGGATTGGTATGTCTTTGCAGATAGTAGGAACTACTATTTTAACAGCAAAACAACTAGCGTTGGCTGCAAGCACTCTGATTAAGTCCGCCGCAGAAGCAAAGGGCATAACGGTTAAAAAGCAGACTAACCGTGAATTATTAGCAGAGATATTTGGTCTTGGACAGAACACAAGAGCGCAAGCAATAAATACAGCAGCCGTAAATACAAATACTGCGGCAAAGAGAGCAAATGCCGCTGCAACCTCTGCTGCCGCTGGCGCTTCGGCTGGCGGTGCTGCGGCTACGGGCGCCTCCGCTGGCTCCGCTGCTGGACCTATGGGTATGCTTGCTGGCGCTGTACTAGCAACCGGAATTGCCTATATCGCACTAAGTGCATCTGCTAAGAAGGCTAAAACCGACATAGATGATTTTACTTCAGTAGATGGCGTATTAGATACAGGTACGATACAGATGGAAGCATTTACGGAAGCAGTGTTAGATAGTAGCAAATCCCTAGACGACTTAGCACTAGATGCATTTAATGCTGAACAGGCAGTCTTGGCACTACAAGATACTACTCTTGATGCAGCGAAAAGTGATGAAGCCGGTCTCAGAAATACGGAGCGAACCGCAGAGCAAGCGTACTTAGCGAGAATTGCACAATCGGCTAATATGCGAACTAACTTAGAAACAGACGTACAAGCCGTTTTAGATGCACAAGCGGCGTTAGATTACAGAGATTCCGGCGCAGCACCCGACCCATTTTCAGGAGTAGGTGGAGGTATTGGCACCGAAGGTACTTTCTTTACCCAACACACTATACGTCAAGCAGAACTCTTAATTGCCGAGGAAGAACATTTAATTGAATTAATGGAATCAATAGGAGAAGATGGCGTAGGAGCCATTGTAAAGGCTATTAGAGCAAACGCTGAATTTGTAAATCAATTAGAGAAGGACTCTTTGGATGCTACTACGTCCATTGCAGGAGTCATGGAAACTGCTACACAGTCACTAACAGAATTTAACAATGCAAGAGAAGAGTTGTTCTTCGGTATGGCTGCATCCAATGTGACGGGTGATTTGGTAAGACAGGTAGTCAACCGAGGGGTCGAGCATCTTCTAGTCAATACAGAAGTCGTAATGACAAATAACTTCAACGGGATGACTACAGAACAGGCAGCACAAGAAATACTAGACCATGTAGAGAGAGGTGCAAGGATGAGAGGAGTGGATATGTCTACGGTAAGCCAAAGCATATAGAGAGAGATAATTATGGTAAGAGCATGCACAGACAACTATTCGTTTTGGCTTACAGGCTACTACGATGACTTTATAAATGCAAGAGCGGTTGCAGACGACTTGAACACACCAAGCACATCAGTTGTATATTCCTCTCTTAAAAGTCATCATGGTAATCCATTGAACGGAGAAGCAACCTCAAATCCTCGTTACAGATGGTCTGTTGTTGACAGGGAAAACTACTCTACTGTCTTGGATTCTATTGGCGGAGTAACTATGAGTACGTTTTCCAAACTAAGAAATGCGGGCATGTTTGAATGGCTTACACACGATACTATCAGAAACGGCGCAGACAATTGGGTAGGTAGGGCGCAACTACAGTATCCTAACGGATTTGCTCCTAACCGATTTAAGTTTGGTGACGGCACTAGCAACACCAACTACAAAGACACCGGCATTTCTAGCGGCAGGGGTTATCAATTAATTGCAAATGGATATGATAGCAATGGTACATACATGCTTAACACAGGCGATGAGGATGCGTCATTTAGAAGAAGTGCTATGGAACCATATCATACAAAAACAGATGGGTCTACTGATAACATTACTAGTACTGAGTATGTTAATAAATTAGCGGGTAAATTTAATAGTTGGTACACTACTTCTGAACCCGGTAGAAGAATACAGACGGCGCATCTTACAGGCGTGTGGACAGGAGAGTGTCTGAGTTACGCTACGGGCAACGCAACAAACGTTACACCGGAGAATTTATTTCATACGGTAAAATCGCCGGGAGGCAAACCTTTCTTGGTGATAAAAAAGATTGCAGAAGCCAATGGTGCTGAACCTTCTTTGGTATATGACGGAGACCTAAAGGCCCGATTAGACAACGATGTGTTTCATTCTAGAATAGCCGCAAGATGTTTTCATGGTGATACCGCGCAAGCAAATACTATTAGGGGTTCATCTTTTAGCAACGGAGAATACCCGATGTCGGTTGATTTTCAAGTAGGGTTTCCTACAAGTAGTGCAGGTGTGACAGATACTACGGGTCTAGCAGGAACGCCGGCGATACAGTTTAAACTAATACTAGGAACTACAAGCGGCTCGGGCGGACTGTCGGGTAACTATGCACATTATCCATCTTATGATTGTCTGGGTGCGAGTTACATTGGGGCATCTGCACAAACCTATGCTAATGATGATGCTTGGATTGATGTTGATATTAGAATAGACTTTACCAATCAGAAATTCTACCCTTACGTTGATGGCGTTAGGGTCGGTCTGTCTCAAGGTTATTCTTTAAATAATACCTCGTTTGGAGGTAGCGTTTCTGCTTCTGCAATGTATGGTTATGAACTGTATCAAGCCCCCGAAGTCAATGGAGCAACTAGTAGCGCAATAGGAGTAAGTTACTTAATGCTTGATAGAGTGGGTATTGTGAGGTACCTAACATCCCCTTTGACAAACAAAGACAGACATGCAGAGACACCTATTTCTAACTTGCGTCTGAGTTCTTCAAACGAAGGGTTTTCTATAGTTAATTTAGAAATAAAAGATGATAAAGATGATGGGGTTGCAGGAACAAGTTCTAGTAACTACACTTACAATTTTAAAAATCTTTTTGCAAACACCGACCCCGTTGACTGTGGCCTGCTTATTTTTGGTTCAGTAAACGAGCAAAGCGTAGACCGTCCTATATGGAGAGGTATTATTGACAATATGGATATTAATCAACAAACATCAGCACGAAGCGTTAAACTGCAAGCAACACATAACGCTATAGGTCTGTCAAAACAAATCCCTATGTGGGATATTGGTCAATTAGCCGCAGGTAATGATGAGGACAACTCAAACCCCTATTGGTCGGGTGACACAGAAGGCATGAGAAGTATTATGAAAATGGGTACTAGACCGTTAAAAATGCTAAGTAATAAATTAGGGTTTGGTAAGTCCAACGCCTTTCAAGAAAATAAAAATCAAAGGTTGCAACTTGGTTCTGGTATGCCTATACAGATGTACAATAATCACGATGCAAACGAGGGACCAAATAGTGCAGAAGAAGACTATGAAGGTTCCGGTATTGTAGGAATAACACAAATGCTTTACAACAGTTCTGGTGACGTAGTACAATCAGTTTCTTCTGGTGGTAGTATTAAAACTGCTGTTAATCTACCTTCCACTACTACTCTTACAGATAGTGACAATATGACTATAATAAACACCACAAATCATAATGCTACGAATAAAGGTATTTTTGACGTATATAACTCAGGCAATGCATTTAGAGGTGTGGGGCAAGTTGTTGGGCTAGACAGTCATACTTATACATCTGAAAGCGCTAAGATTATCTACATAGGTCAACACATTCCAAATAACGTAGATGACTCGTATGTTCTATGGAGTAATATTTATAATGTAGCGTTTGCCGAGGCTATGTATCAAGATTTCCTAGAGGATTACCCAAATACAAATATGCCTACAAGTAATTTTACAGTAATTATGTTCGATGCTGACCCCGGTTTACAAGCGGGTGATAAATTTACTATAAATATGCTAAATATAGACCAAGATAAAACTAATACTACGTTTGGCGCAAGCAGCAATGCAAGCCCTTTACCTGCGGCATATATGGGAACACATACTGTTTCTTCTGCTAATACTGCTAAAGATATTTACACTACTAGTAGGGTGGGAACAACGTTTGGCAGCACTCCTAGTATTCACTACGTTATCACAGAAACTCCGGTTGTAACTTGGCGAGAAGATAGATATGGGGATGTCACTACTACAGGAAGCACACTAAGTGGGGGTAAGAGGTACCCTTGGTGTAAAGATTTTGGACAGTATGTAGATACTTCTTCTGATGTAGGTAAGGCTTTGTACAGACCGCTTCACGCTCGTTGGATGCGAGACTTACCGCAATCTTTGTGGTTTAAATATCATTTCGGTGTTATAGATTATGACCCGTTAGGCGCTGACACTAACACAGATATTACAGGAGGCTACAATCCAAATGATGTTAGTGTGAGAACGACCGCAACAAACGGAAACTGTACTGCTTCAATTACTAAGGGAGATACATCAATACAAATCTCACAACTTTTATACGATTCACTCGTAGCAAAACAGGCGTGGGCTGGTGTAGCAGAAATTAGAGCAGAAGGGTTTTGGACTGCTGGCGTAGCATTAGGTGAAGATGCAGGCACTCAAACAAATAAAAGAGGTAAATTTATTTGGCAGGATTTGTACACGAACGGCGGTAATTACTACATGATAGGTTGTAAGTACATTGATGCTTCTTTTAGTATTGGCACCGGAACTAAAAACAGGGCTGGTACAAACACGGCATACAAAAATGTAGTCTTTATTTTACCATTAAACTTTTCTAATAACT
>Ga0208919_1001917_pt1 | contig 11378 bp, 25 predicted proteins | sample 4_EtaG_FD_184076 | JGI IMG/M metagenome (GOLD analysis project Ga0208919, IMG submission 184076) | Marine viral communities from the Subarctic Pacific Ocean - 4_ETSP_OMZ_AT15127 metaG (SPAdes) (version 3) | ecosystem: Environmental > Aquatic > Marine > Oceanic | place: Pacific Ocean | collected... | reverse complement strand
TTCAATACCTTGCGGCCATTGCTCGCATCAAATTCTAATTCAATTACTACTTTAGCCATTTAATGACTCCTTCCATGCTTGGTGTTTAGCGAAGCACTCTGCTTCACGTTTCTCGTACTGCATGGCATTTGCAAGCACGATAGCTAATCTTTCAATGACCATTTCTTTAGTACCCTTTAACTCTTGGTACGTTAATGGGTCAAGCTCTTTAACTTCCTCATTAGCGGCAAAAGCTACATTAGGAATTATATGGTATAAGCCTTTGTCGTCATCCCAAACAAACTTGATGTAAGCAGGTTTATTAGCACCACAGTGTTGTCCAGCATATTTTGTATGTGGAGCGTAAAAGCTCTCACTCTCACCAGTGTTTTTGAGATGTCTGGAATCCTCAAATTCTACTTGAATCATCCAAACCTTCTCGTCTGATCGTTCCCATGTCTCTTCATGGGTACGCCACTTCTTAGCAAATACTTTGTTCTGCCTGTACAGCACAATGCTATATCCAGCTTCTTCGATAACGGGTTTAATTTCGTCACGAAGTTCTATGAGAGCTTCTCGCTGACGTTGTTCCTTTAGATTTGCCAAGATCACTTGATGGTTTGACTTAGCTTCTAAGACTGCAATATTATCATTAATCATTTCTTGTAAGTTCATTGTGAATCTCCTAGTTAAAACTTGTTATGCTATGAGTATATCATACTTATCGTCATTTGTCAAGTGATACTTTACGCTTTTTGTGAAAATAATCCAAAATAAAAAGAGGAATCCCGAAATACATCATAGATATATAAAACGGAAACTGAATAGTTATAGCTAAAGCAATAATAAAAATAACTGGCATATCTCTAATCGTCATCTGGGAAAAACCTCTGCCAACAATCGTCACAAGTATTGCTAATCATTAGTTCACGCTGTCCCACTGTTAGATATGGAAAGGCATCTTGAATGAATTCTCCATTATGCCAAGAAATATAATCTGACTCATGCACCGATATATTCTCTTCATAATCACAATACTTACATTCTAGCTCTAATTCTAAATCTAATGGATCAGTCATCCTCTCTTCCTTTCTTTTCATAGTCCCATATTGCATTTGAAAGAAACTTTCTTGTTACTTTATTTCCTGCTTCTACTTCTTTATTTATTTTAGTAGCTAAATATCTTAGCATCTTGTTATCTATAGTGATACTTCTAAGCATAAGTGTTCCTTCCACCATTGCGGTTCTTCACGACCAGTCCATACGCACTTAAAGCTCGTACGTTTATCTACATTGTAGAAGTGCCTGTAAGCAGATACACTACACTCTTGCTTGAACTCATCAGGCATACACTGTGGCATTTTAGTCATCTTTGCCTCTGGAATATCTGGCATATTGTCAGCACACCACTCAATCAATGCTTGACTTGCATGTACTTTACCATATCTATGGGTATATTCTTCGCATAACGCAAGAGCATGTATTATCATCCACTCATAGTTAGCTGTAGTTGACCTAACCCAGATAGTTGATGGATGATTGAGATGAGCCTGCTTGTAGAACTTGTCAGGACGCTCTGCATCGCTTGGACAGGCATGGTGAGCCGTACAAAGCATCTGAGCCGACTCTAGTATCATCTTTACTACATGTTTGTCACATTGAGCCTGTGCGGATTCTACAGGGCACTCTGATAGATAGAATATGTTCATTCTTCTTCTCCTGACTCAAGATAATCAATAGCTTCATCGGTAGTGCAGTAATCATCAGGGTCAGCTAGAAATCCTCGTTCATTGACATAGATAAAGTTATCTAAGTCATCCCAGTCTACATTTGGCTTTGTGAAGTATGCGTCCATAGCCTTTGCTACTGCGTCCATGCTATACACGGAGTCTATTACATACTTTAATTTGCCAGAAAAGATATAATACTTTGGCATGTTGTCCTCCTACTTTATTTCAATAACCATATCGAGTAAGTCCTCGATCTCCTTTGGAATATCCTTGACTATAACATACCTATCGGGCTTTGTCAACTCTTTTCTTGAGTCTGTTTCCACAATTTTTGTATTTATATGCTCTGGATCGAATAAAGTGTAGGTTGTCTTTATTTGTTTGGCAACAACAATTCTATAACAATGACTACCGCTGTCATAATAATGACTATACCATTTCCCTTTATATAGATAGGGAGCCATGCCATTTTTCTTGCGTAATCCGTAGTTATCATTGTCAAGAGTGAAGTAGTCAATAACTACATAATCAGAACCCTGTTTCCAGTAACCTGTCTGTATTCCTTCTTTATATTCCGGCAACAATATATTTTTTCTATATTCCCAAAATATTACCTGTATGAACTGCCTTTTTAATTCTGGAGGAGTATTGGACTCATAGAACTTATGGTTTACCTCCACCATATCTACATAGTCTATAACGACAAGTTTTTCATCAACTCCGCTATCCAGAAAGGAAAATAGTAGAGTTAATAAAACTTTGAACATTAGCTTTTTTCTTTATAGTATTCTAGCTGATCTTCTATTTCTCTTGCAAACCTTAGACAATTAAGCCATACTTCTTCCTGACCAGTTGTATCCGAATAAGAAAAATCGCTTCCTACCTGCTGCGTTAATCCTTCATGTATAATGTAGACTCTGTAGCAGTTTTCGCTCACAACGTGCATGGGATGTACAATCATTTCTGCTCTCCAAAGTATTTTGGTATGTGTTTATCTAATTCTTCTGTTATTTTTGATCTATATAAAGATACCAGTAAAGGAACCTTTAGTATCATATCAAAGTGGCTCTTATATACCTTTATCTTACCAGATATGAACGCACTCCCAAAATTAAAATCAAATACAACATCGCCGCTAATAGTTTTCTCAACAGTTAAGTTCTTAGCACCAAACTCCCCAACCAAGATACGGTGAAGTGCCTCCTCAGCTACTTCCGGCACTTGGTCAGGGGTAAGGTAGTGGTCATAGACTAACGATATGCTTGGCATTATTCTTCTACCATTTCTGTTTTGTAATAGCTCTTGAACTTCTTATATAGTTTTCGTATTCTGTTAAACGCTTCCTCTTCTGTAATCTTATTACCTTCTTCAAGGTTGCAGATGATCTCCATATTGATTCTAAAATCCGTAAATGGATCACGTTCAGACGGTCTAAATTTGATTCTAGTCATATTAGTTTCAATTACCTCGCAATTCAATTCCAATTATATTAGTGCATCTAATCAGCTATATTAGAAGGGCATATATATTATACACAAAAAAGTGGTCGTCTTTTCCAAAAATATCACGGATTGATTAGTCCATAACACAAAGTATAGAGTATAACGACCCAGACGATCAAGCAATATACTTTTTGCACAATTTCGTTTAACCCTATTTTTTTAGTATTTTTAAATAACAATCTTTACAATCACCTCTATAAGATATATAACAGCAACACACAGTATACCTATACCTGCATATACAAAAGAATAACCTAGTCTAGTATCTTCATCATCCATATGAACCTCGTTCCGGCGCAATAAGTTAATAAAATTTAATATTTGCTCGATATTGGGCGCAAAACCCACTCAAGTACCTAAGAAAGGGTTGATTTTGGGAACCCTTGTTCTCTATTGTAATATATAATCGGCAGATTGCAAGAGCTTCATTAAGTTTTCTTACAAGTTTCTTTACAAACCGGAAACTTTCTGCTTGCTATTGTTATATAGGTATAGTATTATATAGGTAATCTTTGAAAAGATAAAAGGCCGGAAATTTAACAGCTAAATTCAGCTAGAAATATCTCCACTTTTTTTAACTTTCTTGAGATTTTGTAATTTGGATGAGACAAGTTTGACAGGTATAATAAAGTACATCTGTGTAATAGGAAATATTTAAGGACTTACTATTGAAAAAACACATAGGTTATTATGCACTGCTTAAACTAGTCACACTTGTATTAATAGTGTTACTGATTGTAAGTAGTTCTGAGAACAAAGAGTATTACTTCTATGCTGTTGTAATTACTTTCTTAACTTCTCTTGAACATCTTATTTACAGCTTAGTACATGATAAGGGTTTCCATAGTAGCCCATAAGATTAAGTTTACCGGAGCTTAGATCAATGCTATGCGCAACAATAAATCCGGTTTTTATTTTTATTATTAAAAAGGTTTCCATAGTCGCCTATAAAGTGTAGTTTGCCGGTACTACTACTAAGGCTATGCGGATCCATAAATCCGGCACTTTATTTTTGTTACTAAAAAGGTTTCTAATGTGGCCTATACAGTTAAGTACCAGAGAGCTTATACTAACGCATTACGATTAACTAAATCTCTGAAATTTTAAAGGTTTCCATTGTGGCCTAATATGAGAGTTTTTTGGGTGTACTTTACATAACACAGTGCGTGAGATTAAACACCCTTTTTATTTTATTTAAAAAAGTTCCGTTTAAGAGTAACTTGGAAACACTCTTAGTACTATATCCAAGTATAGTAGGAACTTTAAAAGTTGCCGCTAGTCATTCGTGACCTGCGGGGTGGTGGTGGGATTTTTTACAACTTTTTAAATTTGCCTGAATTTCAAAAACTCAAGAAACTCAGGTGCTAATGAGCAACAAAAGAGCATCAATCTATTTTGGAAAAGACAGACCTATGATTAAAAAGATTAGGGCGGCTTTAGCTGTTCCTTTTATTATGTTATCAGCACTATTTAAAATAGTAGCTTTAATAATCCTTCCCGCAGAATACAGAGAGGAAGGCAAGGAAGTTATTTAGTTTCTTCATCTCCCCAAAGCTCATTCATTTCATTAGCTTCTGATTGTACTTTAAGAGCCTTATATACGATCCAAGCCCCATGAGCTATATAGCCCTTCTCTGTTTTGCTCCGAGCCTGCTGTAATTCTTTTAATACTAATTCCGCAAGCGCCGGTTGTTCTATCTTAAATTCCCTCCAGAACTCTATTAGATGATTAAGAGTTCCAGTATCTACATATTGCCTCTCTATATCATGAGCAATAACATCTATTACTTCTTTAGCTACTGTTGGTAATTCACTCAAAACACTTCTCCTATTTTTTCTTTGCTGTACTTTATTATACCCCTAAACTCGCGTGCTATAGAGCAAGTAAAGAGCATCAAGCTATCTTGAATGAGACAGGCGCCCCTTTAACTCATGTGCCTTCCCAGAAAGCAAACAGAAAAATATAACTCGCGTGCTTATTTCTTATACCCGGAATTCGGTAAAAATCTAGTTAGAGTAATACACATTACTGATACTGAGACTCAATATCAATAAGACAACCCCTCCAACAGGTGGTTAGGGTTAATGCACCCACGCCACCCACTAGAGGGGCAATAATTATTTTATTTTAACTGTTATTTTTAATTGTCGTAACTCCTTATATAGCATACACTTACATTATACCATATATATCGGCATAATCAAGAGGTATATTTAATCTATTTTTGGAACGGTTTTGGCGGGGGATTTCGGCCTTATTGAGACCCAGTCTCATTAAAGCTACCGTATAAGAAACTAATCGGCTTTATTGAGATACAATATCATTAAGGAGTCAGTCCATAAAAAAAGCCCCACACCGACCTAAGCCGATGCAGGGCAACACAAGGGAGAACCACTAAGCGGTTAACTCCAGAGCAGTATCAAGAGCCTTTTGACTCATGGTCTTATTCTGACCGAACCAAAGCGAGTCCATACGATTATTCTCGTTACGACCTTTGCTATAGTTCAGGTATTCAGTTAGGGCGTTATATGCACCCCAATAAGTACCACGCACACCAGCGATATCTGCACCTTTGCCAGTCTCGAACAACTGCGTGACAGTTGCCACGATGTTTTTAGTTCGGGTTGGCAATTCGTCTTCAGACTTTTTGGTATCAGCACCCAGAACAATTTTGATATACTTGTCTAGGTCATCGCTGTTGATTGAGCGTGAAGCTAGATAGCGGTATTGATCCGCACTTGCTTCGAACTCTTGATTAGCGAAGTTCATCACGTCACGCATAGACTGAACGTTAGCATTAACGAACCGTGAATGTCGCACACGAATCAACTTCGACGCTTTACAGTCACGCGCTAACGCTTCTGTATTCGCACACACTACTCGAATGGGAGTAAACCCAAAGTGTACTGCCAGTTTCCCATCATGCCCGTTGGAAAGTAAAACAAACTTAGCAATCTCGTCACCTGCAACAATTTCACTATTGTCTTGGTTGAGTTGACACAGCACCCAAATGCGTTCACCATTACGCAGTGAACCGGCTGTGTGGATTGCCATCTCTCCAGCATCGACCAGTGGCTCGAAAATTTCGAACGCTTCACGATTCTGTAGAGGTGTCCAGCGCTTACCGACGATGCCCAAAATTCGGTCATCGGATGTGCGATAAGCCGCACGATGAGAAACCTGTTCTCCGTCAGCCGTAAACAACGGCTTTGTATCCACTTCCCAATCTAAGCCAGCCTGCTGGAACGAATCCCAGAAACCAGTCTCACCGTCAATTTGAGTGCCCAAACCGTGCCACGGTGTTGCGCCTGCGAATACCATTTTTTCTACTTGATGAGCCATATTGATTCTCCCTTAATAACTCTTCCTAAAAACTTAACTCTTCTATTATAACATATTTATCGGCTATGTCAAGCCAAAACTTTAATTATTTTACCACCAACTGGAATAAACTATAGTATACCCCTGTTTGATTGCGGCACGAGCCTCACGGATAAACTCACGGTCTTGCTGTGCATAATGTTCGTCAGAATTGGCACCGAAGAAGAAACCTTGTGTTTCCGGCAAAGCGTTTTCGTCAAGAGTTTCCTCCATATTATCCAAGTCTTCAAGTGCCAACTCTAAGTCAACACAATTAAACTCACCCTCGTTACCTTTCTCAAACCATAGGTTTTCCATGTATCCCTGCAAACTAGGATGTTTACGCCAGTAGCATAATTCCATGCTATCAGGATAGCTTATGTATCCGTCTTCGTCTTTAACTGATTCACCCCTGCGAGCCGTTGCGTATTGGTCTAATCCCACTGTATTCTCCTTGTTACTAACTTGTTACCCTTTGATTATACAATATATATCGGCAAAAGTCAAGCACAAACTTTAATAAATCTCAGACTTTTTCTTATTGAGACCGAATCTCAACAAGGCTGCGCGGCGGGGGCATTTCTGCCTTATTGAGACTGAATCTCATTAAGCGATTTATTTTAGTAGAAAGAATAGCCGGTCATGAGAACTATATCCCACAACCGGCAATCCTCGAAAGGTTAGGCGACTTCTAATCCGACCATACGACCATCATAGAACGCCTTATGAAAACCGTCCTCTAGTTCTAGCGTAACTAGTTTTTGAGAACGCTCACCTTTGATATTTCCATATCGAAGGGTTTCATTCGACAGCGGAGCTTCCGCAATATCTCGAATTTCTACAACTTTGCCGCTGTAGGCTTCGGCTTTACTGGCGTAGTCCTTTGTTAGAACTCCTTTGACGATTCCAGCATCCGCACCTTTTAAGTAGGTGAAACTAACTTCATTTCCAATTTTCATATAATTACCTTTCCTAGCAATCTTTAATTTCGCAGGTAAAACCCACTATCAAAAAAACAAATATTAACCAACCTAAACAATCATACAATATCTAGCCTCCATAGTAGTAAAAGTCATCTTCTTCATTATATCATATATATCGGCGTTTGTCAAGCCGAAACTTGAAGTTTTTTCCTAGAATAACTACCTTTCCCCTTTAATTCTTTAAGTGCTACCGACGCCTGAGATCCTGCCGGTTGAGTGCCGTGAATCAATAAAGCGAAACTGTCATCTCGCAATGTCGGCTTTGCCGCGTGTGAATCATCGTGGTCAATCGCCAATCCTAATTCTGCCGCTTCCGCTTCGCTGAATACGACTTTAGCTGATCGTAAATTGAACTCGTCAATCATATGGTCATCACGCCCACCGTATGAGGCGGTTAAAACAAAATTCCATAGTTCGGGACTTTCAGAAATATCACCTACCCAAAATCTTAGGGACTTAGTATAAGCATAGAATAATGTTCTAGGATTCCTAAGTGCGACTATATACCATGCGTGCATGTAGTCTCTGCTAAAAAAATCACCCGCAACGTGTATGCGTACAATGCCTGCATCTTTTGGTAATGAGTTATGAATCAATTCAACCATATCATAAGAATCTGAATTACGCAACAGGTCAAAATTGTGTTTGCGTGAATTGTATACGTTGGTATACTGTACTTCTTGCGACGCTGAAAAACAACGGAACTCTGTATTCTTACCATCTTTAATTTTACGTTTACCATTAGGCTGTACTACTGCCTTAGATAAACACTTTTCAGCATATGGGCATGAATACCCGCTGAGTAAATCTAACGAATAAATTTTACGCTTGTCTGTCAAGTAGTCTGCTAACTCCGAATCGTTTTTGAGTGCTTGCGTTTTGGCATTGGCTTTACTGAATTTTAGCATTGTGTTTCTCCGTGTGTTGTGAAGTGTTATACTACCAGTATACTATAAGTATCGGCATAAGTCAACAACAAACTTTAATAAATCCCAAAGTATTTTCTTAATGAGATCGAGTCTCAATAAGGCCGAGCGGCGGGGGATTTTCAGCCCTAATGAGACCGAATCTCAATAACGATAAAATCAAAGTAGGGTGGGAAGCCATACCACCTGTACCCTACATCGTCTTACCGATGCTGTCCCTATGCCGCTATTTCAATCGCGATGGGGTTTCACCGGACTCACAAGGGCTATGAAGGCTTTAACTGGGCTACTCTGTTTTATCTTTGTATTAAAAAGAATAGGGGTAGTTCAGGCGTTGAGCGACTCCGCCACCTGAGTTTAATGCTTGCGTATACATAGTCGTCCGAAGCACTACCCCAATTCTCCCATCCTAAGACTAGATGTCCAACAGTGTGTTGTACTTAGCCTTAGCCACTCGCTTAATGTAGCGAGGTTGACCAGTGTGCAGAATCCTGCCACTTCGAGCATCAGTAATCTGTGCCCATTGGTCACGGCTACGGTTGGTGGTATTTACTTTGCCTTTGATTTCCACGGCAAAAAGGTTTCCTTTAACAGCTTTCATAATAACTTCTCCTAGTCTTAGAAAAAAATAGTAAACTTAGTAAAATGGCGTTTTATAGTCCGCCACGACTTACGAAAGGGTTATTCCTCTGTAGATTCTTCAAGCTCACGTTGAGCTTTTATCGCTTGCTCCTTATCATAGTTATCCAAATCCGTGGTCAACTCTTTTGCCAAAGCACGAGCCTTGTCAAGTGGTAGCTGAACATTCAGCTTATACTCTGAGCCATCTGATTCGTAACCGTTGAACTTAAGTTCGACGTTTCCTGACCAACCTGACACATAAGTGTTCAAGTAGACTTCACTTCCGCACTCGACATGTAGTGCATTTGTTTTTTGAATCTTCATTCGATTCTCCCTAAAAAAACTAACTGTTGAACTCTTTCATTATACTATATTTATCGACAATGTCAAGCGGAAACTTTAGCTTTTTCCTCAAAATATTTCTGACTAAATATAGCCTCAATATTCCTCCACCCTTCACCACATTCCAGATAAGCATACTCCGACCATTCCTGTGGATCGAGGTCATCTACCGATACGAACGTCTCATACTTGTATGGGTTGTAAGTAACGTCGAAGCTAATTGCCGGAACTGGAACACGGTCAACATAGTAGCCTGACAAACCAGCGTGAACATTTTTCTTCTTCTCTCTTAGTACCTTAGCTCTACCTGCCGGTTGAACCATATACTTAACATCCTTCAAGCAAACCTGATTTGCATGCTCTACTACTCTGGTGCCTTGTCTAATACTAAAACACTTACGATGCAGATTGAAGTATACATATACTCGTTTATTTTTATCTATCATTTTGTTTCCCTTTCTTTCCTTCTAGTATACCATATATATCGGTCATTGTCAAGGGTAAACTTTAATATTTTTTAGAAAACTTGCGTGCTTACTCGCGTGCTAAACAGTATGTAAAACAGCAATCAAGCTATCTTGAGTATGACATATTCAGCCTAATGGCTTCCGTCTTACTTTTTCATTATACTATAGTTATCGGCATATTGCAAGTAAAAACTTTAGAGAAAGTCCAGATATTTCCTTAATGAGATCCAGTCTCAATAAGACGAAAATGCCCCCGCAGCGCAGCCTTAATGAGACCGAGTCTCAACAAGAGATTTGTCGTAGTCCCTGCCAGCCCTCGAATATAGCCGACAGGGACACCACACAACAAAACCTATACTTTGAGCGTGCCCGCTTTGAGCATACTTTCAACATCACTAAGGGTGCTGACGATTGTCTCACCCTTCTCATTTTCAAAGACAACAGAATTGTTATCTATCTTCGTGACGCTTGCCGATAGACCTGTGAGAGTAAATTCAACCGGCGTCCCGTTTTTCAAAAGTGCGTTTACCATTATTGGTACTCCTTCATACTTGCCCGTGTTTGTGTGGATCGAGTGCGTTGGCGTTTCGGGCGGTTGTCCCACGCTCCCGTACCTGTAAAGTGTTTTTGGTGTCCTATTGAGACGTTTATATCTTCAGGCTTAATAATTAATTTCTTTGTTTTTTTACGCATCGAATAAGTCCTCCAACTCTTTTGCTTCGACTTCAGCATTAGCCATTTCGTAAGTCATGAACATAGCCGTACTAATAGCAGTTGCGTTCATCATTAGCTGTTCAACATTGTCATCATCACTAACCATCTGAGCCAGCGTAACAGCCAGAGTTGAAAGACTTTCGCCTACCTGCTCGTTATCTACCAAGAACTTTCCACAGTATTCCATCGGGGGAATTTGTGTAGCCTTTTCAATTACTGCCAATACTGTCGTGTCTTTGATTTCAATACTCATAACTTTTTTCCTTGTGGTTTTTCCCTTGTTACTTTTTCATTATACAATACATATCGGCATTAGTCAAGGTCTACGTCCATGATTTCTGCAAATACCTGCTGATTTCTATACAGCTTTTCATTGTTTTCTTTGTACCGGATTTCACGACCAGCGGCAACATCAGCGGCATAGCCTTCAATAATTTCTGTACGTACATCACCCTTGACTTCACGAGGGTCAACATAAACATTAGACTCTTCAACCTGCCGATTGATACGCTTAAGCGTGCGACCACCTTCACGGTTGTCCTGATAGTCTTCAGGCAACAGGTCATTAGGAACCCAAATACATTCCATAATAGCGGCGTCTAGTTCAGCAAACATCTTTTTAGTTGTGTCGTTCATCTTTTTACCTTTTCGTTTATTTGATTGTATGGTTGCGGTATTGTTATGGTCTTAACCGTTGACCTGCCATTGTTTACGCTCTTAGGCTTGACGCTCTATTGTTATCCTGTTAAGATT
>Ga0208919_1001914_pt1 | contig 11392 bp, 15 predicted proteins | sample 4_EtaG_FD_184076 | JGI IMG/M metagenome (GOLD analysis project Ga0208919, IMG submission 184076) | Marine viral communities from the Subarctic Pacific Ocean - 4_ETSP_OMZ_AT15127 metaG (SPAdes) (version 3) | ecosystem: Environmental > Aquatic > Marine > Oceanic | place: Pacific Ocean | collected... | reverse complement strand
CAATCGTAGCCACAGCGATCCCAAGCTTTAGTCACACGACTCACAATGTAATCTTTTGCCGTCTTCATCTTCGACCTCGTATAGTGGCTGGCCACAATCGTCACACAAAACCTCATCGTCGTCATAGGGGTTATCGAAAGCCCAATCCGGTCGTTCGATCACAGCCCACGGCTCCTGTACCACGGCTTACCGCCCGGACTCAGGACCAGATCGTACCGGTTCAAGATGTTATAGACGGTGTGGGCCGGTAACCGCAACTGCCTCGCAAGCGAGGCTTTCGACAATCGCGGCTCTTTGTCACGCGCCAACAAGACTTTGAGTATGGTCGTGTCTGGGATAGTGGCCTTTTCCGTGCGCACCTTTTGCATTTTCAGCAAACTGTGCCGATCGCTTTCCAACCGGTCTGCGTAACGTTGCTGGCATCGAATTGCTTCAATCATTCTTTTTCTGGCTCTTCCAATTGCGTCGCTGAACATTCTGAGTAATGAACTGTCGATGCTTTGTAGTGCCAAACCAATGCCCGGCTTTGATCAACCGTATGATCACCGTTTCGAACGTGCATTTCTTGCCCATCTCGCCACTGATCCGAAGATTTAAATCTCTGACCTCGCGGATAGTTTTGCCGTCTGTGAACGCAGACCACTCTTGCTCGTGGACGTAATACGACAACGTCTTCTTCGGTGGCGGCTTTCTTCCCAGATCGACCTGCCCATTGTTCACGAACCGCATGACGACCGAGTCGCACAGGCTTTCCCACTCGTTGATCGTGTATGCCGCAAAGCGGCTCAGATCGAAGTGCGTGGGGTCTGTGTCATCTACCGGGTTGTCTTCTAGATACTCAGCGATTTGTTCGTCTACGGACGGTTCCGGTGCTTTCTTTGGCTGGATTGGAATGACCGTCCGCTTGGACTTTTTTGGCTGCGGCCCCTCTTCGTAGACCTGCACGTCCATTTGGTGCCCGTCTAAAAAGATTAAACGCTTCACTTTGACGTCAGCCACCTCTGCACCTTCGTGGTAAAACCATCGGTTAAGTTGGTTGAGTTCTTTGATCTCAGCGTTGAAGACACTGTCATTACCAAGATTACCCATCCAAATGGCTTGGATGGTGTGGCCGCGCATCTCCCGCTCTTCCAGTTCTATGATCTCCCAAAACCGTTCAATGTCATCCGGCTCTGTTTTTCTTTGCAAAAACTCATAGATCATGCCTTCGCGTAGCTGGTGATACTTCATCCCACTTCTCCACGCAGCGCGAACTGAACCTGCACTTCAACCTCTTCGTCAGGAAACTCCCCAACGCTGTTGTAGAACTCTTGGATCTGCCCCGCCAGTACGATCAACCGGTTCATGCCTTCAAGGTATTCTTTCTTCTGCCGACGACTGAACTGGTCACGGTCTTCGATCGTGAAGTCTTGCTCCGCAAGCATTTGTATGTCGGTTTCCATCTCGGGATGGTGCCAGTGCTGTCCGTACTCGTTTTCTTTCACCAGTTCCCAGTGCGGCGATACTTTGTACGTGTACCGACCATGTTCGTCCCGCTCTTCACAACGATAGCTTTCGGGCAGCTTAGTGTTCCAGCGCATGCCGCCCGTCAGATCGGGCACCGGGATTGTGCAAACCCTGCACTTGGGCATACGGTCAAAGTCGTGGTCGTACCCCGTCGTGTAGACGGTGATGTAGGCGTCACTGGCCGACATCCAATGCGCGTTGTCCGCGTGCACCGTTTGATACTTGTCGGCACGGTCTTCGTCTTGGATGTGCGCGTTCTCTAACTTCTCGCGCGTCTGAACGAACCTCAACCGTAATTCTTCACGGTCGCGGTCTTTCTCAACAAGCTTTGCTTCCAGCTTTTCGATTTTGCTGACCAATTCAGCTTTCGTTGGTGTTTTCATCACGTTCTCCTAATAAAAAATTACAAAGGGCCTGACCCTTGGCCAAGCCCACTTCCGTCTCGGATAAACCCGAGGTTGCAGCCTTGTCTGCCCCGCATATGCGACGCAGGAACCGTAACCTGTTCTTCTCCGCAGACGACCTCTTCGGCTTGCTCTGGAGCCGCAATAGCTCCGTATGCACGTCGATAGATTCTTCAAATTTCATTTGGCCGCATCCTTGACCGCGACCTCAACTTCGCGCAGCTTGCGCTTCAGTGAGCGGACTTCTTTTAAAAGTTCATCGAGCACGGCCCGCGAGTCTTGGATCAAATCCATGAACTCACGGGCCTCGGCCTCGTCTAACTCAACACGGACCTCGATGCGTTTCATTCCAAGTCCTCTTTCATCAAAGCTTCCATCTGAGCTAAGAGTTCGTCACGTTCTGCTTCCGCTTCACGGCGCGCGGCCTGTTGCCGGGCGATCTCTTCTTCAAGGATTGGCATGGCGACATCGTGACCAATGATCTCGGCCAACTCGTCGATGGCTTTTTCAAAGACCTCTAGTTCTTTTTCGTCTTGAGTGCTGGACGCATAACGCAGCGCGGCGCGGTAGCACGCGACGTCGAGTTCGTGGGAAGTAAGTTCTGTTTTCATTCACATTTCTCCAAAAGGGGTAAGCGAGATTACGGGATGTAGTATACTTGCGCAAGGGCTTGTCGCAAAAAAAATGGGAGATCTTATACGGAGTGTTACGAAAGGTAACGGTTGTTACTTCAAGTAGCACGGGTCACGGCCCGGGGGACAAAAAACGGCTTTATATATAGAGTTTTCTGAGCAAAATACTTTTTTGAAAAAAAAATAATTTTCAAAATGCCGGTACAGGCGGTACGGCGGTACAGTTCGGCTCTAGCCCTTGTCGCGTAAGGCTATCAGCCGTACCACTACCCGTACCACTGTTTTGCAGTGGTGGGACGCTTCTGAAAAAAAAGGGATGTGTGTTATAGGCGTCTGAAAAAAAGTTTTTATAAAAAAAATAAAAATGGCTGGAAAAGTCTATAACAGGAAGGCGATTAACTAATATGGGATGTCCTATTGACACCGGACGCTTGCATGGTGTTAGGGTTTGAGAATGTTGTGGTTATTCAAAGCAGTCAAAGCGCGTTTCGATCCGGGTGATGATCCGTGGTCCGAGCAAGCGAAACGTCGCCGCCAAGCGCGTGCGAAACTCCAGCGTGAGACAAATAAAAAGAACCAAGCGTATTATCTCGACGGCTTGGTGAAACGACACAACGCGGTTGCAAACGACTACGTTATACGCGACTATTCGCATACACCAATAACAATGGATGCGAACAATGATCAAGAAACTACTCGATACCGACCCAAAAAGCGGTAATACCAAAGTCGCCAAAACTGGCGCAAAGCTTTCCAAACTCGGCAAGGTACGCATGGCGTCCTTATCTATGCTGCCCGACGAAGTAATTTGTCCGGGGTCGAAGGCTGCCGGATGCATGAACCCTTGTTTAAAGTCGGCTGGTAGGGCTGCCGTTTTTGATAGCATTAATATAGCGCGCCAAGCCCGAACCGATTACTGGCATGCGGATCAACTCGCTTTCTTAAACCAACTGCGCCGCGAGCTAGGAAACTTTCAAAAGCTTTGCGCTAAGCAAGGCGTGCAAGGCGTAGTTAGGCTTAACGTGCTATCGGATATCCCGTGGGAACAGCACAACATTCCGCAATCGTTTCCCGATTTGTTTTTCTATGACTACACCAAGCGGGCGGCTCGTTTGGGAAAAACCCCGGACAACTACAGTTTGATGTTTAGCTACAGTGGCCGCGCTCAATACCGTAAGCAAGTGTTGCAAGCCGTAGATCGTGACAATCCCATCGCCGTTGTTTTTTCTGATGGCGCATTCCCGGCCACGTTTCTTGGCCGCCCAGTGGTCGACGGCGACCAATCCGATTTATGGAACGTGCAAGCGGGTAACGTCGTGGTCGCGCTGAAAGCCAAGGGACCAGCAAAAGATGATGACTCGGGCTTTGTGGTAGATACCAATTTGATAGCGCGCGTTGCGGCTTAAACTTTTAAAAAATCGGTTGCGTTTACTTGCGCATATGCGAGAATGCGCATGCGGCATCGAATCAGGCCAAGCCGCATGGCCACAAAAATAGGTAAATATGTGATGTTAGATACCAAACTGGAAAACCAAAACGGCACGCTGGAAAGCATCTTGCGAACAATTAGCGAGCAAGCTTCCCGTAAAGCCGACTACATAGCGCCCACTAGCGAGCTACAGGTACAAACGACCGATGGCCGCACTAGCGTAGTGTTCGAAGCTAACCGTGGTGAACCCACACAATTTTTTGAAACTAATGAGGTTGCGTTCCAGCAACTAGCGGGCAACTGCGACATAGATGTTAGAACCGCTCGTCGGTTAAGAGATAATGAAAATTACGCGCCGGAGTTTGACGCGCTCGTGAACAAAATTCTTGTTAATGAGCCTAAAAACAAAATGATCCGCACGTTTGACGGCGACAATCCGATCTGCCGCGCGATTGTCAGCGATAAGTTCAAAACTTTTGATAACGTCGATTTGGTGCAAGCCGCGCTGCCGCAACTGATCGATAGCGATGCCAACTGGAAAATTGTAAATGGCACGGTTACCGATCAGCGGCTGTATATGCGCCTCAAATCGGAAAACCAAGTAGCGGAACCGGCAGTCGGCGACACTATGGCCAATGGCATACTGCTGAAAAACAGCGAGGTCGGTTTGGGATCGGTCGAGGTTTCCCAACTGGCTTGGACGCTATGGTGTCTTAACGGTTGCACGACCGAAAACAAATCACGCCATACGCACGTGACTAGCGCGCGTGGTGGCGATCAGTGGGCGCTGTTAACCGATGAAGCTAAGAACGCCGACAATAAGGCGCTGGAATTGAAACTCCGCGATGTGGTTGCAGCGTACGGCAGCCGCGAGTCATTCGATGCGCACGTTGAATTGATGCGTCAGGCGCACGGCGACGTAGTCGAAAATGGTTTGATGAATCCGCAAGGCGTGGTCGACGCGGTCGTATCTGTATTGAAACTGCCCAAAAAATCTGGCGGCGATATATTGAGCGGGCTAATGCAAACGATCCAGCAGCCGGGCTACACCAACAAGCCGATCACTCGCGCGACGATTGTTAACGCGGTAACAGCGGTTGCCCACACTGCCGACGCGGATAGTCTCGACGATTGGTACAGTAACGGTCGCACCGTGTTAGATCTGCCGCGCAACCAATGGGAAACGATTGCACGCGCCGCATAAACCGATCTACTAACCAACACAAGCCCGCCTCGAGCGGGCTTTTTTTTGCATGGGATATATCTTAGACTGTCGTCAACGCCTCAAACCGAGGCGCACTACTAGGACCACTAAATATGAATGATGAAAAACCCGAAACGCCACAATGCGTGATTTGTGGCGACGCTATCAAACCGCAATCTAACGGCTGGGCGCATGGTCACAATGCCGCCCCGGTCCGCGATGGCCAGTGTTGCGACGTTTGCAATTACGCGGTTGTGATCCCCGCTCGACTTGGGAGTGCGTAATGGATATCAACGAAACAAAAATCACTCCGGAACAGTCCGCCTCATTAGTGCGCGTTTTCGAGCGCCACGTGCGCGATACCGATCACCCAGATTTTTCCAACATGGGGTTTGTGGGTTGGCTGCAGCGCGACGTTATTAAATTGCACTATGACGATTGTTTACTGGCAGCCGTGCCGGACATGTTTATAGGGATCGAGCGCGACGGATACTCTCACACCTAAACGATCACCCCGATCAGGACACAAGCCCGCCATGCGCGGGCTTTTTTTATGCGCGAAATCCTATACAATCCGCGTAACGCTACAAACCGTGGCGCAACAATAGGAAAACGAAACAATGCAAGTACACAAAACCGAAAGCCCGATTAAAGCCCTCGCCCTTGCTCAATTAGAAACTCTAGGCGATTCCGACAATAGCGTGTGGGCATGCATTCACCGGATCGTCGAAGTAACAGACCAACATTGGAAATTAGAAGAATCCACCAACGCGGATGATCTCGACGCGTTCAACGATTGGAACTGGGACGAGCACCATTACGGCGTCCAATATCGATCGTGTTGGTCATCACAGCCGGTCGTGGAGTTTGGGCAAGTTTACGGCGAAGACGCGAATTGGTCGGTTTCCGACGCTGGCGTCGAGGCGCGCATTATTTTAGCGGGTAACGGCCCAGCGGTGCGGATCGTCGCGGAACTCGATGGCTACGGATGCACCGACAAGTTTATTTTCGAGCACGCGAATTGGTCGAGCTGGGAGCAAATCGAATTGAACCGCAGCTTTTGTTACAACGCGCTATCTGAGGACGTGCAAGATTACGTGAGCGTGATGGTCGAGCGTTACATTCAGCACGTCGCCGGTTGGATTCAAGAACTGTAACCCGCTCGATCGATCTATTAGCCCGCCTTGGTGCGGGCTTTTTTTTGCCTATCGATTTAAGAGTGCAACTTGCCCGCGAGGCGCGGGCGGCCGCCTCCCCCAAACGTACCGCGGCCCGTGGTCCGCGTCCCGTGGTCCCCGATCCCCAGCCCGCGATCCGAGCGCGTTTGTTTTTTTAAAACGTGGAAGTGATTTTTGGCCGCGTTTTAACTTCCAAGGTCCGCGAACATCGGTCCCCGGTCGGCGATCCCCGGTCGGCGATCCCCGGTCCCCGGCTCCGGGTCCCCCGGCCAATCGAGGCTAATCGGCTGCAGCGATCCGAGCGCCGCGGCGCGCGATCCGGCGCGACCGGCGCGCGCGTGGCAGACGTGTACATGTGCAGGTTTCACGAAAACAATACACAGTAAAAACGAACCAAGGTCCGTGGGCCTTTAACTGCGATAAAAAAGTGCTATATTTGCGTCCCAAGTCCACTCTGATATGGGATTTGATGCATGGCCAAAGAGGCAGGAAAAGTTGAAACGCGGGGTCGTCCGCGAGTAACGGAAGATAGTCGGCTAACCGGGAAGCAGGTGAAGTTTGTCGAGTTGGTTGCAACGCGAGAGGGTCAGGATACGCTCCGTAATCTGGCTGCTGAAGCTGGGTTTAGTGTTAAGGGTGCGCACACTCGTGCGTATGAGATGTTAAATCCGAACAAATCGCCGCATATTGTGAAGGCGTTGCGTGAGCGACGGCGCGAGTTAGCTGAGAAGTATGAGGTGACGTACTCGAGGCACATTCGGGATTTGCAGCGGATACGTGACGAGGCTTTGGAGAACGGTGCGTACAGTGCTGCGGTACAGGCTGAGAAAGCGCGGGGCTTGGCCCAAGGTGACATTTACGTCAACAAGAGCGAGATTCGTCATGGGTCGATTGACCAGATGTCGAAAGAAGAGGTTGTGAAGGCGTTGAACGAGTTGAAGGCCCAGTTGGGTGAGAAGGTGATTGATGTCGAAGCGGACGGAGTCAAACTTCTGGAAGGCGCTCAAGGCTAACATTGAGAAGCTGGACTCGGACATTGTACTGACGCGGATTGAGAACAGTCAGACGCCGGGGATACCAGATTTATTGTTGATGGACCGTAACAAGCGGTTGCATATGATCGAGTTGAAGGTTGCGAAGGGCAATCAGGTGAACTTGTCCCCGTTTCAGGTGAGCTTTGCGGTTCGTCATCAGGGCAGCAATTGTTGGGTTTTGGTACAGCGTTGGCGGCCAGCGGACACGCAGCCGGAGTGTTTGTTGTATTCGTCGGATCAGGTGATGGATGTATCGGTGAACGGAATGCACAAATCGCCGCCGCGTCTTACGTTTCCATGTTCTGGGGGCTATAGTCCTCTTGTTAAGTATTTAAGTCAGGGACCCCTTTGAGCCTCAGTTTAGATTCCACAAGTGACGTTCAGAAATTACGTTTAGAGTTGCGTCTGAAGCAACTTGAGCGTGTGGAATCCTGCCAAAATAATTTTTTACCATTTGTAAATTCTATGTGGCCGCAGTTTATTGCGGGTCGGCACCATCATTTGATTGCTGAGAAGCTTGAGCAGATTGCGAATGGGACGTTGAAGCGGTTAATTATCAACATGCCGCCGCGTCATACGAAGAGTGAGTTTGCGTCGTTTTTGTTTCCGGCGTGGATGATAGGTCGTAATCCGGCGATGAAGATCATACAGGCGACGCATACGACCGAGCTTGCGGTGAACTTTGGCAGGAAGGTCAAGAACCTGTTGGAGCAGGACGATTATCAGGAGATTTTCGATAATACGATCTTGTCGGCGGACAGTAAGGCGTCAGGGCGCTGGGACACGAAATCCGGTGGTATGTATTACGCGGTAGGTGTTGGGTCGAACTTGGCTGGCCGTGGTGGTGATTTGATCATTATTGACGATCCGCACTCGGAGCAGACAGCGATGTCGGCGAGCGGGTTTGAGAATGCGTGGGAGTGGTACACGGCGGGTCCCCGGCAGCGTTTACAGCCGGGTGGAGCGATCGTTCTGGTACAGACGCGGTGGTCTGAGAAAGACATGACGGGCAATTTGATCCGTCAAATGACTAAAGACCCCAATGCGGACCAGTGGGAAGTGGTGGAATTACCGGCCATTTTACCGTCTGGCGAGCCTACGTGGCCTGAATTCTGGAAGAAAGAGGAGTTGGAGTCTGTAAAGGCGTCGATTCCGCCGTACCAGTGGAATGCGCAGTATCAGCAGGCGCCGACGTCCGAGACGCTGGCGATCTTGAAGCGTGAGTGGTGGCGTTTTTGGGAAGGTGCGTCGATCCCGGATTTGCAGTATGTAATTCAGAGCTACGACACGGCGTTCTCGAAGCGTGAGACTGCGGACTACAGTGCGATTACTACTTGGGGGGTGTTTTATCCGGAGGAGGCAGGGGGCCCCGCGAACCTTATATTGCTGGATGCGAAGAAGGGTCGGTGGGATTTTCCGGAGTTGAAAGAGATTGCGTTAGAGCAATACAAGTATTGGGAGCCGGAGACGGTAATTATCGAGGCAAAAGCCACAGGGACCCCTCTGACCCACGAACTGCGGCAGGTGGGCATACCTGTTGTAAATTTCACACCTAGCCGTGGTAATGATAAGTTATCAAGAGTACATTCTATCTCTCCGTTGTTTGAAGCGGGGATGATCTGGGCTCCGGATGAAAGTTGGGCGCACGAAGTCATTGAAGAGTGTGCTGCATTTCCGAACGGAACCCACGATGACTTGGTGGACAGCACGACGCAGGCGTTGATGCGGTATCGCCAAGGAAACTTTGTGAGCCTGCCCAGTGACGATTGGGAAGAAGGCTATGCGTCGAGTCAATTAATTTCAGCGGCAAACTACTATGGCTGAATCTTTAACACAGGCCGAAGTTCTGGCAATGCTGGCAGAGCAAGACCCGGTTGAGCGGTTAAACCAAAAAATGCCCACGGACCTTGGTCCTATGCAAATGGCCGTTCCGGTTGAAGAGGGTGTGTTAGATCAAGTACAGAGAGCCGTAGCAGAACGATTAGGTGGTGGGCGCGAAGATTACCGTCGTGCAGAAAAACTTTTAACTGCGGCAGAGTTTTTACCGGGTTTAGGCGATCTTTCGGACGCGGCGGCTGCATCAGAGGCTGCTGGTAGGGGCGACTTAGTAGGCGTTGGTATAGCGGGCCTTGGGCTCTTGCCGGGCATAGGCGGCGTGGTGAAGCGAGGTCTTGCAGATAAGAGAGCAAAACTGCAGCAACAAGAAAGCATTTATGCCAACCGTCAGGGCCAGTTAAGCGAAGGCATACGTTCTGCGCCTAAGCGCAACCAAATAATTCGAGAAAGAGATGTCGCTAGGCAGCGTGCTTCTGAGTTGCGCCATGAGGTTGATGTAGAAGAACGCGAGCCGAATCTTCCAGACACAATTATCACAAGAGCCCCAGACGGGTCTATTTTGCCTCAGAAAGAGTTTACCGAAGCCAATGAGTATGCGTTTCACGGTACTCGCGGTGCAGACGAGCGTATAATCGCAGAGGGTGGAGTCCACATGAACACGGACGAGCCCGCATTTTTTATGGTTGACTCTCCAGCGGCATCCATGACTTATGGCGCTGGAACCCCTAGTGATTTGGGCACTGTTATCCCTGCACGTATTGATACTAGAGGGTTTGCCAACGTCGATTTTCGAGGTGCTCATTACGGCGATTTCGAAAACGACGGTGTCGTAGACGTCGTTTTTCCTACGGACACCACGTTTTTTGGGCAAAAAGGACAAAGATTTGAGGTTTCGGCTAACGACGACGTTATTACCCTCAAAGTAGATGGCTCCAATCCAATAGAAGTCCCGGAGGAACTTCTTGGGGAGTACCATCCGGACGGTATTAGAGCGGTTAGTGACGAGATGTTGATCAACGCCATAAAAGACTCGGGCGTCCCCGGCGCTCGTCTGGAAGCGATCCGGGATTTACACCCCAGCGGTGCTATAATGTTACGTCGCTCCACCAAATTAAAATTGCCACAAGAGCAGGAAATTCTGACCGTTTTCGATAAGTCCCGGCAGCGATTAGCGAAAGGTAACCCGGCAATAGCGGACGATCCTGCGGCTATATCCCAAGCAGGAGACCCTTTAGGAAACTTTCGACAAGGAGGCGAGGTAAACCAAATGAGAAAGCCGGTTATTTCATCAGGGCTTTCGGGCCTATTGCGTGGTTACACACAGGGACCCCTTGCACGTGTTTCACGTGAAACACAAGAACCTGTCGGTATGTTTGCGGGTGGGATGATGGGTGGCTTTGAACCCAAGATCGACATGTCGAACTTCGATTTTTCAAAGCTTCCGGCCTATGCGATTCCGGCAGCAGCCGCCGCAGCAGTCGAGCAGGCGCAAGAGCGAGCCACTCCACCACCGCCACCCCCACCTACACAAACCACTTCTGGTCCACCGACAGGCACTAGCCCTGCAGGTCCGTCAGAAGCGGAAATGGCTGCGGCACAAGAACTGGCAGCCCAACAAGTTGCAGCGCGACAAGCGGAGGTAGACCGAGCAAACGCACTGGCAGCCCAGCAAGAGGCAGAAAAGTTGGCCTCTGAGCAACTGGCAGCCCAGCAAGAGGCTCAGCAAGCGGCCCAGCAAACAGCCGCCGCGCCTACAACGATGGCAGCTACTACGGCAGCTGCGCCAGTGATGCCTACGACACAAGAGTTGATAGCCCAACAAAGGGCGCTTGAACAAGCCGCTCTCATGGGGAACCTTGTAAGCGCACCGGGTCAAACACCGAACGAACCCGGAATGTTTTTGAGAGAGGGCACCGACGTGTTGTTGTCGCCTTTCGTGCCAACTGGCGGCGGCACAACTGGCGGCGGCACAACTGGCGGCGGCACAACAGCAGAAACCCCTGTTGCAGACGCCACACCGGATGACACCCCTGTTTACACAGAACCACCACCGGATTCGGGACCCGGACCCGGACCGGGTAATACTGGAGGTGGCACAACTGGCGGCACTACAACTGGAGGTGGCACAACGGGAGGTGGCACAACGGGAGGTGGCACAACTGGCGGCGG
>Ga0208919_1001912_pt1 | contig 11399 bp, 18 predicted proteins | sample 4_EtaG_FD_184076 | JGI IMG/M metagenome (GOLD analysis project Ga0208919, IMG submission 184076) | Marine viral communities from the Subarctic Pacific Ocean - 4_ETSP_OMZ_AT15127 metaG (SPAdes) (version 3) | ecosystem: Environmental > Aquatic > Marine > Oceanic | place: Pacific Ocean | collected... | reverse complement strand
TTACGTCAAAGATTTCCAACACAATTAGAACAAAAAATTAACGAGTATAATATTAAGTACATGAAACCACCTTTAGGTTTTAATGAGATTGGTACACTTTTTAAACAAGTAAAAGATAGTGATAAATATTTTTACAATTGTCCTCAACCCGATCCGCAAGATAGTAAAAAACTTATTGGTGATTTTGCTTCTATTTGTGAAAAAACAAGATGTAAGAACACAAAGTTTGGTATTGGAAAAGGAGCGACTGCTACAATTACAAGTTTGAAAAAGTTTGTCTCTGATGATCCAATGTTTGAAGTTACTCATAACGGTAAAGTATTAGTTATTGATGGAGATACACTAGCGGAATGGCCACGATACAGAAGAGCGTGTGTCAAACAAATTAATGAAAGTCCAAAGCCAATAAAAGCAGATATATGGGCAGATAAAGTGCAAACTTTATTTGATGATCCTGGTTATGAAGAAATACTTTTACCAGGAGAAGTGAGCTCTAATGGTGAGTATCTATCTCTTTTACAAACATTTATTGAAAATTATGCTGGTGCAAAAGAGAGACAAGATATGCTGCAAGGCATGGTGTATGAGGAGGAAGATTTCTTTTATTTTAGAGGTGAATCTTTTAAAGATTTTTTAAAAACAAAACGTTTTACTAAGTTATCTGGCTCACATCAATTTAAAATATTTTCTGATTTTAAAGGTCAAAGCATTTCCATGAGAATAAATAACAATCCAACTAAAGTTTGGAAAGTACCAACCACAATAAAAGAAGCTGAATACATTTTAAAAAGTAAAAAGTTTGAACAAGAGGATCCATATTAATGAGAAACATAGTTATAGGGCCACCAGGCACAGGTAAAACAACTTTTCTAAAAAACAAAGTTGATAAATTAATTAATGAAGAAGGCGTACAGCCAAACGAAATTGCTTATTTAAGTTTTACGGTAAAAGCCGCAGAAGAAATACGCGATAGAGTAACGAAAGAAGAGTGGAGTGAAGACGAGTTAAAGAAAATATATCCGTATTTTTGTACGTTGCACTCGCTTGCTTATAAACGATTACAATTACAACAGTCAGATATTATGGATCAAAGTGACTACGACGATCTCTCACGGACCACGGGCCGCGTCTTTGTTAATAAAATGAAAAAAGGTAACGGCGTTGATATATCAATGCCAACAGCAAAAAGTGAATATCAAGATTTAATTAACTTGGCATACGCAAAGTATCCTGATGATATAGATAGGTTAAATAAAATATTTAGAACAGTAAAATTAAATGATTATGGCGCACGTAATACCATTGAACAAATGGATTTAGATTTAAAAACTTTTAAACGTGATAGAGAAAAATTAGAATATGTTGATTACTTTAATCATTTTTTAAAACGACGTAATCCACCTAAACTAAAATATTTATTTGTTGATGAAGCACAAGATTTATCTAAACATCAATGGCAAGTCATTGATATGATACAAGAAGTTGCTAAACCAATTGAAACATATGTTGCTGGTGATGATGACCAAGCAATCTTTCGTTGGGCGGGTGCAGACATAGAACACTTCATAGCTATGGCTACGAATGGTGATAACAATATTATTCCTTTAACACAGTCTTACCGCATACCTAAAAGTGTGCACACTCTTGCCACAAATTTAGCACAGTCTATATCTATAAGAATACCAAAACAATATGCTCCAAGAGATGAAGAGGGAGAGAGAAAAGTCAGTAATATCAGACCTTTAAACAAAGGAATTGAAGAAGGTGAGTGGTTGATTTTATGTCGTACACACGAGATTGTACAGCAAGTTAGTGACTCATTAGAAACATACGGATGGTTGTATAAACGTTATGGTCAATCCGTTATTAATCTAAAATATATCGAAGCTATCAAAGCGTGGACCGCGTTACAAAATGGTAAAAGTGTATCTGGTTTATTGTGTGATACCATCTATCAATTTATGGACAGCACACGTATCAAAAGAAATTACGGAACGTTCAAAGGTGAACATACAGCAACATACGTGTTGGAAGATTTAATAAATGATTTTGGTTTACGTGAAACAATTAAAGATAAAAATGTCCGTGATATGAAATGGTATGATATATTAAATGCAAAAGGGCTCAGAAAAAGAATAAATTATTTACGAAAGATAATGCGTGAAGGGAATAAACTTGATGATAAACCACGTATTGAAGTATCTACAATACACGCAAGTAAAGGTGGTGAGAGAGATAATGTTATGTTATTAACAGATCTATCGTATGGTCCTTACAAAGCATCGACAGAAACACAGCAAGGAAGAGATGATGAAGCAAGAGTTTTTTACGTAGGAATGACACGCGCTAAAAATAAATTAGTTATTGTACGTCGCACAGATGCACAATTTGAATACGAACCAATATTTTTTCACGAAAGGAAAACTGCATGATTTGTCAAAAGATTTTGCAAGAAGCAGAAAAACTTGTTGGCGGTGATCGTCAAGAAGACTACGGTGATAAATTAACGAACCATGAAAACATTGCGAAGTTGTGGAGTGCTTTTCTTGATAAAGAAATTACACCACATGACGTTGCAATATGCATGGGGCTTGTAAAAATTGCCAGATTAAAACACGCGCATAAAAAAGATAGTTACGTCGATCTTGCAGCTTATGCAGCTATTGCTGGAGAAATAGATGAAAGAACAACCTAATTGGTTTCCTAAAGTACACCGCATGCCCAGTGAATGGGTTATGCCCGACCACTTCCCTGATCTATCTGGTTATGACGAGATAGCAATTGATTTAGAAACAAGAGATCCTGGCATCAAAGATACAGGACCAGGTTATATTCGTAAGCACGGTGAAGTAGTTGGTATTGCTGTGGCAGTAGAAGGGTGGTGCGGTTATTATCCCATTGCTCACGAAACACCGCCCAACATGGATAAAGCAATTGTTACTAAATGGATTAAAAAACAATGCTCCTACGAAGATAAAAACTATATATTTCACAATGCTTTCTATGATGTAGGTTGGTTAAAAACGATGGGTGTTGACATCAAAGGCAAAATAATTGATACTCTAATTGCGGCACCTATCGTAGATGAGAACAGGTTTCGTTTCGATCTAAACACTTTAAGTAAAGATTATCTACAAGAGTCGAAATCGGAAACCCAACTCTACGAAGCTGCCAAGATGTGGGGCCTTGATCCTAAAGGAGAAATGTGGAAGCTTCCTGCCTCACACGTTGGAGAATACGCAGAGCAAGATGCTGCTGTGACGTTAAAGTTATGGCATCATTTACGCGGTGAAATACAAAAACAAAACCTCGTTAATATTTTTGAGTTAGAAACAGATTTATTTCCTGTTTTATTTGAAATGAAACAACGCGGAGTGCGTGTTGATTTAGAAAAGGCGGATAAAATAAAAAATGATTTATGGAATCAAGAAAAGAAACTTAGAAAAGAAATACAGAAACTCAGTGGACACTTTGTTGAAGTATGGTCTGCTGCTTCTGTGGCAAAAGCTTTCGATGCTCTTAAAATTAAATACGACAGAACGCCAACAGGTCAACCAAAGTTTGATAAAAACTTTTTGGCAACACACGATAGCCCGCTTGCTAAGATGGTTGTTAACGAAAGAGAGATCAACAAAGCAAGAACAACGTTTATTGAGAGTATCACCAAGCATTCGTACCGAGGCAGGATTCATGCTGAGATCCACCAAATGCGTTCGGATCAAGGAGGAACGGTAACAGGAAGATTTAGTTACAGTAATCCTAATTTACAGCAAATACCAGCACGGCACGGGGTTCTCGGCCCACTGATCAGATCTATATTTATTCCTGAAAAAGATTGTGAGTGGGGTATATTTGATTATTCGCAACAAGAGCCACGGCTCGTCGTTCACTACGCAAGTATGAAACATTTTACAGGTGCAAGTAAGTTTGTTGAATCATATCAAGAAGATCAAACAACTGACTTTCATACAATGGTATCGGAGATGGCTGACATCCCACGTAAACAAGCAAAGACAATTAATTTAGGATTATTTTACGGCATGGGTAAAGGTAAACTGATGTCACAGCTTGGTGTTAATTTAGAAACAGCAAGTGATCTATTAGCAGCGTACAATGAACGCGTTCCTTTTGTAAAACAATTGATGAATGATACAATGAACAAAGCAGGGAAGAAAGGTTATCTCTCCACTTTGGAGGGTAGACGCTGTCGTTTCGATCAATGGGAGCCTACGAATGAGTGGGGACAGAAGTCTCTGCCATTAGCTGAAGCTCAACAGCAATATGGTGAAAGTATGATTAAGAGAGCATGGACCTACAAAGCACTTAATAGATTAATACAAGGTTCTGCTGCTGATCAAACAAAGAAAGCCATGTTAGAATTATCGAAAGAAGGATATTTAGCACATATACAAGTACATGATGAATTAGACTTTTCTGTTGCAAGCGAAGAAGATAAGTCTAAAATTAAAGATATTATGGAAAACTGTGTTGAATTAGCCGTCCCAAGTAAAGTCGACGTTGAATGCGGTGACAACTGGGGCGATGCAGGTGACTAAAATATTTGTATTAGTAGTAAGTCTTTGGGGCTTCAATGGTCATTCTTGGGTATATACAGGTAATCAAACTGTATTAAGTATGAAACTTAATGAAGAGCAATGTCAGATAATTGAACAAAGCTGGACAAAGTTTGAAAAGAACCCTTACTTCCGCTTTTCCATAGAATGTGTAGAAGAAATAAAAAAAGAAACTTGACACTCCCATTAAATTAGATTAAAGCATTATTTAAATGAGAATGGTGCAACATTCTCTGAGTATGGCTGAACAACAGTCTCCAGGTTGTAAGGCACGGTTCTCGCAAGGTATGGTCGAATGACTGAGGGTGCGAGGGTTGGTTCTGAAGTACTTGTTAGCATAGGAAATGTTGACTGGACGGGAAAAGGTTGGGGGTAGTCAAAGAATCCCCCTACTCACACTAATGAAGGAGAAAGTTATGAGACTAAAAAAAGATTACGAAGATACTTTTAAAGAAGGTTTTCGTTTAGGTGTGCGTCTAGCACGAGCAAAGGCTTGTTTAGAAAATGCACGCAGTGCAAAAGCTTTAGGTGATACGCAATTAGAAAAGTTACACCGAGAGTTTGCTAAAGATTGGACGGACCTCGCTAGAAATAGTGGGCGTAAGTTTACACCGACCACGGCTCACGATCCCGAACAATCGGCATTCGATTTTGGCGACATCGAATATCAAGAGCATTTATCTAAGTTGCCATTTAAGGAGACAGGATGAACACGAAGAAGTTCAAAAGTGTGGCAGTAGCCATTGAGACTTACAAATTGTTGAAGAAGATAGCCGCCGCCGACGACAGGTCGGCAGGTATGCAAATAACATATTTAGTAAAACAAGAAGCGAAGAAAAGAAAACTAGCCGCATGAGAACACAAACAATTATGCCAAAGTTTAGATCATACAGAAAATTTAAACCTGAATGGAAGTATGAAAGAAAGTGCTGCAATAGTTGTAGCCGTGAATACTTAACCGATAACATGATGTGTCAAGAAGAAGGCAAGGCAATCTACATTTGGTACTGTTTAAGATGTTACAATTTATTACCAAAATAATAGGCATTCTGTGCTTATGTGGGACGATACTGGCGGGTGTGTATATTTTCATATATTATTCGCCGTATCAGACTTTTATGCGTGATTGCATAAAAAATGAGTTTGGTGACTTTAGTGAAGAATATTGCACTTGGCTCTTTGATAAAACAATGCTTTGTAGAAAGGAGGAAATATGTTTCAGTTATGGCATCTTACCGCCATTGTAGGCGTGTTTGTAATAGGATTTTTTGCAGGGAGATGGTCCATGCGAAAGTATTTTAACATAAAGATTGAAGAATTAGAAAATAGAATTGAATCAGAAAGATTACAAAAAGAAAAGGAGGGGATGGAATGGGCCGCAAGACGCCATTGAAAGAAAGATTGCTACGAGAGTATGCTAAAGTTTCGAAGAACGCTGTTCGCGAACCACGGAACTGGAGAGAAATTGCAACCCGTGTTAGATGGGAGCGATTAAGAAAAATATTGTGGAGGCGATATGATTATATGCAGTCATTGTAAAGGAAATGGGTACATCAGGTTATCATTTGAAGCAGAGACATCAGTTGAACAGTGTAAGGTTTGTGACTCACAAGGGGAGCTCGTTCAAAGTAAGTACTACTACCAAACATGGAGTGACGGGGTATCGGATGATGTCACATCATGGTATTGGGGACCGCCCTTGGACCCCGAATCATTCAAAAACTACAAAATTCATCCAGAGTAAACCAATTGTAAATGTTAAGAGGGGGCAAGAACCTCCTTTTTAGTTGTACCAAGTTGTTTTTTCTACTATAGTTCGTATTGTAAATATTGTTTACATACAACTCCCGAGAGTCCCTGTTTAGTGACGCTAAATGGGGGCTCGTAAAAAAAGGAAAAAACATGGCTAGACCAAAAACAAAAAAACAAACAGTAAAAAAAGTAGCAAAAACAATTACTACTTCGGCATTACAAGCGCTACCTCCCGCAATGTTGATTAAAGCATTAAAAGCAATTGGAAAAAAACTACCAAAGAAGAAAACACCAGAACAAAAAAAACAAACAAAAAAAGGTCTTGGACCTTCAGGACAACTAAAACCTGGTTCAAAAAAACCTAGACTGATGGTTCCAGGTGGACCATTTAGACCTGAAAATAAAAAAGATCCTGTACCAGGTGGACCATTTAGACCTAAAAAAGGTCCTACCTATATGAAACCATTGAGTGGAAAAAAGAAAAAATAAAGATGAGCGATCAAGAGATACTCAAGCAACGAGATTTATTGGACGCGATCCTCGCATCACGGACCAACAAATATGAAAGAATTCAGTCCATGCAGGTAATGGATTCGATATATTTTAGAGAAAAATTACCTAAGAATGTGGTATTATTTCCATTACAAAGGATAAAACGGTATGTACACCAAACTACCAGAAAGCCCAGTAAGAAAAGTCTATAAATGTAGACACTGTGGAGATGTCTCCATTAAATTTTATAATTCAAAACACGATAGAGTATACACTGCTGAAGAATGGGAAGTCATTATGACTGATGGCAGAGAAGCGTTGGATAAAGCACTAAGATTGGTGCGTGAAGATCCAAAGATGTTCTCATAAACAGCAATTCTTATAGATGTTTCTACCACAAAAATATTTTTAATTATTTTTTTGTCAAACTAAGGTTACAAGGTTACAAGGTTACAAGTAGCAGAATACTTAGGTTTTTATGTAACTTTATGTAACTTTAAGATATTATTAAGGTTACAAAATATCTATATTTTACGAAAATAACTCGCATTTCTCACAAAAGTTTTATATAAATTAAGTTTGTAAAGAAAACATCTATTGAAACGATGCATTATGGAAGAAAATAAAGAAGTATTTGTACCACAACCAGTCTCAGACGCATTGTTTGATGACAAAATTACACCTAAACAAAGAAAGTTTATATTATTGCTGGTGCATTCCGAAGGTTTGAAGACTGCAACTCAATGTGCAGTTGAGGCAGGTTATGCAAAAAGAAGCGCATTTATGATTGCATCTCGGTTGCAGAATGTAAACAAATACCCACATGTGGTGAAGGCAATTGATGCTGAGGTGAGAGCAAATACCGAAAGATATAGATGTACACAAGAAAGGTCGTTGGCTACATTGGCACGAATTAGAGATCAGGCATCTCAACAGGGGAACTGGAATGCTGCGGTAGCTGCAGAGACCAGGCGTGGACAGATTGCTGGGTTGTATGTTGATAAAAAAGAAATACTCACAGGTACGATAGATTCCATGTCAAGAGAAGAGGTAGAGAAGAAGCTACAAGACTTGAAAGAACAATATAGTATTGAAACTACTTTTGAGGAAGTTAAAGAATTAGAAAATAAAGCTTGACTATCTAAATAGTTGGGAGTATATACTATTTTGTAGTAATCGAGAGTCTAAGTACTAGGGAGAAATCCTATTGGCACAGCTTCACTGTAAGGAGTACATTCACCACTAGCAGGGGAGATTATTACACATAAGGGGCTACCCAGACAACAAAGTGCGTATAGGGTTCTATAGTTATTTTGGACTAGCCATTCGCGGTTCGCACCCCCTTAAAGTAAAGGAGAAAGTATGTTAATAATAATTAGACCAGATTTGTATGAGTATGTTAAGCTACCTATGACTGATTCATTGTTTTGGCGTAGAGTGGAAAACTTACGAAGAGCAATGTTAACAGCAGAGGATTTTGAATTTAGATTAATCTATTATAATCAAATGATAGAACTTATGAAAGAGGCACCATGAAAGATAGTAATTGGGATTTTGTTTGGATGGCAGTTGGTTTGTTGTTGGTTGTGGGTCTTAAACCATTAATCATAATCGTAGCACTGTTGTCTATGTTGATATATTTCTTTTGAAACCAGAAACTAAATATTGGAAGTTAATTAAGAAAAACATGCCAGACATTTTCTGGACTCGTATCGAGAGTTGGTCAATGCCTGGCGTACCAGATTGTTATGGTTGCAAAGATGGAATCATGTTTTGGGTTGAACTAAAGATAACTAAAGATAAAAAAATAAAGTTAAGCCCTTTTCAAAAAGCGTGGCATTTTAACCATGCAAGACAAGGCGGTAGAAGTTTTATTATGCTTCTCTCCCTCGAAGAGAGCTTATCCTGTATCTTTCCGAGCTCCATTGCCGTGAGCCACGCTGCATTGACCAGCTCCATTGCTAGTTTTACCCATCCCGTCCCTGGTGACTCAGGGTCCTGGATGCGAGCCCAGCGGGAGCTTCTCCATTCTCCATTGCCTCCATCACCGCAGAAACCCATCCTTTCTAGTAAGTAGTCTTCCCGCAGCTGGTGCAGCAGACGCACATGCCATGCCTCTCCATCAGCCAGAAACCTAGCATTTCCCCAGCATCTCGGATCCCAGTCCTGGTGCAGCGTAACCTGCTTCCAGGCGAATCTCCATTACGCATCGCCAGAAGCGTGCGGTTTGCTGGGGTATAGTAGTAACAGTACTCAGGACTCCCCGCAGCGGAACCTGCGTGTGGAAGAAACATTATTTAGGTCTTGACTATCTAATAAAGTGGGACTATATAAGTACCTGAACTGAAGCGAGTGGCCCGATAGGCGAGAGGCGCATGCAGTTCACATGGATTAGGCGAGGGTTTCGCTCTGGTTGATCAAGAGCCATTACCTTCGCCCCATTACAAAGGAACAGAAATGAAAGAACAAGCATGTATAGATCTAGTAGAAGACAGATGGACCACCAGGGCAGAAGACCTGAAGAATCCAGAGTATGAAGCTCTTAGCTTCGACTATGTAGAACCGCATACATTCACCGATCAGGCCGAAGGGTATTGGCGTTGGCAGTTCAGCTGGGGCGGCCCGAGCGACGAGCTGCGCGCATATGTTAACGAACATGATGAGATCCATCGTTTGGAATACTGGTATCTGGACTGGGGAGACGGTGCGCATGTGCTGGTGGACCAGGATGCTGAGGCGTGGGCTCAGATGCAGCAGCTGATCATGTGCACGGCACCAGGGCAAACTGCATCATGATCTTGTTGATTATCGCATTGCTCCTTCTTGCTATAGTAGGAGCTGGTGCAGCGTTCCTGGTAACACATGTCTTCCTTCTGTATTTCTGCATTACCTTTGTGTTGTATTTGCTGGGAGTTGTGTGACTCTAGTAGTTCCCCGCAGCTGCAGCTGCATCCATCACCAGTGTAAGTTTGGTAGTTGGTTGTACTTATAGTAAGTTTAGGGGGGACACCAGCTCAGTAACTTCCTGTGGAAAAAAAAATTAATAATAAGTATTGACAAATAAAGTGGGACATGCTATATAGATAATATTAACTAGAAAGACGAAAGGAAAATAAAATGTCAAAAGCTGTTAATATAATAGAAGTGCTAGAAAAAGCACACCAAAGCAAAGCTAGTGTTAGCAAAAGAAATAAACAGGCAATCATAGACGCCTATGGTCGTGCCTTAACAATGCAAAAAGTTCTAGCTGACTTTATCAAAGTAAACCGACAACTAATGATTGATTTAGCGTTTGGAGAAAACGCTAATCTTTTACATGGGAAGGATTACTCACTTCATGTTCAACAAAAATTGGGAGCGAAGATTGACACCACTCTTGTCAAAGAGAAACTTGGGGAATTGGAGTACCACAAGTGCAAAGTTCCAACGGAATATAAAACGATACAAGCTATGCCTCTATCGGAAACTACGGTGTCGAGAAACAAAAAAGCAACGATTGACGAAGTAGCTGACTTCAGAATAACTGCGTAGTACCGATAAATTGCCTACGCATTACCCATCACCGTTAATCGGTGGTGGGGTTTTTTCTTTAGTTAAAGTACCACGCATGTCCCCGCACGGAAGTCCATTTGCATTACTGCGTTATGTTCTTTTGTTCGTGTTGCTTTAGTATAGTTTTGGACACGGCACATGGCTTTGCTCGGTCGTTGTCAAGTAAAAAGTTATCCACAAAAAAGATTTTATCTTCTTGAGTATAAAATAAAATGGGAGTAAGAATATCTAAACAATAAACAAGGAGTTATAAATGCCTGATAATAACGACGACCTTAGAAACAGATTAGCTGTTTTAGAAAACCAATTAGGATTAAGGAACAATACTAATGTTAACACTAGGAACGATAATACTGCTGTTCAAGACAATTTGTTTGGTTCTAGTTCTAGCATTAATTGGAAAGCTCTTTACAAACTCTTAGAGAGTGAAGTTGAAGAGTTAGCTTTTGATCCTAACGCACCTCAATTCGTTAAGGATTGGGCTAGTAAATTAATAGCTAAACTCAGAACAAAAGTTTCTCCTAGAGATTTACTCTAGTAGAATAATTCCTCGAGGACAGGCAAAAAGGCAGGGTATTCCCTGCCTTTTTTTATGGGTATCACCTGCTGCCAGGCAGCAGCATCTCCAGGCAGCTAAAGCTTCCTGGTCATCACCAGCTCAGTAATAAAACCACATTAGGTACTTAGAACAGACCACACCTACGACATCTAGTAGTAGTAACCCCCACCAGACCAATTTGGGGGGTTGCTTCAGGATCGCTTCTAATAGTCAAGTTTTACACAAACAGAAAGTATGATATAACTTTTTTATGAAAAAAACTGAAATCCCAACGGAATTACTAAAATACGAATTAAGGAATTTACAACTGAAAGTGTCTGAGGAGTCCCGTTCCTCCTTCTTAACTTTTGTAAAAAAAGTTTGGCCAGAATTTGTTGCAGGTTCACATCACAAAATTATTGCAAAAAAATTTGAAGACATTTCACGTGGAAAGATAAAACGATTAATTGTTAATATGCCACCAAGACATA
>Ga0208919_1001911_pt1 | contig 11400 bp, 18 predicted proteins | sample 4_EtaG_FD_184076 | JGI IMG/M metagenome (GOLD analysis project Ga0208919, IMG submission 184076) | Marine viral communities from the Subarctic Pacific Ocean - 4_ETSP_OMZ_AT15127 metaG (SPAdes) (version 3) | ecosystem: Environmental > Aquatic > Marine > Oceanic | place: Pacific Ocean | collected... | reverse complement strand
GATTGGGTTCTTACAGGAAAGTATGTAGGACTCAAATTTAGATATGATGGAGAGGAATATTCGTTAATAAATGATGACGAAGTACTGGCTTTAATACCAGATCCTGCCAAAATATCCGCTAAGTAGACTTGTAATAAAGCTACATATAGTGTAATATATTATATCAGCGTATAACGCGGATCGCAACCGAAGGAGGTCTAGATGATAGACGAAGAAAAGCAAGAAGAACAAATAGATGAATCCGAAGAGGAGATAGTCGTTGAACTTCCTGAAGAAGAAAAATCTGAAGGCATAGTGCCTGAAGAGCCTGTTACCGAGGCTCCAGTTGTAGCGGAAGAAACTACAGAATCAGAAGACGAAGAAGAAGTGGAAGAGAAATCCGAAGCCGATGATGAGGAAGATGAGGAAGTAGAAAAATCTGAAGATACAGAATCTAAGGATAAGAAGGTATTTGGCAAGCGTGCTGAAAAACGGATAAAGCGTCTTGTTAAAGAGAAAAAGGAATTAGAGTCCAAAGTTAAAGAACTCTCAATAAGAGAGCAAGAGTGGACTTCTGAAAGAGATGAATTACAATCTCGATCCAAAGATTCAGAATTACATGCAATAAATCAATATATTGATAGATTGAAAAGTCAGGAGAAACAATCTCTTAGTGCTTTAAAAACTGCAAAAGAAGCTGGTGATGTAGATGCTGAAATAAAAGCACAAGATGCTTTAGCATCTGTTAAGGCAGAATCTTTAGTAGCTCAACAATATAAGATAAGAGCAGAATCCGATTCTGAAAAAAGTAAAACTAAAGCTAAACCAAAAGCAAAAGAAGTTTCTAGTTCAGTTGGCCCAGACCGTAAGGCTTTGAGTTGGCAGAAAAGAAATGAATGGTTTGGTAGCACTTCTACTAAAGACAGAATCATGACTCAAGCAGCTATGGTAATTCATAAAGAACTTGTTGATGAAGGTATCCTTCCCAACAATAGTCCTGATGAATACTATAACGAACTTGATTCAAGGATTAGAGAGGAATTTCCTGAACGGTTCAAAACTAAAAGAACTAAAAAGATTCCTACAGTTATAAGCGGAACGCGCTCTGCTACAGGCAAAAACCAAGTCAAGTTAACTAAGACTGAAGTTGACATGGCAAATAGATTGGGAGTAAGTCTACAAGATTATGCGCGCCAAAAAGTACGCCAACAGGCGGGAGGTTAGAAATGACACAAGCAACAAAAAGCAGCCGTAAAACTCGGGCTTCGGCAACTCGAAAAAGAAAGCCTTGGGAACCAACGAAACGTTTAGACGTTCCAGAGGAACTTAAGCAAGAGGGCATGGAATATATTTGGGTTAGACACGAATTGTTGAACAATCCAGATGATTCAAATGTTCATGAAAGACTGCGCGAAGGCTATGAACCAGTCAAACCCGAAGAACTCGGAATAGACTATCATGCTGACGTAATGACTTCTGGTAAGCACGCAGGTACGGTGCGAGCAGGCGACTTAATCCTCATGAAAAATACTGAGGAATTTGTAGCTGAGAAGCAAGCGTACTACGATATACAAACCGAGAAAATGGGTCAAGCATATTCGAAAGAATATCAAAATGCTGGCTCTTCGGCAATGCCAACCCACGATGAGTCTACTTCTTCTGTAATTAGAGGAGGAGGAAAACCATCACCAAAGTTCGAGGAATAAGTTTTAATTAACTGGTTCTAAGAGTTTTTTGGTATAAATTAACAACTTGCAATAAGGAGATTATTATGGCAGGATACGGATTAGACCCAGTTAGAAATGCTGACGGGGGCACAGTTCGTGCTAATAACTTCAGTGACGGAAACGGTTACAGAATTGCAGCTACTGCACCTTCAGCTTATTTTGAAGGTGACTTATGCACACTATCAGCAGGACTATTAGTCACTGATATGGCTGGTGCATCCCCAGGAGCTGTAGTTGGTGTATTCTACGGAGCTGAATATGTTGATAATTCCTCAGGTGATGTTAAATTTGTACGCTCAATTGCTAACGGAACAGTGGCAAAGAGCAAATATAAAGCTTATGTTTATGATGACCCATACTGTCTGTTTAAAATTCAAGCAGACCAAGTTGGTACAGCAATAGATGAAACTAAAGTTGGACACAACGTACAAATTGTAGCAGGACCTACGGGATCTACAACAACTCACAAAAGCGGTCTGGTAGCAGACTCTAACACAGCAGCAACAGGAAACGCAGGTTTCCCTCTATCTATTATGGGTAGTGCGGAAGCACCTGACGGAGCCTACACTGCAGTTGGAACTACTATGGACGTTCTAGTGAAAATTAACACCCATCAATTTGGTATTGCCGCAGGCAATGCTGGGGTATAATTAAGAGAGGAAATTAAGTTATGGCTATTTCAAGAGCACAACTCCTTAAAGAATTAGTACCTGGTTTGCATGCCATTTTCGGAACTGAATATAACAGATACGAGAATGAGGCAGCAGTACTTTTCGATGAGGAAAAATCAAATAGAGCCTTCGAAGAAGAAGTTTTATTTCCAGGTTTTGGAGAAGCTTCTGTAAAATTTGAAGGTGCACCAGTTAACTACGAAGATACTGGTGAAGGTTGGGTAGCAAGATATACTAACGAGACTGTTGCTATGGCTTTCGCAATTACTGAGGAAGCTATGGAAGACAACTTGTATGATAAATTGTCTACTAGATTAACCAAAGCATTAGCCAGATCAATGGCTGCTGCTAAACAAACAAAAGGTGCTAACGTATACAATAGAGCATTTACTGCTGCGTATACTGGTGGCGATGGTGTTACTTTATGTAATACTGCTCACCCACTACAAGACGGTAGCACCCAGTCTAACCGCTTTACTACAGCTTCTGAGCTTTCAGAAACTTCATTAGAAGACGCGTTGATTGCAATTGCAGGACTTACAGACGATAGGGGAATCCCTGTTGCTCTACAAGCAAAAACTCTGCACATTCCAAGACAACTTGTTTTCGTTGCGGAAAGACTGATGGCATCTCCATACAGAGTTGGAACTGCTGATAACGATGTGAACGCAATTGTATCTAAAGGAATGATTCCTGGTGGATACTTCGTAAATCATAGATTTACAAATGCTAAACATTGGTTCATGAGAACTGACGTACCTAACGGTATGAAGCACTTCATGAGAACTCCAGTATCAACTGCAATGGAAGGTGATTTCGAAACAGGTAACGTTCGTTACAAATCAAGAGAAAGATATGCTTTCGGTTGGTCTGATTGGCGTGCGGTATATGGATCAAATCCAAGCTAAGTCTAACGACTTCGGGGGTACTGTAAAAGGTGCCCCCTTTAACAACTCATAGACTGCGAAAGCAGACTGAACAACAAGGAGTAAGACTATGGGAACAACTACTTTTTCGGGACCGATTAAAGCGGGAACGATATCAAATACAACTGGAACAACAGTTGGAACTAATGTAAAAAATATTGGTTTTGTAAAAATGGCACAAAGTGCAAGCTGGAGTCAATCAACTACAGCTGCAGATACTGGAATAGTAATTCCAGCTAATAGCCAAATCACTGAAATCATTGTTAATATTACAACTGCATGTGACGCAGCTAATATTTCTATGGGCACTACATCTGCATCAACTGAATTATTTTCTGCCTTAGCAGCTGGAACAGCAGCTAATGTATTTAAATATGGATCAGCAGGTACAATTACTGATGGTGATACTTGGGCTGATATAAGTACAAGTGACTTACCAATTTATATTGACTTTTCTGCAGGATCAAGTGGAGCAGGTTACGTAACGGTTGAATATATTCAAAATATAAACAACGCATAATAACTAATTAGGGGAGGCTTCGGTCTCCCCATTTAAAGGAATTAATATGTTTCAAACAGATTCAAAGGTAACTAATATAGCAACAGGTGCAACAGGCACAAGTGCTACTAGTGATGGTCAAGCAACTAATGCACATGCACAAAGATTTTTAGGTCTTAGTTTAACTGCAGGAAGTGATACAGCTACTGCCGTTGTTCAAGATGCTAACTCTGCGTCAGGTTCAGTACTGGCAAGATTATCTGCAACAGCAGGAACAACATCTTCTTTTACTGCTCCACATGATGGTGTGAAAGCAGCTACAAATTTATTTGTAACAGTAACAGGCACATCATCTAACGCTTTAGTTTACTGGAATTAATATGGCGGAAATCTCTAAATATGATTTGGAGATACAGGAACTTAAAGGTGAGATAAAACTTTTAAGTGAGCGTGTTTCTACGATTAAAGATAATCATCTAACCCACATTGAAGAAAAAATTAATGGCATTACAAAAGTAATGTATACAATAGGTTTTATGGTTTTAGGACAATTGCTTTGGGTATTAACCCGAGCGTTAATGTAAAGGGGGCACTATGGCTACTTCAGGAACATGGAATTGGAGTTTAGATACTGCTGAGATTATACAAGAAGCTTATGAAAGAATAGGCGCAAGTCCTGAAAGTGGTTATGATTTAAAAACAGCAAGACGTTCTTTAAACTTATTACTAACTAAATGGGCTAATGAAGGTGTACATTTATTTCAATTAAACTTTCATACAGCTAACATGACTAAAGACCAAGATTATATTACTTTAAATTCATCTATACATGCAGATGTTTTAGATGGTGTAGTAAGAAATAATCAAACAGCGGGCGAACCTAATGACATTCCAATGGAACGTATTAGTCTTGATGACTATATGTCTATTCCAAATAAATGGACTAAAGGAAAACCTGTTCAATTTGCATTAGAAAGAAATACACAATACGATTCATCAGGAACAAGTAACCATAAAATGTATTTATGGCCTGTTCCAAATCAAACATATTATCAATATGTTGGTTGGACTATTATGTATGCACAAGACATAACTTCAGCGTATGATCAAAATGCAGAAATACCAAAAAGATATTTGCCAGCATTGGTAAGCGGTTTGTCTGTAGAACTTGCAGTAAAGCAAGCGCCTGAAAGATTAGCTGCTCTTATTCCTTTATATGAAAGGGATTGGCAATTAGCTAAAGAAGAAGATAGAGAAAGAGTTAGTTTTATAGTACAACCACAAGTAAACTACATTAGGTAAATTGCATGCCAAAATATGCGAAAGGCAAACACGCAGTTCTAATCAGCGATAGATCTGGTTGGAGAATAAAATATAAAAACGCTCGTACAGAATGGACGGGTGCAAGAGTTTCTAAACAAGAGTGGGAAGAAAAACAACCACAACTTGACCCACAAAAATATTTAAGAAGAGCATCAGCTCAAGGTGACGTTTTATACGATCCTCGTCCTAATGTAGATTCAGTTCCTACAACTGCACATTTAGGTCCTTTACATAGTAAATGGTCTGGTCAAGCAGCAGCTAATTTAGGTATAATAAATGTTGGTGTTAGTGAAGACGTAGATGGTTTCCAATTAAGAGCTGATCAAGGAACTGTTAAACCTGTATCTGTTTTTGTACCTACTGGTATACCAGCAACTGCATCACAAGGATCAGTAACAATTTCAGCAGACGAAGTACCAGATGGTTTATTTGCTACTGCTACTTTAGGAGATATAACACTTGTATCAACTGAAATTCCAACAGGATTATTTGCAACAGCAACTCAAGGCTCAATTAATATTTCAACAACTGAAGATTCAGAAGGACTTGAATTAACTTCATCACAAGGTAGTGTAGTACTTGATCTAACAGAAGTACCTGACGGAATGTATGCTACAGCTACGCAAGGATCTGTAACAATTCCAGGTATTGAAGTACCTGACGGGATGTTCGTAACAGCTACACAAGGAACAGTTCAAATAGGTGGAATAGAAATTCCAGATGGAATGTTTGCAACAGCCACTCAAGGAACTGTTACAGCAGTAGAAGTTACTACAGTTACTATTAATGCTTCATCCTTGAATATGACAGCTACACGTGGTACAATGGGCGTAACTTCTCCAAGTTGGGGCAATTTCACTTGGAGTCACGATACATGGGGTCAGTAATATGGGTTTAACATACGTACAATTAAAACAGGCAATTCTTGATTGGACAGAAAATGACGCTGCAGAATTTACTACAGCAACAGGATCTGGAATAGCTCCTGTAGATTTATGTATTCAATTAGCAGAACAAAGGTTAGTAAGAGAAGCTGATATCACAGCTTATAGAAAAACATATGATATAACTTTAAGTGCTAACAATGGATTTTTCGATATGCCTCAAGACTTATTTGTCACTAGGTATATTAAGATTAAAACGGGCGAATTTTTGATGGAAAAAGATCATACGTTTGTTCGTGAGTATACGCAAACTATTACAACAGCCGAAAGTGGTGGGCCTCTTTATTATGCGCCCTATGGTGAGGGTACATATTCAGCATCCGATAGAGGTATGCAATGGATATTTTCTCCTAGACCAACCATTGACACGACGCTAGAAATAGGGTATACTATAATGCCGACAGGACTAGGATCTGGAAATGCAAATTCATATCTTGGGGACTATGCTCCTGACGTTATTTTATACGGAGCTTTAATTGAAGCAGCACAGTTTATGAAATCACCTCCAGATATCTTAACCAGATATCAAGGTCTTTATGACAGAGCATTGCAGACATTTTTAGTCTTCGAGCAAGGTCGTGTAAGAAGCGATGAAAATGTAAAAGGGGAAATAGGAACGAGAGGATAATATGGCAGGTGTAACATCAGCAATTGCAACTAGTTTTAAAGTGGAACTCCTTGAAGGTGATCATGATTTCAATAATGGAGCAGACGCATTTAAATGTGCGTTATTCAAAGCAAATGCTTCTATTACAGGAACGTATGATGCTACTACAACTAACTATTCTGTAATGACAGGAAACTCAGATGAGTTACCTGCAACAGGCGGATATAGTACGAATGGAAATACATTAACAAATGTAAATCCAACTTCTAGTGGTACAACAGCATACGTAGATTTCGCTGACACTGAATGGACTTCAGCTACATTTACCACACGTGGATGTCTTATCTATAATTCAAATGATGGGAACTCATGTGTAATGGTAATTAACTTTGGAGCAGATTATTCTGTATCAGGAGGTACTTTTAAAATTGAGTTTCCTGCTGCAGGAGCAAGTACAGCTATTTTAAGAATAGTTTAAAGGAGTAAAAATATATGGCATCAACATGGTCTAACGCCGAGTTGAGATTGATGACAACAGGTGAAAATGATAACACCTGGGGTGATCAAACAAATGATAATTTAAAACGTATTGATGATATGGTTAATGCATACATCGCTGTAGCGTTAACGGGAACATCTAAAACTTTAACTTTTACAAATGATCCAACTGCTTATGCACAAGAAGATGGGCGTTGTAAGATTTTAAATTTTACAGGAAGTCCAGGGGGCACAACTACAGTCACATTTCCTAATAAGTTAATGTGGTATTATGTTTTAAATAATACTGGAGATAGTAAAGATATTATTTGTACAGCAGGATCAGGCGCAGCAACTTATACAGTTCAAGCGGGTAAAGATGCTATTATTTATGTAGATGGTTCAGATGAAATTTATAACGCATTAAATGATTTACAAGTTAACACAGTTAATGGGGTTGACCCATCAACTTTAGCAACAGCAGGTTTCAGCATTGCAATGGCCGTTGCATTATAACATAGGAGGATAGATTGGCACAGAATTTTCGCAGATATAAAGAATCAGCAATAGGGACTTCTGCTACAGATATTCCTAATGGATCTAACTTTGATAGTTATGATACAATTGTGGGCATATCACTCGCTAACATATTAACAACTGCAATCAATGTAGATGTTTATATAGCTAATGGAGGCACGAATTACTACTTAGTAAAAACGGCTCCCATTCCTAGCGGCGGTGCATTACAAGTATTAGACGGAGGGGCTAAGATAGTAGTAGAATCGGGTGACCGACTTTACATCAAATCTGATACAGCCAGTTCTGTAGATGCATGGGTTTCAGCAGTCGATGCAATAAGTACATAGGAGTTTATTTTGGGTTACGTAGGAAACAGTCCAGCAGAAAAGTATGCAAGTTTTGCAGTACAGCATTTTACAACAAGTGCTACTACAGGCTATACGCTTGATCATGCTGTAACAAATGAAAATGATATACGTTTAGTAATAAACAATGTAATTCAACAACCTGGGTCTGGTAAAGCATATGTAGCTTCAGGTACAACACTTACACTTTCAGCAGCTACGGCTGGCACAGACACAATGTATTGTGTTTTCTTAGGTAAGGCGGTTCAGACTGTAGTTCCAGGACAAGGATCAGTTGGAGCTGATGAGTTATCAGCTAACGCAATTACAGGTCAAACTGCACTCGGAGCCGAGCCAGCAGACACAGACGAGCTTTTAGTAAGTGACGCAGGGGCACTCAAAAGAGTAGATTATTCTTACATTAAAACTGATTTAACTGGTATCGCAGATGGTTCAGCAGGTTCTCCTTCAATAGCAAATTCTGGTGATACAGATACAGGAATATATTGGGGTGCAGATAATGAACTTAATTTTACTTCAGGAGGAGTTGAAAGAGGAACAATAACAGTTCATACTGACGGAAACGGTGGGATGATGAAGTTAGGTTCTGGTGGAAATTCTGGGATGCTTACTACTGATGGTGGACAAATGCAACTTTGGGCACCTGGTGGCGAAGAACTTATTATTAACATGACTGATAGTGAAACAACTACAGCAAGATTTAAAAATGGTGGTGGTTTTTTAGTTAATACAAATACTGATGATGGAAATAGTTTAACTGGTGGTGGAGATTATGGAGCAATTATAAATTGTCGTCCTACAAAGACACCAGGATTTGCTTTTCAATCTGATGGATTAGTTATTAATCGTTCTGAAGGCGATAACAATAGTAGAGATATGGTTATGTTTTATCGTAATGGCTCTAACCCTGGAAATATTTCAGCAAGTAATTCAACAGTTGGTTACGGTACATTTTTAGGTGTTCACTATGCACAATTAACAGATGATTCAAAACCAGATATTCTTGTTGGTACTGTTATGGAAAGTATCAATGAAACTTCCGAATGGCACATGGCTCAATTTACTGTCCCTGAATATACAGAAGATGGAATTACTTATCCCTCTCAAATTCTTAAAAGATATATTCCAAAAACAAATAGTGTTGGAGATAATATTAAATTTAAGTGGCACAAAAATTATAAAGAAAGTGACGCAGAGTTTGAAACCAATGCGGTTGAATATGATGCAGTTGTTATAAAAGAAAATGATGAAGAATATCTTGCTAGAGTAAAAGTATCAGACACAGAAGATAGTAAAGCTGTGTATGGAATTTTTGAGTCATGGATGGATTCAGAAGCAAATGATATTTCAGTAGGTTCATTAGGTGCATTTATGATTAGAGTTCACAAAGATGAAACAGTTTCTATTGGAGATTATTTACAAAGCAAAGGTGATGGTACAGCTAAAGTACAAGCAGACGATATTTTACGAGCAAGTACAATAGCAAAAGTAGTTAAAACAAATAAAATTAAAACATATGATGATGGCAGTTATTTAGTGTCATGTACATTACATTGTGGGTAGGAGATAAATAATGGCGCTAAGTAAAATAGATGTAAGTAAAATGATTACAGGAACTCTTGCTACAGGCAATGGTGGTACAGGAGCTACTAGTTATAGCCCTGGAAAAATTGGCCAAGTGGTCCAAGTAATTTTTGAGACAGATACAGATTTTGCAGCATCAAGTTTTCAAGATATAACTGGTGGAGGAAACACATTAGCAGCATCAATTACACCAACTGCAGCTACTTCAAAAGTTTTAGTTACATATATTACTCAAGCACAACATGGTAATAACAAAGGATACAAAACTCAATTAGAACGAGCAATAAGTGGTGGAGCAACAACAAATGTTTTTACTATACCTAACCAAAAAGATACTTACGGAGATGGTGATACAAATGCAGGTAGATCATCAGTGCAATATTTAGATTCTCCAAGCACGACTTCAGCAACAACTTACACTGTAATGATAGGTACAGATGGAGCAGGTACAGTTACCATAGCAAATGGTGGCTCACAATGTATGATTACTTTATATGAGGTATTGGCATGAGTAATGCAAAACCAACAATAGGAGAAGCAATTAAAGCTATTAATCCTAATGCAGAATTTTCATCACCATCAACTGACACTTCAAAGTTAGATGATATTATTTGGTTTAATAATACAACACCAATAGCCAAAGAAGATATTATAACAAAATACAATGAATTAGTTACCGCATGGGAGAATAGATAAATGCCATATATAGGAAGAAATTTAGATATTGGAGATAGAAAGCTGATCTCAGTGAGCGGAAGTTCACCTGCGACATCTTATACGCTTCAATCATCATCAGTTAATTATTATCCAAGTGCGGCACAAAATTTAATTGTCAGCATTTCAGGAGTTATACAAGCTCCAGGAACAGCATACACAATATCGGGGGCAACTATTGACTTTGGTGGAGTAAGTGTTGCGAGCGGGGATATAGATTTTATTGTGGCAATGGGTGAAAACGTGGACGTGGGAACGCCTTCGGATGGAACCATTACCTCAGGAAAATTAGCTGCTACATTTTATGTAGAAAATAACACAAGCTACAGTAGTTTTACAATGGCTTCTAGTAGGAACGCAGTTCTTGCAGGACCTGTAACTTTTACTGGCACAACAACAATTCCTTCGGGATCAACATTGGTTATAGTATAATATGAGTTTATTAAATGTAAATAAAATTGACCCTAGTACAGGCACTGGATTAGAACTTGGTAGCTCAGGTGACACAATCACAATTCCATCAGGGGCAACTTTAGCTAACGCAGGAACAGCAACAGGTTTTGAAAATCATTTTGCTACTACAGGTTTTTCAGCTTACATAGGCTCAACACAAACTTGCACTTCAGGAGCAGAAACTGTTCTTACTTTTGATACTGAAAGATTTGATCTTGGTTCTGCATTTGATACAAGTGCTTATACTTACACTCCTCCAAGTACAGGATACTATATGTTTAATTTTGCTGTTTCTTTTAGAGGTGGGGCAAATACTAATTTGGCAAGATGTAATGTTGGAATGAAAAAAGCTAGTTCTACATTTCAGGATTGGGAAAAAGATTTTTCTGCAAGTTATGTTTTAAATGCAGGCACTTCTGCTACTATATTTGCAAATGTTTCTGATACGGATGCTTATAAATTATTTGTTAATATAACAGATCAAAGTGGTAATCCACAAGTTTTAGGAACTATTACTAATTCATATTTTGAAGGGTATAGAATAGCCTAATGATAACAATTTTTAAAGGAGGTCTATATGGCAAGTCTATCAACTAAAGTAAAGCTTTACTG
>Ga0208919_1001910_pt1 | contig 11404 bp, 13 predicted proteins | sample 4_EtaG_FD_184076 | JGI IMG/M metagenome (GOLD analysis project Ga0208919, IMG submission 184076) | Marine viral communities from the Subarctic Pacific Ocean - 4_ETSP_OMZ_AT15127 metaG (SPAdes) (version 3) | ecosystem: Environmental > Aquatic > Marine > Oceanic | place: Pacific Ocean | collected... | reverse complement strand
ATACATCGAGTATTTCATCTGAGACAGGGCGACGAAGTGCCGCCGTATGCTCATGCAGGTTGTACTTAAGGAAAGGTTCTTGAATCATATAGTAACCACCGTGGTAGCTCATACGTTTCTCCTTACTGTTTAACTTAGGATGCTTGGCTTAGTGCTGTCGCTAGCTGACTGCTAAGGTCTGCCTCTTCTGACTCTGTAAGTTCTGCACCAGAACTCTTCGCCTTGCCCTCGCTGAATCGCCATTGTGCTGGTTCACACAGCATGGGCAGTAAGAAAGGACGGTTCAGTTCACATCGGCGGTGATCGTTTTCAATTGCATCACGCGCAATCTGGGTGAGCCTGACCGACTTCTCTGTGTGTAGCGTTGTTCCATAGCCACGCCTGACCATGCTTTGTTCAAACCATCCGTTACCATAACGGACGAGCAGATCCATACACTTCATTCCGATGTGAAGTCGAACAGTCTTGTCCCAGTCTAGTCGATCCAGATTTGTACTGAGCCGCATAAACTTTCGGGCTGCACGAGAATCAATTCGCTTACAACGGCGAGTCATTATCTTATAGAGATTAACTGCTCCTTCGTGCCGCTCATCTTCATATTGACGAGTCTTCCACAGATCAAACTCTCGCTGTTGCTTGATATTGTTGGCTGTCTGGAGTGAGCAAGCAGTCCAAGGTCGTGAGCTTGAGACCTCAGGCTGCAATCCAGCGAGAACTGATCGTAAAATTACAGCCGCCATCGGTTCGGGATGTAGACACAAGATGGGTAACCACCAGACTGCTGTCCTTCCTGCTGCACTAAAGCCCTGCTGCGCTTCGATTTGTGCGTCAATTATCCCAGCCACGAGTGGTCGCATACATTGATCGAGGAGCTTAGACCCGACATCTGAGTCGGCAAATGTGGATCGGCTGGTCTTCTCAAACTCAGAAATATCCTTGGCTAGCATATTGCGATAGCGTTCCACGCCTCGGCTTATGCCAGATGTTTCCCACTCAATATTTTTTCGGATTGCTGATTCGCGTTCTTCGTAGTTCCGTGGTGAAAACTTTGTAGTAAACTTGCTATTAACAAGCCCTTGATATAGTTGAATCATTTAACCGCTCCAGTGCTAACACACTGGAAGTAACTGATTTTACTTGATTATTTTGTAACCCTTTTAGTCTGAAAATCCGCGTGTCGGTGGTTCAATTCCGCCCCTGGGCACCACTTTCCAGAAAAATAGTTCAATTAAATCAATCACTTCCAGTTTTAGCTGTTAAGTAAATTAATAACTAGTGAATTACTAGTTTGTAGTAATCTTGTAATTAGCTTTTACCTCATTTCCGATTCGTTTTCTAGTAATTTATGACAATCTCCTATGCGTTGTTAAAAAGATTAGCCGCATTTCGCCCTGCCTGAGAGGGAATTAAATGAGCATACTTCTGCGTCATGGTCGCAGACGAGTGACCAAGTAACTCCTGCACCTCTAGGAGTGGGGTGCCTCGTTGCACTAAAAAGCTTGCATAGCTGTCCCGAAGTGAATGCACAGTAAACCGTCCACTCTGTCGAATAATATCTGGGTCGTCATTTAGTCCAGCGCGATCTATCGCCATAGCGATATGACGGAAGTTGTTGATGGGAATCCCTCGCCTTGTCGGACTTGGAAAAATGTATGGTGATTCCCATGTTCGACCATCACGAGAAACATCTGTACGTCGATTTCGCATTCGCCGCCGGAGCATTTCATGAGCATCATTAGGTAGCTCTAATGTAATCCATTCATGCTTCTTTGACTTCCTAACCTTAGTGCGTCGGATAGTGATTGTTCCTTCATTATCCTTGAAATGTTCCCAGCGAAGAGACTTAATTTCTCCAGATCGTGCGCCTGTTCGCATAAGAAGAAGAGCCGCATCCTTATAGATCATACTACCATTACTAGGGCTCGGCCCTTGATAACTCGGATCGTCTTCTAGTGTTATTATATCGTCATACACCTGTTGGAGCACATCCATTGATGCCCAGCGCATCTTGGCAAATGGTTCCAAGCGCAGCTTCTTCCAGCGCATCGGCTCAACGTAACAATATTTTGTCTCTGCTAGCCATGCTAAGGCACCAGAAATGAAATAGAGTTCCTTATTCCACGTCGAGTTGGCGAAGCCAGCCTCAAGTCGGGCTGTGCGTAGCGCAACGATGTCGTCGTAAGTTAATTCCTCAGTCAAACAGTTTTTTAAGCGCTTGTGCTTCTTCATCTTCCCCATAATTCGCCTAAGAATTGTATGATGATCCTCTGCCTTTTCAAGTCGTTGGCTGCTGTCACTCTCAATGAAACTTTGAAAGCCATCATACAGATAGACCTTTACTGCTTTTCCCTTGCGATCCATGTCACGCTCTTGGAGTTCCTTTAGGTAGCGAGAACGCCATGTCTTTGCACCGAGCACTACAAGACCGTTGCTATCTATCGTATCTTTTAGGTTTCGACATCCAGTAGATACCCTGATGAACTTCTTGTGTTGATATGGGTGAAAGAACTCAACGGATTCACGTAAATAATAAATGTCCGAATCATCTTTGGTTAGACTCATAGTTTCTCCTTCTTGTTTTCTGAAAGTTTTGCTGATGTTGTGGGACCAGGCCCAGTCTTAACGAGAATGAACTATCGCGTGACTCAACGCTTTTTCTTTATCAAGTCTTGGCGAAGGTATTCACACTTCTTGAATGCTTTGTCATTCTTTAGGTCGTTATCGTTTACGCATTTTCTCATTGTACTAATGAAATTCATGTAGCTTCTTGGGCAACTCGGAGTTATCCCAAAGCTAATTTTGAAACTCTCCTGCCCTCGTGACCAAGAGACCACGTTGTGGTTTTTCTGTCGGTGCTGAAAACTTCCGTCATCTGCAATCACCTTGATTACCTTGATGATATCTTTGGGGTATCGTTCTCTTGGCATACTCAGTCTCCCCTATCCTGCTGCTAGTGATCCGACTACCAGGTGCATCGTTCTGATTTGATCGGCTGGAAACTCTAGTTGTTTCGGTGGATTGAACTGTTCGAGCACCACCTTCTCGCTGCTTTTGCTGACCAGTCGTTTGATCAGGGCTGTGACTGGCATGGACTGTCCGTCTTCATGACCATTTGATTCCTGGATCTCAACAACTACGTCATCCCCTCGCCGTGCTGGCCTGACTGGATTAACGAAAAGCAATGCACCCTCGCTGTAGGCTGGGTACATACTGTCTGAATTTACATATAGACCATAGGCTTCCCCTACTCCTTGGAGAAAATACGGACGGTCACTCCAGTTCATTGCTTCAGCCCCTCGGTTAAGCTCGAAGCTGTCTGATCCTGCTCGAACACTGCCATAGATCGGCAATGGTGGGAGCCTGTCGGGTGTATCATCAGATAAACTCTCGGCTGGTCGGACCTCTTTAGCAAGTATCGTCTGGTCTATCTCTGGCTTCTCTAGTATATTCGTAAAGGCTTCCCCATTCACAATAAACTCCTCTATCTCACGGACATGGGGTTTTAATAAAAGATCTTTTTTTGAAATGTCCTCAGGTACTAAGTTAGGTGACACAAATTGAAAATTGTTTTCCGCGACTTCTAGTTTTTCGAGACGCTCTTCTAAACTATTGTGTGCTTCGCCTATGGCAGCCATATCTTTTTCTTCCGCTAGGGAAACTGCCTTTTTAAACGCTAGAAATCCTGATTTTATATGGTTCTGTGCCTCTGAAAAGTTTTGAACCCCAGTGCGAAAGGTTGCATCAGCATCCTTTATACGTGTAAGCACGATCAACGCATCATCAGCTATGCGATTCATTGCGACTACTTCATCATCATCTTCCCAACTCTTATCGATCTCTTCATACTCACGCTTGGCAGTCTCATTAAACGTATCTCTCACTGTATCGACATCCTCTTTATGACGAGTGAAAAGAGTTGTCCCATGCACCCAATCCATAACACTTCGGTCTTCGTTGACCTGATCAAATGCATCTGGCTCAAGCATCAATTTCCTTGGGTCCATGCCATATTGAATTGCTATCTGGACTGCTAGTTGTTCACTCAAGAGCACTGCACCCTTCTCAATTTTTGAAATTTGATAGGGCTTCCACCCTAGATCTTCAGACATCTTGGTGGCAGTTAGCCCCTTACTCTCTCGAAAATCGCGGAGAGCCTTGCGATCAAAGTAAATCACTGCCTTCTTGCGCCCGGCTGGAGCCTTAACCAAACCCATGATGCCGCTTGAATCTGTCTCAATTGTTTGAACTGTCTCTTTCAACCACGAAAGAAAAGCATCCTCAGCAGCAGCACGAGGCATCATGGATAATAGCGTCACCCACTTCTCACGTAGCGGAGCTAGCACTCGTTGCTGTAATGTATTCTCAAAAGGATCACCCTCGTTCTGTGCTGCCTCAAGGTTACTAAGGGTCTTCTTTAAGATAACCAATCGTGATTCTTCGTTCGCTACCTTGAGTGTCCCTACTCGCTCTGGATTTCGCTTGTCCATTTCATCAAGTTCTGCACGAGTTATCGGTACTGTTCGCCGCTTATCAGTCACGCATAATTCTCCTGAAAGTTATTCAACAGACTCACGATTGTTGTCGCCGCATATTCAATGGGTCCATTAATTTCGACTGGCTTATTATTATACCAACTTGGGTCATCTCCAAAATCTTCCATGCTGGTGAAGATCAACCAGTCCACGGCTGAAACCTTCTCCATATGCAGAATGATTGCATCATCTTCATCTGTGACTGCTAGCCACCCAGCATCTTCGTCGGTGGTACCTAAACACACGTCCGACACCTTATCGAAACCAAGTAGTTCTGCCTTTAATGCTAGGCAAGTTTCATATTCTGCATCGCTAAAGATTGGATGTAAGCTCTCATCGAACCCCTCATTGTTGTTAGGTGAAACAACGTGCTGATCAAAAAGATCTGAATCATCTGTTCCAAGATTCAATTCATAAAAACTTGGGGCGTTATCATAGTGACTAAAATCCATTATTGGTAAATTTGATCGCTTGGTCATAATTAATGTTTCCCTATTTGTTGGCATAAATGAATTACTTTTCTTTATTCTCTTACAATTATCAGTCATAATTCCCCCTGTTTTCAGCCAATATCGATCTATTACCCATATTATACCATAAATTTATCAGAGAAACAACATATAATTAACAGAAAATTGGAGATAAATAGCGATCATAGTAATAAGTCCCAGAACTCTGCGCCTTTACGTGTCATTAACGAAGTTTGAAACAGTCAAGTTCGTCACGTTTTCGTAACGCGATATCGAATATTTCCTCTGGCATGAAGAGATCGTCCACCCAAAGTCGTCGATTACCTTCCATGCCTGGTGTTTCTTCCCTGTCCACGACAATCATTCGGACCAAGAACCACGTCAGCCTTTCACACCACATATTCATCAGAGAGGGAACGGCAAGTGATAACCATTTCTTTCGTCTATCCTGAGTGTTTCCAATTTGAACACATCGCTTTTGTCGTATTCGCTCGTCCACCCACCGCTCAATCGTTTTTGTGTTAGCCAATAACATAAGCACAGGATGAGAAATAAAATCTGAACGTGAAATATGATCGTTGATATCCGTCGTCCGTGTGGCTGCACCGCGAGAAGCCCACAAGATGGAGTAGGCAACATTATCGTAGCTCGTAGTCGCTCCGTTTCTTTGAGCAAAGTAAAGCTGCATCTGCTGTCCATGCAAATCGGCATCGACAAAACTGAGACGTGATTGAATGACATGCTGCTTGTCGGGATTATTTATGTTTGAACAAAGCTGAGCGAAGTGATCAATATATCCCTGCTCAGGGTTTGCCCGATGGTCGTCAAGATGCTGGTAGAGCCAGCCTCGGCGTGTACCCTCAGGACCATGTAAACAAGCGTAAATTTTGGTGTAAATTATATCGTAAATTACTCTATTTCTATCCCATGTTAGCAGCATTTTATGTCCTCCTATTTTGAATCATACATTGTTGAAGTAATAAACCTAGCCCAGAAATGTCCGACAATTTTGTCCGACAATTTTGTCCGACAATAATAGTAGCCATTAATGGTACCCACTTTTGGTACCTATTTTTTTCAACTATTAATGAAATCAATAGCTTAAAGAATCGTGAAAAAAACGGCCCAATTTCTATGCCTAATTATTAAGCACACCTTTAATTTGATGAACAAAATTTAATTTAATTTTTTTTTAGTTTTTTGTTATTTAACCTTGTTATAATGACCCAATGATACGCATCATTTTCCTTTCGTTTACATTTTGCTTAATTGTAACAGCCTGTGCAGACCTCTCGATTCGCCCAGAACCAGAGGTATCTGAGACCCAGGTCAATACAGAATGTCCTGATACATACGATAAAGCGCATTGGTCTGACTGCACTGGCTCATATACCTATGCCAATGGCGACACATACACAGGTGAATATAAAGATAACCAGCCCGAAGGTCTTGGAACCTACAGTTATTCAGACGGCAGCGTATATGTAGGCCAATGGAAGAATGACAAGAAGAATGGGTACGGAACGTACACCTTGGCTAATGGCGACATATATCAAGGTGTATATAAGAGTGGATCTCTAAGTGGCGATGGAACATATCGGTCTGCCACTGGTGATACTTATGAAGGTGACTTTAAAAGGAACCTGATGCATGGAAGAGGTACCTTTGTTTGGACTAACGGTAACAGATATGAAGGTGCATTTAAGAATGACCTACCCAGTGGCATAGGTACCTATACGTTCACGGATATCGGTAAAGTAGCAGAAGGGATATGGGAGAACGGATGTCTCCACGGTTTCTGCGTCAATGATCCTACCAATTAACTCTGGTTCTTAACGACAAACAGAGCCTCATAAGTATAAGGGTCATAGTGTTTCATTAGTTGTTTCGCAAACTCAGCAGGTACAATCCCAAGGCACCTAGCGTATTTCACTAGATACTCAGGGGGTACACGCGCAGTTCCTGCTTCTATCTGAGCGATAAACGTATAGTACGCTATGTCGATAGCCAGTGCGACCTCACGCTGGGTAACACCAGCAGCCTCCCTGCACTCTTTCAGATAGCGACCTGCTGCCTTTCGTTTAATCTTAGCGTCCTCTTTGGACAAGTTGTTCTTAGTGTATGCCATGTGTTCCTTTCTGTGCTTGTTGTTTTACGGTTAGTCATTGCGTTGTTTCGTATTAACATTGTGCTGAACTGGTGTCTACCTACTTGTCACTAAAAGTCATCATTCAGTAGAGCGTATATGATAAAGCAAATAGGTAAGACACCAACTAATATCCCTAAGATATACATTGGTTTCTCCTTGTATCTTGTAGTAACTGGGAGTTGTCTTGTGTCTATAGACTACTAGACTATTAGACTACTAGACTACTAGACTATTAGACTATTAGACTGATAGTTCTTCTATAGACTGTTAGTTTCTGACCACTAGACTAGAGTCTGGTCGTTTTCCTTATTATTCTAATAATAATATTTATATGTCTGAACTTTAGTTTAACTATTAGTAAGGACCATAGGGCATTCCTATGCGATAGGGGGAGTTAATTGCACACCCCTTAGTCAATCGTCATTGTATTCCTGCATCACTTGTCGTAATTGCTCGGCAACCAGTTGCATTGCACGTTCTTCCATTGGGCATCCCCCTTTAAACCTAAGAAGGTCATCTGGAATATGTCCAATCTTGTTAACGTGTTCTGTTATGTTCTCTCCGTATGCAGCTATTAACCTGGCAAACTCATGAGCTATGGGATTGTCGGGAGATTCATCAGCAAGTGCCGTGTTTATCTCCTCGTCTGTTGTCTCCCTAAACTCTCGGTTGACCTCAACTATCTTCATTTCTCAAAACTCGGATATTCAACCCCGTTTTTTTCTTGTTCCATAACTCTAGCGTAGAGTTCTTTATGCTTTTGCTTTGCCGTATCGGGTGAATAACCTACATCGTCAAAATCAACGGTATGTAATTGAAATTGGTCTGCTGTCATTTTTGTTTCGATTTCACGGAGCCGATCTTTTAGCTCGGCTACATCATTCCATTCTTCATGGGCTTTCGCATCAGCCAAACACATTTCTAACTCTTCGTAATGTTTGCGAATATTTTTATACACGACTCTTTTATCAGACATACTTACCAGCCCTCTCCATCATTAGCCCAATGCTCAATCGCATCACTCCGACTGATTCTATAGTGACTGCGTGAGCCTACACCTGGCCCAAGGTCATATAGTTTATGACATATCGTTGATATACTATCATTATGATGTACACTCTGGTTAGACTCAACTAACACTTGACTTGCATACACAATAAAATCTAATCGTGAATCAAATTTGTATACATACTCAATGCCTTTTCCGTGGATCTCGGTTGCTATATAAAATCCTCTAGTTTTCATAGCTTTCTCTCCGTTGCTGCTTGTTGTTAAGACATTTTTATGCAGCTATTGCTGCGTCACCCCACTGTCGTGCGATAGCTCTCGCTAGTTCTGGATAGAACTTGCTTCTGAACTTCCATCTGTCTTTTCCAGGTGGTGCCTTATGGCATTCATCACGAGCAGTTGAGCCATCTACCAAGCCTGTCTTATTGAGCTTGGGTAAATTCTTTAGCCAGAAACAGGTGCGTTTCTTCACGTTATCCTTGCTGTCTTCAGAGTTTGCGAATTCCCAAGGCTGAACGCTCTGAGAAAACTTTTGATAGTTCTTGATGCGCTCCTTGGCATACTTATGCATCACAGGATTTTCGACAGCAATATGAGGTACATCAGCATTCCACAGAGTGCTGAATAACTCTGCGCCTTCATCCAACTCACGCCACATCTCATCGAGTGTTCGATTGGGTGGTGCCTTATGTAACCATCTGACCCCACTGTTACACAGTCGTGTACATGGTGGATGACAGACCATCAGCATATCCCAATGCTCACCCTTTAAGACATTGCGTACATCATCCTGTATGTGCCTGTTACTAGGTGAATCTGACGGCAACACATCACAACTCCATGTATCATGTCCTGCCTCAAGGAATGCATTGCGTACTATCCCACTGGTTTCACATCCGACCAATACTTTTGCCATGTCATAACTCCTCTCTGTTGCTGTTTGATTCCAATCAGTGACTCAAGAATCTGATTGGCTTGGGTGTCGCCCAGCACAAACCACAAGTCCCACAACTTGGGGTCTTTTCTAGTTGAACTGGGCAGGTAATTCCTTTGTCTGTCAGCGTTTCACTGTTGGCTGACAGTGGGTCATCAAGAAGATTGCTGAAGCGGATCTTAAAGCGGTCTGGGTGCTTATCCCTGAGTCCTTTGATTGCATCACCAATCGGGTCACCTGGGTGACATCTTGAATACCCGTAAATCTTGAGGGCTGGACGATTGTCTAATTGTTCGCCCCACCATTGGACATATTCCACTGAGTAGAAATCTCCAAGTATGTGAAGACGAATGACATAGCCAAGTGGATGCTTCCTATCCAAGTCATCCAGCTCTGGTTTCATACGTATCAACAACCATTTATTCGCAATAAACCTGTGTGCGAATGGCATATTATTACCGTAGCAATCTTCAAGATGCTCACAGTTAGGATCACACGTTTCGCGCTCAACAAGTGCTAACGTGTAGAACTTCATGCCCTTCCATCGACCCTTAGTTATCTTCTTACCTAGCTTCTTATTTTTACTAGGCTTGAGGATATTGAACTTGTAGGTCTTTGGATTGAACACGTTCTTTTGATACAGCGTGGTCATATTTTGTATTGCTTTATGGTCGTGGCTTAATGTCGTCATATGTCCTCCTTTGTTCAGTGACTCCCTTGTTGCGCTTTTACTGAACAGCGAAGACAAAAAAATAGTTACAATTATTTTGAATTAGGTGAATAGATATGTAAGACCTATAGCTATAATGAGTAATGGAATGATAGCGAATACTATCGACTCACGAAGGATAACAGTCATATGTATCCCCCTCATATTGTGCTTGTGTGACTGGTTCGATATCACACATCCAACCATTTATTTCTAGAAGATCTCCAGTATACAAACATCTAGCTTGGAATCTTGTGGTAGTATCAACGTCATGAAAGACTTCGACATAAAAAGAATTACTAGGAGTTTCTACTAATAGAATCATAATGCATTCCTTTCTGCTGTCCAGAAAAGGCGCAACAGAGAGAAAAATATCAGGGAGTTAATACTGAATGATTAGTGCTCTTCCCTTGTAGCTCCCCGTCTTTTGCATTACGGGACTGTCTATACTCACTTATGTAAACGCTAGATTTTCTGGCCGTATAGTTTGCTATACATTGTTACGCCATTGGCAACCTTAGTATCTAGCGCGGAATATCCGTCTACATCCGATTATGTTTCCTTTTTTGCTGGTTACTGGGCAGAGGACTCGGAGATCTCCCAGTTGTTACTTTACACTATCAATACGTTCTCCTCTATTAATGTTAACTATGGTTATTAATATACTGTACTTCCTATATATTGTCAAGAAAAAAAATAAAAAAAAACAGTGATATTGAAAAATAAATGCAAAGGTTTTTAATCCCCTGGGCAAAGTAATATTACCATCCAGCACTTAAAAAGAATAATTAGTCCGTTGTTCGGTGAAGGCTACCGCCGCCTGCCGCATGACTCTGTCGCGATCTTGTCGTATCCCGATTCTTACCTATTGCGAATGAGAATCATTCTCAACCCCATGGGGGATTTTCCCCTGACTGGATCAGGGCGAAGTGGTTCACGAATTTCCAGACCAATTTAGCCCCTAACTCCTAGTCCCAACAACTATCACTGGGCAACCCATTAAACACGTCCTCAGAGGACTCAGGAGTCCCCTTCTCGTCCTTCCAGATATCATAGGCCCACTCCCAGAGATCGGACTCCACGACTCTCTCTGGGCCATCTAGAGGCATCTCTATTTGCCCCTCCTGTAACCCTTGGTTTTCTTAGGTTTTTTCTTTGGCTTTTCCTTCTTGATTGCACTGGTAGTCTTGTAGCCCATCCCTTTCGGCATCGTTAGTTCTCCATCATTAAGGTTTCCATTGATAAACTTCTGTTCCTTTGTTTCTTGATTTTTGTCTGAACGAGAGAGGACTGCTTTGAGTTGTCACCAGAAAGTCCTCCAGCATTTCATCAAGCTCCATCTCTGCGATTGCTTTGGCTGAATCCTCCATGTCCATCTCCAAGACACGCTGGAAATAACTGATCGCTCCAGCAAGGGAGTCGATGCGGTCATCGTGTTTTAAAGACGCACGATCTCTTGTGATGTGTGTCAACTGGTAGACAAAGGTTTGATCCTTAGCCACTGACTCATCGACCACCAGACGGTGGGTATTCATCACTGGCTCAAGCGTATCGATGATCCTTTGTTCCTTACGACCCATTGCCCAACTCGCTTCTTCTACT
>Ga0208919_1001906_pt1 | contig 11412 bp, 14 predicted proteins | sample 4_EtaG_FD_184076 | JGI IMG/M metagenome (GOLD analysis project Ga0208919, IMG submission 184076) | Marine viral communities from the Subarctic Pacific Ocean - 4_ETSP_OMZ_AT15127 metaG (SPAdes) (version 3) | ecosystem: Environmental > Aquatic > Marine > Oceanic | place: Pacific Ocean | collected... | reverse complement strand
TTACAATTATTATTATAACAAACACAATGTAAATACGAATAATAACGGATAATAACAATATGATAAATACAATAAATAATAAAGTCTTTAGAAACGCAAACGAAGCCTATGAATATATACACGATCGTATATTACAGGACGGTGTAGCGTTTGGAGATACTAAAGCTCTTTTTAACGTTGGATTCTATATGACAGATCCAACCGATAGAAAGATAGTAAATAGAGAGCGTAAATGGTCAGAAGAATATGCAGAAGCTGAATGGCAATGGTATTTGTCAGGTGATGCTAGTATAAACAGGCTAGGAGATATATACGGTAAAATACCACAGATATGGTATGATATGGCGGATAAAAATGGTCTTGTTAATTCTAATTATGGTTGGCAGTGGCAACGTAGTTATGATGGAGTATCTCAACTAGATAGTGTTATAAAAATATTAAAAGATAATCCTGAGTCACGCCAAGCAGCAATATCTATATACGATGGTAAAGAACAGCATAGATATAGTAACGACACACCTTGTACTTACGCCGTACAGTTTACAATTGTACATAATAGGCTTGATATGTGCGTTACGATGCGATCTAACGATCTTTGGTACGGTTTCTGTAATGATCAATATCAATTCTCTAAACTGCAAGAGATGGTCTCTAAACAGTTAGATATTGAAACTGGTGTATACTATCATTTTGCGCATAACATGCATTTATACAATAATAAGATATGATGTATTATATATACCACATACCAGGAAAAAAGATCGGTGTAACTCGTGATCTAAAAAAAAGAGTTGAAGAGCAACAAGGTTACGGTCCAGATGAATATCATATACTGATGAAGTCTAAAAATATAGACTACGTGTCTGAACAAGAAATATATCTTCAGAGAATGTATGGATATCGTGTTGACGACGAACCTTATAATGAACTTAAATTTAATAATACAGATATGAATATAAATATAACAGAACAAACAACAACGTTCCCATGTCCGGTTAACAAACTGAAAGGACAACTCATGGACAATATGAATATGAGATGGGAAACGGATCACGGTGAGTGCGTTATCACTGATGAATCTATAAAATGGATAATGCAAAATGTAGTAACGTCTAAATACAACACAGAAAGATGCTATGTATATAACAAGGCTTTTGCTAGATATTTTGATAATAATGATGCTTATAAAACTTTAGCTGACCTACATATGCACGAGCGCACAAGCGGTACTTTAACTGGTGGATTAGCTCCAACTGGAATGCAGGAGCGTAGCAATAATCATTTTGATTTAATTAGAACTTGGGCTAACGATAGAGGTCTGTATGATGGAGGTGATCCTAAAACTCAAGCATTGAAATTAGTTGAAGAGGTTGGTGAAACTTGTAGAGCTATACTAAAAGAAGATGCGCCAGAAATGATTGATGGTATTGGTGATTGCGTAGTTGTACTTACAAATTTAGCAGAACTAATAGGCACTCCAATTGAAGATTGTATTGATAAAGCTTACAAAGAGATTAAAGGAAGAACGGGTAAAATGGTTAACGGAACATTTAAAAAAGATTAATATGAGTGGTAGAGAAATATCAGATGCCAAGAATGGTATCACATCAAGAAAAGAATATGGATTCAGAGATCCTGTAGTTAGAAATGTAGTTGATAAGTTTGTTTCAAGATCAGACGTGGGTTATGAAAAGTATGGGTCATCATTAGATGATGAGCGTAGACTTAAAATGAAAGGTCTTACAAAGTATCTTAATGATGTACAAGAAGAGCTTATGGACGCTGTGCTATACATACAGGCCGCAAGAGAAGAGTTGCAAGACTTATCTGAAGAAGCTTTAATTGATAAATACAGAGAAGATCAATACGAAGCTCCTTTAGCTCATGTTAACGATTCAGATTGGGATGATGAAGAGGAGGATTAAACGAAAGAAAGGTCCTGTCAGAAGTAAAAAGGTTACTTTTGACGGGATCAAATTCGCCTCTGGTTTAGAAAAGTATATGTACATAGCTTTAAAAAAAGCTAAGTTATATGCAGAATACGAAGGCATGACATTTACATTACAAGAAGCATTTAATTTTAATGTTGACTCGTATGAACGTCAAGCAAATGGCAAGGGTGATATGGTAAACAGAGGACAAAAAAAGATTCAAAGTATTAAATATACGCCTGATTTTATAAGTCCTTCATTTATAATTGAATGCAAGGGTAGAGCAAATGAATCATTTCCCTTGCGATGGAAAATGTTTAAAAAATTCATTAAAAATGAAATGCCGTATGTAACTTTATATAAACCCCAGAACCAGAAGGAATGTGATAAAGTAGTAGAATTAATAATTAAAAATAAATTAAATAAATGACTAGCGATTTAAATAAAAAAATACTTTCTGATTTGACGGTTCATATGAAATATGCTAAGTTTATACCTGAGTTAAATAGAAGAGAAACTTGGGAAGAACTAGTTACAAGAAATAAAGAGATGCATCAGAAAAGATATCCTGAATTAGCAGATCAAATACAATTAAATTACAAATATGTCTATGATAAAAAAGTTTTACCAAGTATGCGCTCGCTTCAATTTAGCGGAAAGCCTATCGAAATTTCGCCGAACAGACTTTACAACTGCAGTTACCTACCTATTGATCATACTGATAGCTTTAGCGAGTGCATGTTTTTGCTTCTCTCTGGTTGCGGTGTCGGTTATTCAGTTCAAAAACATCATATTAACTTACTCCCTGAGATAACAAAACCATTTCAAGGTAGAACAAGGAGATTTGTTATTGGAGATTCAATAGAAGGTTGGTCAGATGCGATTAAAGTTTTAATCAAGTCTTATTTGGGCTCTAAGAGATCATCTAAGATAAAATTTGATTATTCTGATATTAGACCAAAGGGCGCAAGGCTTGTGACTTCAGGAGGAAAAGCTCCAGGTCCACAACCATTAAAAGAATGTTTAGTAAAAATTAAAGGAATATTAGATGCGAAAGAAGATGGTACAAAACTTACGACGCTTGAAGTCCACGATATTGTCTGCCATGTTGCGGATGCTGTTCTTGCTGGAGGAATCCGAAGAGCCGCGCTTATATCGTTATTTAGCGCGTATGATGAAGAAATGATATCCTGTAAATCAGGTAATTGGTGGGAAACAAACCCACAAAGAGGTAGAGCTAATAACTCTGCAGTATTAATGAGACATAAAATAACAAAGGAATTTTTCTTAGATTTGTGGAAACGTATTGAATTATCCGGAGCTGGAGAGCCAGGCATATATTTTAATCACGATAAAGATTGGGGAACTAATCCGTGTTGTGAAATAGCCTTGCGTCCGTATCAGTTCTGTAACTTGTGCGAAGTTAATGTAAGTGATATCACAAGCCAGGAAGATCTTAACGATCGTGTTAAGGCCGCAGCTTTTATTGGCACGCTTCAAGCAGGTTATACGGAATTCCACTATCTAAGAGAAATATGGCAAGAAACAACAGAGAAAGACGCTCTTATAGGTGTGTCAATGACAGGAATAGGGAGTGCCGCTGTACTCCCAATGGATATGACGGGAGCTGCAAATATAGTAAAAAAAGAAAATGCAAGAGTAGCGAAATTAATAGGGATAAACAAAGCAGCTAGAACAACATGTGTTAAGCCTGCTGGTACAACTTCGTTAGTACTCGGTACGTCTTCAGGTATTCACGCTTGGCATAATGACTTCTATATTAGAAGGTTACGTGTAGGTAAAAACGAACCTATATATAATTATCTAAAGAAAAACAATCCGGATTTAGTTGCGGATGAATACTTTAGACCACATGATACTGCTGTTATAGAAATACCACAATCAGCGCCTAAAGGTTCTATATTAAGAACTGAGTCTGCTTTTGACTTATTGAAAAGAGTTAAAAAAGTTGCAACAGAATGGGTTAAGCCTGGACATAGGAAAGGTTCTAATACTCACAACGTATCAGCTACAATTAGTTTAAAAGAAGATGAATGGGATAGAGCTGGTAAGTGGATGTGGGATAACAGAGAGTGTTACAATGGTTTATCGGTTCTACCATATGACGGTGGAACATATACTCAAGCTCCGTTTGAAGATATAACGAAGCAAGAGTTTAATAAGAGAATTAAGTCTTTAAACGATGTGGATTTATCTAACATTGTAGAAGAGACTGACGAAACAGACCTATCAGGTGAATTGGCTTGTGCCGGTGGTGTCTGTGAAATAACAAGCCTATAACGAAAACAATTATTATGACAAAATTATTTTTAACAATGACTTTAGCTTTCTGTACAATGGTAGCTTCTGCTCAATACTCAGTTTTAACAACAGTTACTGAGGTAGAAGAAGAGTACAATATCACTGACAAAATCGGTGTTGGTTACCAAGTAAACGAAAAGCTTATGGTTGGACTTACGATGGATGGTGAGGACAATTACGAGTTGCTAGGTCGTTATGCGTTAATGAATGGAGTTTGGGGTACATGCGTGTATAACTACGCTAAAGATTCTGAAACTGAATTAATGGATAACATTGAATTAGGATTAGGATATTCCTTTAAAGTATGGAATGATTTATATATCGATCCAAACTACACAATGCCTGCAAAAGCTGATGAAGCTGGCGAAAGAGAAGGAAGTCTAAACTTAAGTGTATCTTACAAATTTTAATTATTAACTAAAAAGAAAATAACAATGGAAAAAGTAATCAATTATATAACAGGATTTTTTGGAGGACTAATGTCAATTATGATGGCAATTATTCCAGTAACGATTTTATGGTATGTATTAACTGGCGGAGACGTTTGGGGAATGGATATTATAACTAATCTTACTAACTTAATTAATACATTTGGAACTGGTGGATTCACTGGGCTAGTTGTATTATTATTAGTTGCAGGATTTTTTGTTAAAAAATAAATATTAAAAAATGACTAGAGTAGAACAAGTAAGATTAGCTATGATGGTAATGAATACGGCTAAAATAAAACCAGAAACGGTTGAAGAAGTTATGGCTGTAATTGAAAAAATCATCAAACAATTAAAGCTAAACGATTAATTAAGTATAAACAATTAAATTAAATAAAATATGAGTTTTAATAAATTAGATAGCCTTTACGACGATTTACAAAACATTATCAATGATTCACAAAGTGATGTAACTAAATTTGTTGAGGGAAATAACTCCGCTGGAACGCGGGTTAGAAAAGCTATGCAGGCTGTAAAGTCTCTAGCACAAGAAGTTAGGGTTGAAGTTCAAGATCAAAAGAATTCTCAATTCTAGAACATTCTTAAAACAATAAAGGGGGTAACGAAAGTTACTCCCTTTTTTTATATTGCTGCCAAGAAGATAGTGATCATTAGTGTTACATATATTAACGGGCTAAGATCTATTTGTTTTGTTTCCATATATTTATTTTCACTAATAAATATAAAGATTTAATTTTTATTATGTTAAGTAATTGTTAAATTACACTATAAACCGTTTTACCGCCAGATTTAAAAGCGCGTAAACATCTATTTCTATTTTCTTTTTTAGATACATAACTAATATGAACCCAATTAGGATTATCATCATTACCAAACTCCCATATCATCTGATCAAAATCTAAGTTTTCTTTTATCCAATTATACATATCTGCGTTAGTCATCTTACCGTAAGCATCATCAATATCTATAGCTTGGCCTTTACAATGTTGAGACTTGCTAGATCCACCTATAGCTTTATTAAGATCTGGTGATCTAAAAAAGCTGTTGATCTTTATAGGACCACCAACATGGACTCTTAACGGTTCAAAAACTTTTTCAGCAAGTAATTTCATGTTTTCTAACTGTTCTTTATTTGGAGTATTATCAATTCCTCTTCGTGTAGCCGTTATGCTATACACACCTTCTTTTTCACTTATATGTTTACTTATCATTTTATTTTATTTATTGCGCTGCTATTGTTACTTTTCCACCAAATACTTTATCGTTTACTGATGTTGTCGTTACTTGTATTGCTAAAAAGTTTGTATCAGTTGAATTTACATCTGTTATATCTATAGTTGTATTACAGTTACCAGTTCCTTTTGAAGTCATTGTTGTTGCATTTATTTGAGCTTCGTAAACAATAACACCTACATCGTTTTTATCAAAAATATCAACGTGAGTAGCCTTCATGCCTTCTGGTATAGAAACAAAAGCAAAAAGCTCTACAGCATTGTTTCCAGGCCTCATACCGTAAAGAGTGCCCGCTGACTCAACATAACCAACGCCAAACTTAGTATTACCACCATCGTCGTTAGCCATAAAATCTGATGGTATTAATTTTATTGTGCTACCATGTACTTTAGGTGTAATTCCTTGTGTGTTTTCAAATTTAACAGCTTCATCTGCTATATTATCATTTTCAATAGCATCAGCTCCAATATAAGCGTGGGCTATAGCCGTGCCATTCCAAACTCCAGATGTTATTGTTCCAACACCCGTTATATTAGATTGGTTTGCTACTTGTAGTAATCCACTATTATTTAAAGTGGCAGTACTACCCATAGTTAGTGTACCCGCAACAGTCGTTATTGAAGTAGCGGTACTTCCTATTGTTACATCTATTTCATCTTCAGAATTACCATCATTTATTACTAAACCATTAACCATCTCGCCATCATGCGTAGCTACTGCTAATTTAATATTACCACCTTCCACGCCTGCATCTGATTCTTGAATAGATCCTTTTATATGACCAAACTTAGTGTTAGAATTAGATTCGTTTTCACCATAAAAAGTAATTATACCTAAATTTTCACCATCTTCAGTATCAGCAGCATCTTTTAAAAATTGTAATTCTGCTGATTTGGTTTTTGTAGTATGTGTTGTTTTTAAAGTTAAAACAGGTTTACCTTCAGAACTACTAACAGCTGTTAAATCAGTACCATTGTATGTTAAATTTGATTCAGAAGTAATACTACCATCTCCATCGTCTGTTAGTAATTGATTAGCAGAACCATCAACACCAGCACCGTGAAGATCAGTTATATTGTTAGCGTGTATTGTTGCCGTACTACTAATATCACCAGACCAATCATAGTGTTCTGCTGCTACAAAATTTTGTAATGAATCATGGTCTATTTCACCAGGAACAGATGTTACTGTAATTTCGTTACTACTGTTGGTAACACCAACGCCACTAGTTCCTAATATAGAAAAATCTGCACTACCCTCGGTATCGCTTGCCTTGCTACCACTACCACTATCAGTTGTAATAGTAACAGCAGTAATGTCACCTGAGTGAGTATCAGAGTCTGTAGCCGATGTTATACCCGTTACATGGCCATATGTATCTAGTGTAATGTCTTGTATAAAAGTTCTACCACTATTATCTACACTAGCTTGTGAAGATGTATCATCATGGTTTATTGTTATAGTTGTACTACTACCAGATGTTGTTATAGCGTTACCACCTGCTATAGTTAAGTCTACGTTAGCAGATGTATCTGAAGCAGATCCTGAGTCTCCAGCTAAAGTAACTCCAGTTATATCTCCACTACCACTGCTAATAGTTGCTTTAACAATTTTATTGTTTGAATCTAAGCCTAAGTTACCACCACTAGTTATAGTACCAGAAGAAACGTCTTCTAAGTAAACATCATTACGAAATCTAGATATAAATCCCCATATATGTTGACCTATCCACTTCATATTAAGTAAGTATTACATCTACTAAAGCTGTTGGGTTGCAATCTGGAGTAGCGTCGTTAGCTAAATCACTGCCAAAAGCAGCGCTAACTACCGCAGCCGTATCGCTAGTAATATTGCTAACTGTTCTAGTTTCTCCTGATATTACTACTTCGTCTCCTATAGACAGCTCGGAAGTAAATAAAGTATTAGTACCTGGCACATTTGTATTAGTACCAGTTACATCTATAGAGCCTGTTAACGTAAAAGTTGGTCCATCTGTTAGTTTAATATAAAGGCCATGTTGGTTTACAGAAATATCATGTTCTAAAGTAGCACCTATAGGTAGTTCCACCCCTTTTAAGAGGTGAAATCTACCAGTAAGACCTTTTTCAACATATAAATCAACCTTGCAAGAACTAACTTTTTGAACGTTAGTTAAAGCTATTTTTGATATTTTAGAGTTATTTCCAACTGGTAATAACTCTTGAGTAAGCTCGCCAGATATATTAAAACGCCTAGCCATATATTATTCGTAAAATACAGTATATTCTAAAGTGGTTTCAGTTGTATCAGAAGCTGTAAATTCAATATCTTTACCACTTCCACCTGACCAAGGGATAAACATCCAATCCCCACCATATAATCTACCAATTTCTACTGCTGCCAATAAAATATTAACGAATTTAGTACCATCACCTCTATCATTTATATTTCTAACATACACTTTAGCTGATTTATCTGCCGTTACATCCTGCGCTATACCACCTGCTAATCCGTGATCTAATAAAATAATATTAGAATTTGATGCGAATTTTTTCCTTCCTAACCCAGTAGTTTCCGTAAGACCTGTATCAGTTCCAGCTGTTGTAAGCGTAGCGGTATTTGATATTGAAATAGCGTTATCACCTATATCAGAGCTAGCTAATGTTATTGTTGCTGTTGTTGTTGCCATATTTGTTTATTTATTTATATTGTTAATACTATTATGAATCGTCTGAAGTAGGTCTCGTTTCTCCATTGTGGAAAAGACAATATTCTAAGATAGCTTCGTGCGTAAAAGCTTGAGCCTCTACTGCTGAATCGTTAGCATCTAAATCTACTACATCTGCATCCCAAGGGAAAAACATCCAATCACCTGCATAAAGTCTACCTATAACCTCATCTTTTATAGATATTATTACATAATCAGTTACATCAGTATTCTTATTACATATATACATGTAGTTTGCATCTTCGGTAGCAGCTGTAGTAGCTTCTATAAGGTCAAATTGAGTACCTGTTGGTAATACCATTCGTTCCATTCTAAATTGCTCTAATCCAGTTGCTGTTGTGTTACCTTGATTTAAACTCATCGTAGCCGACAACGATAAGTTGTCGCTAAGCAAATCTGCACTAGAAAGCGTTATTGTTGCCGTTGTTGTTGCCATAATTTTTACTTTTTAATTAATTGTTTTGTTATTGTTTTATTTTTATAATTGATTTGTAGCATATATATCCCAGGACTTAGTTTAGATACATTTAAAATGTTTATATTCTTTTTGGATATAATCATACTCCCGATATAATTGTATACGTTTATATCTACGTTTTTATTTATATTTATTTTGTCACTGGTAGGATTTGGATACACTACTAAGTAATTATCTAAATTTTCTCTAGCTGGTATTGGACCAATATAAGTACTATCGCAATAGTCATAAGTTAATTGACATATAGTGTCCCATTCGTTTTGACAACAGTAATCATCTACTGAAATTACCCAAGCATAACAAGGATCGTTTAACCAATAAGGATTGCCTGCACCAGTAATACAATTAGCACTATATAAACAAGATAAAGAATCGCTAGTGTTAGCAATTGAGTCGTAGTTATGCGCCCCCGGATCCATGCAGCCATAAACCACTTCGATGCACGAACCGTTATCCGTGTTAGCAAGTGGATTATAGTTAAGAGCCACACTATCCATACACCCATAAACATAAGCGATACAACTAAAATCCTCCGTGTTTGCTTGCGGGTTATAATTAAGCATAGAAGGATCCGTGCAGCCATATATAAAAGGTATACAAGAACCGTTATCAGCATTTGCTAGTGGATTATAATTAAACATTGTCGAATCCATGCACCCATAAACATAAGGTTCACAAGAACCGTTGTCAACGTTAGCTAATGGATCGTAATTAAACATAGTGGCATCAGTACACCCATAAACTGTAGCAACACAACTTCCATCATCAATATTAGCATTAGGATCGTAATTAAAAGCATCTGGGTCCATACAACCATATACAACACCTTCGCAAGAACCATCATCAGTATTAGCGCTTGGGTTATAATTGTAAGCTATGGGTGAAGTACATCCATAAATAATAGGTGTACAAGGACCAGATGTATTTGCTTGCGGATTATAATTGAAAGATCCAGCTACCATACATCCAACTACAACAGGTACACATCCACCGTTATCTACATTAGCAGATGCATCGTAATTGAAAGCAGCGGCATCAGTACAACCCCAAATAGCAGCTGTTAAACAAGATCCATCATTTGTATCAGCTACAAAACCTTGAGTGTAATATTCTAAAAAAGCTGAATTAGTACAACCAGGACTATAGTAACATGTTCCAGCTGTATTAGCTGTATCATTATAGTTAAATGCTATAGAATCCATACAACCTACTATAAAAGGCTCACAATAATCACCACAAGATGGTAGTGCTGAGTATATCACCCAAAATGGTGGTTCAAAAGGTTGAAGAGCATCCTGTCCATTATTTGAAAAAGGATTTGTACCTTCTGATAATAAAGTGTCCCCATCAGCATTTATCAATAGGAATGAATTTTGCATTGTTTGGAACTGTACCTCTTCGTCAGATTGTTGTGCTCCAGGAACTTCAAGATAATAAACCTTAACTGGTTTATCTGTTTCTAAATCTATAGGAAATGATTGAGAGTAAGAACCTGGTCCCATAGTATAAGTCCAAGTATTATTTCCTTGTGCAACACCTATATAAGAATTACCCCATCCATCTGCAGCATCATCTTCTATTATTAAGGTATAATCACATACTGGTATTAAATCTACTTGTGTAGCTGTTGAATCGTAATTAAACGATGCTGTATCCATACATCCAAATATATGCAAGCTAGTACAAGAACTATCACTTACGTTTGCCAATGGATTAAACTCTTGGTACATTGGGTCTAAACAACCTAAAATTGTAGATGAACTAGCACAAGCAATAGCTGTTTGTGGAGTAGAATAAGCTACACTTCCAAAGTTAACACCTACAGGATTTGAACTGCCATCTACCCAAGTTCCTGATGATAGATATGTAATAGTATCTCCAGCGCAATCATATATAACAACCTCACCTGCTGCGCCTGGCGTACCGTTTCCAGCCATACCATCTCCATACGTATCGTTTATAATAAACTCAAAACCTGCCGTGTTTGAAACACAGAAGTCATAAGTATAGGTTTGTCCTATGTCATTAAAATCATAAGTACCTGTTGGAGTGACTTCGGTACCACTAGAGCTATTAGTTACCATTGACCATGAAACTTCACCAGGCCAATTATCTAGTTTTATTTCCATTGATATTTGATACTCGGTTGCTGTATCACAAGTTGTTGACAAGCAAGAACCATTATCAATGTTTGCAAATGGATTATAAGCTACCTGTGTTGAATCCATGCAACCTGGAATACAAGGCGATGGAGTGTAAGATATAGTATCTGATAAAGTGCCGTCTGCATAT
>Ga0208919_1001905_pt1 | contig 11415 bp, 9 predicted proteins | sample 4_EtaG_FD_184076 | JGI IMG/M metagenome (GOLD analysis project Ga0208919, IMG submission 184076) | Marine viral communities from the Subarctic Pacific Ocean - 4_ETSP_OMZ_AT15127 metaG (SPAdes) (version 3) | ecosystem: Environmental > Aquatic > Marine > Oceanic | place: Pacific Ocean | collected... | reverse complement strand
GGATCAATGCGGTCGCGGTACTCGCCCGTCTTCGGTCCTTGGGGAATGTCTTCCCCCGTCTCGAGGTGCTTCGCCAGCTTCTCGTCCTGCTTCTTCGTTTTGACTTTGATGTCCTCGCCACGTAGCCCCTGGTTGATCCCACGCAGCGCGAAGCCGAGTTCGCCCTCGGGGCTCGCTTGTGCAGAATACAGCGCTTGAACCTGCGGCACGATGTGTGGGCGGCCCACGGGGGATACCTCGTCGATAAACTCTTTCGTTTCTGGATACCACTGTCCAACTTTTTGCGGGCCAAGCGCGGCGGCGATCATCTCCGCACTGTCATCGAGTCGCTTATCGACTCGGCGGCGAAGCGCCCGCACTTGCGCCTTACTCGTGATATTTCTCGGGCCGCCCACGAAGGTGCCGTCGTCGGTTTGCCGCAGGTGTGCGCCACGCCGCGCCATCTTTTGAGCCTCCTCTTCGCTCACGCTGCGATAGTCGACGTTCGATATTGCTTTCTTCGTTTTCGGTTTTGCTTTCGGTTTTGCTTTCGGTTTTGGCGCAGGCAAATAATCCGGCGCTTCGAAATCCAGATCGACGTCGAGCAACGGGACTTCGCCGTCTGGCGGATCGACGGGGCCGGCAGGACCGGCAGCGCCCCGTTGACTTCTAAATTTTTCGCCCAGCGGACGTTCACGTGGTAAATATTCCGTCGAGCCGTCGCCCAGCGAATACGTGTCTATCGGAGGGTGGACGACGGGAAGATTGTCCGCCTTCCGAAGCGCGCGTAAGGAGCGGATGATGCCAGCGGGTAAGAAAAAGTCGCCCCACAATCGGCCGCGTGTTTGCTCGTCCGTAAACGGCACACCGGCACGCTGGGCGAGGGCGTCGGAGGTTATCCCATAATCAAGAGGATCGCCCATGCTCTCGCCGACATTTTCGAACAACGGCCTCCCTTCGCCCCAGTTATCTGCAACCGACTCCCCTATGCCCTTCGCGTTGCCCAGGAGATAGCCGATGTCACCCGGCGCGCCGACGACGTCGAACCCGAGCGCTTTGCCTGCACCTTTATAAAAGTCGGGCTTCACGTAGTCGCCCGGTTCGCCCGTGATGATCGGCGCAATTTTTTGCAACGCGCTCAGCTCGCTGCTGCCCGTTCCCATGCGGCCCGGTTGACTGAGGAGAGCGCGAGTTAACCTGTTCATGCTGTCTTCTTCCTTCTGGGTTTTTTTCTCAGTGCTTTGATCGTTTGGTCAGCGCTCGCGAACTCCCTCGCGACGGACTGTGGAATGCCCGCGCGTTTTGCGAACGCCGGGTTGTTGGCCGCAGCGGCCATGAAGCGTCGCTGTCTTTTGCTAGTGCTTGGCATCAGATGTATCCCTGCTTAGATGCGCGCAACGCGTTCTGCATCATCTGGTTTTGCGTCGCCCCGGTGACATTTCCCCAGAGATGTCCGCCGATTTTCCCCCCGGCATAACTGGCGGCCATGTCTCCGATAATGTCAGGAAACCCGCCGCCTTGGGCAGCACTCGACGCCCCCGCAGAGGCGGCTGCGAGCCAGGGGTTGCCGGACGCGACGCCGATCACAGTCGGCGCAGCCTGCATCAGAAATTTACCCAGGCTAAATTTTCTTTTGGGTCGTTTGTTTTTGAACATCGCACCACGATGCGCGAGGTCGAGCGCGTCGAACTTTTGCTCGTCCGTCGCCGTGTCAACGGTGACGCCCATGCCGGCCAGATTCTTTCGTGCGTTCTCGGCGTGCGTGTAGCCCGGCTGATTTTTGTTTAAGGCATTGTAGACGTCGAAGGCTCTCGCGCCGTCAGCGAAAGTCCGAGCGGTGTTAAGACCACTACCCCTCTGCGTATGATCGTATCTTGTGTAGCCACTCTTGTTTCGGTCTGGGTTAAATTGCGGGTTTTCCCACTCGGGGACGCCACGCAAACTGAATGCACCTCCGGGGACTGCGTCGGCTCTCGGCAGCGGTGCTGATCCCGGTGCCCGGTATGCTCCTCGAGGCGCTTGAAACCCCGGCGCTTGGTACGCGCCGACGGGTGCTCGGTAGCCGCCCTGTCGTAGATCGCCGGGGCCGCCCTGCGGCGGGCCGTAGCCTGGCGGCCGCAACTGCACAGCGGTCTGCGGTCGAGGCGGCGGCAGGCTTTTCATGCGTTAGCCTCCGAGGGTGGTGGTGGTGACGGTGGTGCTGGTAAATCGCTTGGGTACTCAACAATTAGATTGCCGTCGGAGTCCGTTTTGCTCGCGGCTTTGATGTTGGGATCGTCACGTTCTGCGACCACCATCCAACTTATTGTGTCTGTCGTTGCGTTTTGACATTCGATGGTGATGGTGTCGCCGGAGAATGAACTACGAACGGCGTCCCACCCAGTTTCATTCGATGTAAATGTTTGCGGATTTTTTGTAAGCCATTCAAAAGTTCCGGGAGTGAATCCAAATTTCGTGTCGATAGAAATTTCGGCTCTTCCCTCGACGAGATCGACGGACCCCCTATAAATTAGGTCAACGAGCGGTCCTTCGATACTTGAGTGTTGTAGCACATGCCCCGGCCGTAGCCCGTGGGGGATCTGAAAAGATTTTGTGCCGGTTGCTGTCAGACTGGTCGTATAAACACCATAAGTATTGGCGTATCCGAGGATCGCGTATTCTGTTGCGTCTGCGCTGTAGCCTATGACTCCGGCGTAAGCAGCAGCTCCAGTTTGCCCGTAAACTCCGTATCCACTAACAGAATAGCCGCGTGTCCCGATTCCGACTGAAGTGCTTGAGTTGTGAAACCCGAAAACCGCTGAATTCGTACCGAGTTCAACTTGGGCATAAAGCCCCGCTCCGACGCCGGCTTGCGAGACTTGCAAAGCATTATTAGCGTTGCTCGCATGAGCTTGGGTAAATTGCCCCACCTTGTCGCCGGTAGTGTTGTTCTCGACATTTAGTCCGATGGTGTCCGATGCTGTTCCTCCGACAGCCACATTCCCATCCGACCGAATATTTATCGCGGTGGTAAGACTCGCGCTACCGACGTACCCGCCATCGGGGATCACGATATTGCCGCCGGTCGTCATCGTGCCTCCACCAGTGTACGTGCCCGAGACGTCAAGATTGGCATTTAGATCCACGTTCGTAGCGTTAAGCTCGAGTTCGCCCGCCACCGGGCTGTCAATAGTCACAATGTCGCTGAACTCGATCTTGCTGTCTTTTAGCTTGATGCCCTCGACTGTGACGCCGGCGTCGGCCGTCGACTCGTTGATCGTGTCGACGAGTACTGCGAGCCCGGCAGTCACCGTCATGCCGTTGACATTCAACTGAATGACACGCGAACCGCCCACGCTGAAGTCGAACTCGTTCGTGCCGAGCCTCGACAGCCCGGTGCCCGGCTCGAGCGTGAACGCGAGCCCCGGCAATGCGACCGTGCCGTCTGCGATCTTGAAACTGGTCAGCATGCCGCCCTCGCCCGAGCGACTCAAACTGTCGGTCATCTCAGCCGCGAGATCATTCAAGGTGGTGTTCGCCCACGCGGCCTCGATCAGCGTGCCGGCGCTGACAGGGTTTCCCGCCGGTAATGTATAGGTGCCGCTCGAGTTTCGGGGCATCGTTAATTCTCCTCGTCAGGTTGAGCTTGAAGCGTGCCTACGGCGCGGCCTACTCTTCGGGGTGTAGGCAAGTAACCAGACTGCGCCACTTTCGAATTTCTCAAAGCCTGCGAGATCCACTCGAGCCATTGAGCGTCGCGGATGGACTTCTGCCACCCAGTGTCTCCGGTGAATAATTTTTGGACTGGTCTTGAGCCGGCGGCTGCCAATGCAGCTCCCCCGGTCAGGTCGCCTAACATAAACCCGGCAGCTCCGGGAAGTCCCATCCGAATCATGTTGCCAATTTGTTGCCTCTCGCCAGTACCAGAGCCGACCTTCGGGATCGTATCTCCCATGACGCGCCCGGCATCGACTGCCGTTTGGTGCAGCGGATGGTTTTGATAGGGAAAACCTTCCTTCTCGGTCTTTTTGAGCGCTTGAAGAAGTCGCTGCGGCGTCACCATGTTTTTGATCTGCGCTATAGGATTGTTCCACGACTCTTTCAGTGCCAGGAAATTTCGATAGGCACCCTGCAACTCTGCGAACGTTTGGCTGCCAGCAGTGATGTCCACTAGACCACGGTCGCGAAACTCCTCTAGCGCTTCCCGAACATCCTTCACATGGTTTAACGTCTCTCGGCTATCCATGCCCCGTTTGATCATGCTGTTAAGTTCTGTGATCGCTTCTTTAAGCTGCGTGCCGTTGATGTGCCGCCCTGGGATCACCGCTGAGATAAGCGGCTTGCCCGACGTGTCGACAATTGAAGAGTTGACTTCAATGTCGTCGCTACCTTTCAATAATTTCTTGAGCACCCGGTCCACTTTCCCTCGAGCGTCGTCAGCGATATTGGTGCGTTCTAGAAGGTCGTCGAGTTCGCGAAGCCTGCCCTGCAATACGTCATCAAGAGGAACTACTTTCCCGGCGTAGATGGCGTTGTAGGCGTCGGCAAATTCATCCGAGAGCCGGTTAATAACTTCAGCCCCCTCTTCCGAAACATCCATTGCGGCTCGTGTTGAGACGGGACCGGTCGTGTTCTCCCAGCGAATGACCTCGCCGGCCTCGTTCTTGATCGGCGTGGGTGGCCGAGAAGCGTCGACGAGTTTTTGATTCCACTGCCTACGGGCAGTGTCTTCAATTCTATTGATTACATTGCCGAGTTTAGGCATAGCCCGGAGTCTATCGACAATCGCGCTGACATAGCCGGGCTCAGAATTTTTCCACGGGGGCACATCGATGTCGGCGTCTAACATTCTTCGCGCTTCGGGTGACACTTGCTTATGGAAAGGATTCAATTTCGACGGGTTGGTAAGAGCGTGACGCCCCGCTCGCAGAAGTCCCTCGCCGGCCTTCGCACCCGCGACGCCGTACGCTGCGCCCTTGGCTCGATCTGCAAAGCCGCCAGGCGTATCCAGCGCGCCGATCACGCCCTCCGCTGCGGCGACGGGTCCGACTCGAGCGGCGAGGTTGCTAAGCGGTGCCAAGGGGCGGACCATGCTGCTCCCACCACCAACCGCTTGCGCCGCACGTGTCGCGTTCGGCAACAGGGATGCACCCTTTGCGATGCCTTTCGCTAAATACGTCGACGGCACCGCGAACTCGGCGATCTTGCCGCCGATATACCCCGTCATGCCGCCAGCGTCTGACATCAACATGTCGTCGCGTCTCGCCTTATCGGCGAAGAACTGATCGTCGTACTCGTCCATGCCGATCAGGTTACCGAGCGCGTGACCGGTGTCGCTGACCGCTTTGCCAGCGCCGATCAGTGCACGCTCACTAAAAGGCAACGCGTCGAAGTCCGCTTGTCGCCCCGCTTCGAGTGCCGCCTGGTCGGCAGCCGTCGCGGCGGCCATCCTTTCGTCCCGATCTTGTAGCCACGCAAGTTCCTTTTCGCGCCTGGCGGCCTGAGTCTGTGCGTTAGCGTCTTGGTCTTGTAGGTAGGCGAGAAGTTCCTCGTCGGTTACTGCCATCACGGAGCCCCCTGCGGTTGCTTCAATGCTTCGATCGCTTTACGAGCTGCCGCTCTATCTGCTTCACTGTAATTTTCTAAGGTCGTCGCGGTTGAGGATTCGCCCGAAGCGCTCTGAGTTGAAGCCGGCGGTTCGCCGCTCGGAGGTGCACCTGCGCTATGGGCTAGACGAACCGCCCACTCGGGAAGGGTCTGCATTTGACGCTCAGCATCCCTGAGTGTGACTTGCAGTTTAGGCAGCAGCACATCGAGAGGCTCGTTCGGTTGGGGCAAGAAGTTCACGGCGCGTGCTTCTTCGCCCTTCGTCAGTACCGACCCATATAGGTCGTGAATAAGGAACGCCACTTGTTTCCCGATCTCTGCGCGCAAGGCGAAATCCTTCTCGGATAGTCCCCGCGCGCCGTCGGTTCGTTTATTTAAATAAGCCTGGGCGGCTTTCACTTCGGTTTGGAATGGCAGCGTAGCGACTTTTGCATTCACGTAACTAAAGAGTTGCGGATTCGCTGCGACCTTAGCCTCTAGCTCCCTCGCCTGTTCGAGACCCACCTGCAATGCGCGCGCGACTTCTGTTTGTTTGCGGAACTCTTGTGATGCGACGGCATCCTGGTGCCTTACCGTGTTTCCGTTGTCGGGGTTCATCAGGCTCCCGTCGGGCAGACTTACGAGCATCGCGCCAGTAGCGGTGTCCACGTAGTTCGTTTGTTTAGGTCTGTTTCTGTGGTCGATCTGCGTTTCCCGATAGTCCCGCGTTGCGTCGAGCGTAGCTAGGCGGTGTGCCGCAGTCTGGTCTCTTGTTGCCTGAGCCTGTGCCAAGCCGAGCGCTTGCGTTCTCAAATTTTGCTCACGCTCGCGTTCATCCTGCGCACGTCGGAACGGGTCGGCGGTGTATTGGCCCGTACGTGGGTCGATTGTGCCCATGCCGCCACCAACATCAAACGGCTGGCGAGACGCCTCTACGGCGTTGTAAAGACCGGTGCCCACGCGGCTCAGTCCTTTGTCTCTGCTGAGCATCGCGCCAAGCGCCAGGGGCAGGCTCGCTTCGGGGCGTCCCCGCTGGGCGACGAGCTGCGCGATCTGTTCTTCGGTCGGCTCGGGGATCGGCGGAAGATCCTGATTCAAGAAGTCGTAGAACTGTTGAAAATTGCTCAGTGCACCTCCGGGCGCTGCGCCGGGTGGCGTTGCGGCCGGTGGCGGTTCGGCCGGGTTAATTAATTCATCCTGGGCTCGGGCACGCAACACCGCTTCGCGCGTAACAGGGGCGAGAGCTGGATGGGTTACGTAGCCCTCGGGCAGCATCGGATCTTGCGCTTGGTCGGCCACGCGCTGCGGATCGCTCACCAGTGAGGAAGGATCAAATTCCTGTAGCTGGGCAAGGTAATCCCGCAAGGGTGAAGACCTAGATACCATTCGCTGAGGTTGTCTGATCATCAGACCGATCTCGCAAGCTCGTCGTACGGGATCGGTTCATCGACCTCCGATTTTCTGCCGCGCAACGCGTTGAGCAATTCGCGAACCGCCGTATTGCGCTTGGAGACGCTGTCGTCATAACGTGCGGTCGCCTCGCGCTCGCGCTGAGCGCCTTGCCAGGCGTCGCCGAGCTGCGCAGCATACTGCGTGAGCTGCGGAGCGACGTATGTGTTGCCGACCATTCTGCCTTCCGGGCCGTCACCCTGGAGCCCCTCTGCCCGCGCCTGCTCAGCGACAAGGCGCTGAAGCTCAACGTCCGAGTCGGGCAGCGTGGCGAGGAGCGCGGCGATCTGGTACTGGTCTTTCTGGAACGGTTGAAAACCGACCATCACGTCCTCTTCTTCCGGCCGTGGGGAGAGTCCGAGCTGCGCATAATATTCTTCGATTGATTGCACTTGTTTCTCCTAAAATCCGAAGCTGCCACCGCCGGATAAATATCCTGCGCCGAGATCAAACAAGCCGCCCATCGTGGCGGCCCCTCGCGCTTGTTGCGCGTTGTACCCGTCCATCTGCGCGCCGTATCCCATGTTCGCGGCGCTCAACATCTGCGGGGTCTCACTCAACCCGGCATTTTGAAAACTAGGCATGGACGGCATGCCCACTTGCTGCCCGGAAAGCAGCGCGTTCATTTCGTTCAGCGGCATGTTTCGGCGTGCCGCTTCTTCCGCGATGTACTGCTGACGGTTTTGGTTCTGAAACTGATTGCCCTGGAACTGTTGATTAAACGCTTGGTTCTGCGCCGCGTTCGCAAACTGCCCGCTCGTCACATCCATGCCTTGCATGCGTTGCGCTTCCTGCCCGCCCTTCAAGATTGCATCTTGCGCGGCCGCTGCGTAAGCGTCGGTGCGCTCGCGCCCAAGGTTCGACATCGCGCGGTCGTAACCCGCGTCGCCAGGCTTGAAGCCCTGGTTCTGGAGCAGCGCCGTGAGGTCGTCCTGCTTCTGTTGAAAACGCGGGTCGAGGCGAGACGTTGCCCGGCCATAAAACGCGTCCTCAGCACGCTGAGAATACGCTTGCGCGGGGTCAATGCCCGTTTGCAGCGCACCCGGCTGAAGAGACCCCGCAAGCGCCGGCGCGTCCGCCCAGTTGAACTCTGTGCCAAATTTATCTTGCACACGGCCGATATAATCGCCGGCGAGCTGGCTTCGACCCGTCTGGGCCGAAAATTGCGCGTCGAGCCCCTCTTGAAGGGACGGGTGTAAATGCGTCGACTGAGTCCATTGCGGGCTGTCTGCGGTCGGCGCTTGCCATGTTTGCGAACCCCAGGGGGTCAGAATATCTGGACGGTTCGCACTCGTTTGCGTCGCCGTGTTCGCGGCAGACGCGTCTGCTTGTTGTCGCGCAATCCCCGCGTAATCAGGCGGCGGTGGCGGATCTGATTTTTTGCCCATTTGGCATTCCTTCTTTAATCCAGCGGCAGCGGTCTCGAGTCATGGTCATCACATTGAGACTACCGTCCGGGTGAGCATCGGGAATTTCGACAAGCGTCGAAAAACCGAGATGCAAATTTAGTTTGATCGCTTTTTTGTTTCCGCCTGGCACAAGTCCGAGCAGTACTCGATAACCGTTGTCGAAGGGATACGAAAACGCGCGTTTCAAAAAGTCTCGGTTGATCCAACGCGGGTCGTCGCCCGCGCAATGCATTTGGCAGCTCGCGCCGTTCCAACCGTCGAATCCGACGACCGCGATCAACTGTCCATCGCGCACGCGGCCCAGGCATCGCAGGTCGGGCGTTGCGACCAAGCCGATCCGATCACACAACCACGTCGTTAAGATGTCCTGGTGGTCAGAGACGATCACAACAAACCTCCGGGCTGCACTAAGATCTGCGAGCTGGCGTAATTCGTTGCTGGCATGCCGCGCACGACGAGCCGCAGCGATCCGCGATAGCTGATCCCTTGCAGCCCCACCCATGAAGCGTAGGTGTTCGCTGTGCCCGACCACTCGGCCGTATTCCAGACGCCGCTGTCCCATTGCCCGGTGCCGGGCTCGGCAAAGGACGGCGAACCGGCGGTCGTCGAGTAGCTGTATTCGGTGTTCATTTGCACTTTCACGCTGGGTGCCGCATCGGAAATGAACACCGGCCGGCACATTAAAAAGCGTTTGAGCGTGGAGCCCGATCCGAAACTTTCGAAGCCGCCTTGGACTTCGCCCTCGAGCGTCTCGCCGGCGACGCCGGCAATGGTTTTTCCGTCACTCTGCTCATTAGAGCTCAAACCCTTGCAAACGCGACCGTCGTTCGTGCCGAAGTAGAATTCGCCTTGAAATTGGGTGCCGGTATAGATGGGCATCTTCGTGAAGATGCTCCAAGCGCCCGACGCTTGGTTCAGGATGTAATTCTTATAGGTAGTCTGAGGTTGAGGCGGTGCTTTGAGCATCACCGCATCGATGTGCGGTACGCGGATCATTTCCCAGGCGACGTCGTCCATCGTATCGACGATGAAGGGTCCGAGTTCCGTTTGAATTTTCGACGTCAGCGGGTTCAGGTAATCGCTGTCGCTAAAACGCCCATTGACCAGTTGCGAAATGGGAACAACACCATTCTGCGAGAGCGCCCACACGTCACCGTTAACCTGTGACCACCAGCGGTGACCTGTCGGCACCGAGCCGATCCACCAGATCCCTTTGAGCTGATACGTGGCCGCGTTGGTCGGGTCGTAACCTTGATAGACAATGACGTCGCCTTGCGTTCCGAAGACCACTTGATAGTCGTCGATCCCCTGGCCCGCGTCATGGGTCCAGTTGCTAATGCCGGCGAGCGTGCCGCCGTGCTTGAGCTGCGGACCGAAGTCGTGGGCCGTTGCGGTCCCATCAATAGCGCCAATCGCTAAATAAAAGCCGCGCGAATCATTTTCGAACGTGAACCACAACCGATTTTTCCAAGCGATGACGCTTGTGATCGAGTCGCTCGGAAAACCCGTCGGTGTGCGTTGAACCCAACCGCCGACCGTGTCGTACGTGTAATAGCCTCCGTCTGAATTGTTGACCGCGATCAGGTAAGCGCCGGCGTTGTTGACGAACATGGTCGACTCCCAGCGCCCGTTGTTCGCAGCAGCTTCCGTGAGCGCGAGCGTCGGGGTGTCGAATGTGGTGACGTCGTAAATTTTATCGCCGACGCACGCGAATATTTTATCGTTCACCGAGTCCGGCGCTTGATACGTGAGAAGCGTTTCTATGGTGCTGACCGCGCTGCCAACTTCGACGCAGTGCTCGGACCAACCCGGACGCAGCTCGAGCCCGAAGGGGCGCACAATAAAATCATTCAACACCGTCGCGTCGGTAGGTGCCATGTGCGAGATCGGATCTCGGAAGTTCAAGCCGCCAATCGGCGACGGCACGTCGAGCGTTACTTGCGCACGTGCGTTACTTGTTGGAACTCGAGGTCGAAATGGTTGGATCGGCTGGAGCACATCAACTTCCGTATCCAGTCTGCGGCGCGTTCATCCCGTTGATCAGGCGGAACGGGGCGAACGCCTGGCCCGCGATGTTGAGCATCGGCGCACCGGCCGATTGACCCACGCGGTTGTCGAACGCGCGCATAAAATCGCGCTGTGCAAACATCGAATCGAAGCCCGAGGACTCTTGGAACTTCGCCCGGCCGAGCAGCGAGATCAGATAACCGTCGAGTAAAAACGTGTCGCCGTTTTTAGTCGCTTCATTTTTGTAGAGCGTCGGCGTGTCCGCGTCGGTACACCAGCCCTGGCTTATGTATTCATAAGTGAAGGTGTGCGCTTCGGTCGGCGGCGAGAGAAACCAGATCTTGTTTTCACGCACGCGCCACATCAATTCAAACGTGACAATGGGCGTTAAATTTTTAATCGACTGCCAGTCGAGCGCGGTGAGAGGATTCCAAACTGGGCGACGTACCGAGGCGTCATTTTGCGTCTGATCGACGAAACCGAAGTAGTCGTCGGGTAAGTCGAACGAGCGCTCAGATTCGCCAGGCACGGACGCCACAACACTCAACGTTCCCTGACGTTGCATTTCTTGCCAGGGATACATGTTGAGCATGTCTGTCGCGGCGTCATTGACCGCCGATATGATCTTAATGATCACCGGGTCGGTCGAGCCCGCCGGGTCTGCCGACGCGGGGAAGCCGACCTTCTTACAGATCTGATTGACGACGCTGCTCAGCGTTTCGTAACGCGTAATTGCGTACGTCGCCATGATCAGTCGGTCTCAACCTCGGTCGTTTTTTTCCCGCTGCGTTTCTTCGTGGAAACAATCGAGTCGATCTGCTTTTGCAACGTCTCGAGTTGTAATTTCAACGTCTCATTCTCGGCGCTCAATCGCTCGTCGACTTCCGCTACCGGTGCACGCGCGTCGGCGAGGCGCAAATAAGCCTGCGCCCTTTTCTTGTCCGCTGAGAACCCCATGAACGCCTGCCCCGCGCCGTCGCTCGCTCCCGCGAGTTGCTCGACGGTC
>Ga0208919_1001904_pt1 | contig 11417 bp, 13 predicted proteins | sample 4_EtaG_FD_184076 | JGI IMG/M metagenome (GOLD analysis project Ga0208919, IMG submission 184076) | Marine viral communities from the Subarctic Pacific Ocean - 4_ETSP_OMZ_AT15127 metaG (SPAdes) (version 3) | ecosystem: Environmental > Aquatic > Marine > Oceanic | place: Pacific Ocean | collected... | reverse complement strand
ACTAGTCAATACTATAAATTAGAGAACTATCAATTTATAGATGGTAAGGAGGCTTATGACATGCTAGACTGTTCTTACTTAGATGGTATGTCTATACAATGTCATAGAGAGGAAATAAGAAATGCTAACAATAGGTAAATCAATGGGGATGCTGGCTGGACTTGCAGTAGGTGACGCACTTGGCGCGCCTCTGGAGTTCACCAAAAGCAGAGAGCCAGAGGATTATGTAACTGAATACATAAAGGGTGGTGCACACGACATGGACATTGGCGAGTGGACAGACGACACAGCTATGGCCATGGCTATGGCAGATGCTATCATAGACAACAAAGGATTTGATGCCTTCTATACCATGAAAAACTTTATCAAATGGTATGATGAGGGAAAGTATATACCACGTGGTGAGTGCTTTGACATAGGCTGGACAACACAACGTGCGCTTCTAAAGTTTATGGAGGATGATGAAACACCATACAAGGGTGATCGTAGAAACACCTCTGCTGGTAATGGTGGACTGATGCGTATTGCACCAGTGATCATTGCCGCGCCAAGTAAATCAGTAGCAATAACGTGGGCAACTCAACAGACTTTGCTTACACACGGTGCGACTATGGCTGTAATGTATAGTCAAATATTTGCAGAAGAATTGTGGCACGGTAGTCCACTAGCTAAGTATAAAAATGAGAGACACAATCTTGACATACCTAGACAAGAGGTTTTGTCTGGGGGTTTTGTAGAGGAAACATATAAGTGTGCTATGTGGGCTTTTCAAACTACTAATACGTTTGAAGACTGCGTTATTAAAGCAGTGAATAGAGGCTATGATAGCGACACGTGTGGTGCTGTAGCTGGCATGATGGCTGGTGCATACTATGGCATTGGAAATATTCCTGACCACCTACTTGACAATCTAATGTGGAAGGATCATATACTAGAGACAGCCGTTGATCTACACAAGATAAGGAGTACAGGAATATGGGCATGACATTTAAAAAACTAAAGGATGAATACTATTCTTCTCACGATTTCAAACACTTACGTAATGAAACTAAGTCACAGTATAGCTATCTTTTAAACTTTGCATCGTCAACTGATGTCGGCAACAAAACATTCAATGACATGAAGCTGTCGGACATAACAACCAAGCAAGCAAAGCTGGCCTATGATGGGTGGTGCGACAGGGGATTGGCCTTTGCTAATCACATAGTATCTGCCGCCACCATGCTATTAAACTATGCCATACGAATGGAACATATAAAAACCAATTCCTTCGCTATCGTGCGTAGGAGGTCCACTGAGCCGCGTAGGATTGTTTGGGGTAGGGAGGATGTCAAGAGACTGCTAGACGTAGCGTACAGCGATTTTAGCACCCGTAACATAGGTTTGATTGCACACATGGCATACGAATGGTGTCAACGTGTAGGTGACATGCGTTTGCTTACATGGGATAGGGTAGACTTTACAAATAGGTCAGTGCATATCAAACAATCCAAGCGTAATGCAGAAGTTTTTCTGCCCATTGAAGAGGATTTGTATGGCATGTTAGTAGAACAAGAAAAGGATTTTGGTTTCCAACCCTACGTTGCACCAAGACCAGAGCCATATCAGGGTGAGTACCTGCCCTATTCGGTGTACAAGCTACCACATTATGCACGTAGGCTAATGGATGCAGCAGAATTACCACCTGAGTTACGTCTTAGTGATCTACGTAGGACAGGCACAACTGAAATGGTAGAGGCAGGTGTAGGAATAGGACAGATTATGTCGGTTACAGGACATGCTAATCCACAGTCAGTCAAACCCTACATGAAAAATACTTACAAGAGTGCAGAATTAGCCTTGACAGCTAGAAAGAAAGCATGATATAAGCATTTAACTGCCGCAACGAACTACTATTATAGTATATAATATATATATATATATACAGAAAGGAGAATGAAAGTGCCTAATGAAATTAGTGAAATTGTGTCATACAAAAGAGAAGTTCATCAGATGGGCATAGTAATGGAAGGCTGGGGTTGGATTTATACCGATGATGATCCAGCGTATGCCAAGACTATGAACAGGCATATTGAATTACTATGTTGTGCCTTTGATGTCTCTTTGGCTGGAATTGGCTTCATGGACAGGAACGACAAAGAAGAACCTGTGCTGTATCATTATGAAACAGATGAAAGTTATTATTTTGAAGGAAAGAAAAGAAACCTTCAGATGCTTTCAGATTACCTTATAGGTAAATACGCAGGTCAAGAGTTATGGATAGACAAACAACTTGACAAGTTGTGGCAAGAATATAATAATGATTTCAGACAATATGATTGGATTGAACAACTATGATAAACTTAAATGACTATGACGTGTCTGATGGAGAGACACAGAGGATGGATTGTCCTGTATGTAGGGGCAAGAATACATTTAGTATCACCAACAACATGGGTGATCTTGTGTGGAATTGTTACAAGGTTAGCTGTACTGTCAGTGGTAGCACCCGTGTAGGCATGAGCATTGATGACATCAAGGCTAGGTTTAAGAAGATAGATACTGTAGATGACATAGAGTTTGAGTTGCCAGAGTATGTTGTACAACGTAGTGGTGGCGTGTATATGAACAGATGGTGTGACAGGTGGGGCTTGAATCCAGACAAGTTAGGTCTTATGTATGACGTAAAGGAAGACAGGGTTGTATTCCCTGTTGTACATGATGGCAAGATTGTGGATGCCACAGGCAGATCACTTGGAAAAAGAATACCTAAGTGGAAAAGATATGGAAATAGTGGCTTGCCATACGTACATGGTTGTGGTAAAGTAGCTGTAGTTGTTGAGGACTGTGTGAGTGCAGCCGTTGTCGGTGATTGGTCTTCTTCTGTTGGGGTCGCGCTTCTTGGAACATCGCTTCAAGATTCGCACAGAAGCTATCTCTCACAGTTCTCAACAGCCCTAATAGCATTAGACCCTGATGCGTTAACCAAGTCACTTCAGATGGCTAAAGAATTACGGGGCTACGTATCTGATGTACGCCCTGTCAAACTGGAAGATGATATAAAGTATTGTAACCCAACAGACATGGAGAAGTTAAATGGAATTATCACTAATTAGAAGCCTAATGGACAGGGAGTTTTACGATGATCACCGTGGCGCACGTTGCCCTGATCGCCTGTTCAGTAAGGATGTAAGAAAGATTAAGAACACTATCGACAAGGCAATGGATCAGTACGAGCGTACTGTCACGCCTGATGAGATTGAGGCATTGTTTATGGCAAACAATCCCACCCTTACTACAGCACAGAAGCAAGCCTACTCCAACCTCTTTGCTAAGATTAAGAGAGAGCAACCCATAGGTGGGGATGTAGCACAAGAGGTATTGTCTAAGCTGTTTCAACAGGCAGTCGGGGAAGACATTGCCAATCTAGGTGTCGAGTATGTAGTAGGTGACAAGTCTAGTCTTGAGCCACTACGTCATATACTTGAGCAGTACGGTGATGACTTTACACCTAATCTAAGTATTGAGTGGGATGACATCGACATTGAGACATTGCTTGCACGTAATGATCTTGAGGCACGTTGGACATTCAACATGCAGAACCTTGTAATGAACGTAGAGGGTGTCAATGCTGGTCACTTGATTGAGATTGGTGCTAGACCCAACACAGGCAAGACATCGTTTCACGCATCAATGATTGCATCGCCCGGTGGCTTTGCCCATCAGGGTGCTAACTGCATTATATTATGTAATGAGGAGGGTTATCACCGTGTCGGTGCTAGATACCTGACTGCTGCTACAGGTATGACGATGCAGGAGATTAAGAAAGACCCTTCTAAGGCACGTGATCTGTATTCCCCTGTCAAGGAACGTATTAAGATTAAGGATGCTACAGGACGTGACATGAATTGGGTGGAGTCTGTGTGCAAGACATACAAGCCTGACATAGTGCTGTTGGATATGGGTGATAAGTTTGCCAAGGCAGGGGGCTTTGCCCGTCCTGATGAAGCACTCAAGGCTAATGCTGTACATGCCCGTATGATAGCCAAGCAACACGAGTGTGCTATATTTTACATGTCACAGTTGTCAGCAGATGCAGAGGGCAGGACAGTTCTTAATCAGTCTATGATGGAGGGATCAAAGACAGGCAAGGCAGCAGAGGCAGACCTTATGATACTGATCGCTAAGAATGTTATTTCTGATAATAATCAGGAGGAAGACCCTCAACGTCATTTGAATGTAGTTAAAAACAAATTGACAGGATGGCATGGTAGTGTTACAAGTAATTTAGAATATAGAACAGCGAGGTACACGTAATGAAACTAACACTAGACGTAGAGAACACAACGACAGAACGTAATGGCAAGCTACACCTTGATCCCTTTGAGCCAGATAATTCACTGACTATGGTGGGTATGCTCACAGATCAAGGCAGCAAGGCTATCGTTACCTTTGACCACAGTGAGGAGCCAGCCACAGGTTTTGGTAGAGAAATGGTGCAGGATTGGCTGGACCAAGCTACCATCCTAATTGCACATAACGCAGCATATGATTTGTTGTGGCTGTGGGAGTCTGGCTTTAAGTATGATGGTCCTGTGTTTGACACTATGCTTGGTGAGTATGTGCTACAACGTGGACAGAAAGAACCACTGTCGCTTGAGGCTTGTGCTGAACGGTATGAGTTAGATACTAAGAAACAGGACACACTCAAGGAGTATTTTAAAAAGGGGTACAGTACCCGTGATATACCCTATGCTGAGTTGACGGAGTATCTATCTGCTGACTTATACTCTACACAACAGCTATCAGACAAACTGATGCGAAAGCTAATGACAGATAGTTCTAGCCTGATGGATACAGTAACACTTACTAATCAGGTATGTGTTACACTTGCACGTATCTACCAGCGTGGGTTCAAGGTTGACATGAATGTGCTTGAAGAGGTGCGTCAAGAGTTTGAACAGGAAAAGTGTCAACTTATTGACGACTTGCAAGTTCATGTCCGTAGGGTCATGGGCGATACGCCTATCAATCTTAATAGCCCAGAGCAATTGTCTTGGGTTATCTACGGTCGTAAGGTTATGAACAAAACAGATTGGGCTACACAGATTGATCCATACATGAGTGACAAAGAGTTTAATCACTTATTATCAACAGGCACACAACGATTGTATCGCACTACGGCTGTTCAGTGTCGGACATGTAGTGGCACAGGTTATATAAGGAAGACTAAGAAAAATGGTCAACCCTTTGCTAAACCTAGCAAGTGTCCTGAGTGTCACACAGAGGGCTATCTGTTTAATCCTACAGACAAGCTGGCTGGCTTTAAGTTTAAGCCACCATCAGCTAAGTGGGCTAGTGCCAATGGCTTTAGCACCAGTAAGAATAATCTGCAGTTGCTTGAGGCTGTTGCTAAGTCAAAGGGTATGGACACTGCTGCTGAGTTCTTGTCTAAGGTAAAGAGGCTTAGTGCTGTGGATACCTACCTGTCATCCTTTGTAGATGGCATTAAGAACTACACCAAGCAAGATGGTATGCTGCATGTCAGCCTACTACAACATCGCACTGCGACAGGCAGACTGTCTGGTGCTAATCCAAACATGCAGAACATGCCACGTGGCGGCACGTTTCCTGTAAAGAAAGTATTTGTGTCACGATGGGATGGTGGTAAGATACTTGAGGCTGACTTTGCACAGCTAGAGTTTCGCGCTGCCGCATATTTATCACAGGATGGAGTTGCAATTGAAGAAGTTTCTACTGGATTTGATGTACACGCATACACCGCTGAAGTTATTAGTAAAGCTGGTCAGCCTACGAGTAGACAGGATGCAAAAGCGCACACCTTTGCTCCCCTTTACGGGGCAACGGGGTTCGGACGCACACAAGCCGAAGCCGCCTACTACGAACACTTCACAGACAAATACACAGGGGTCGCCTCTTGGCACTCCAAATTGGCTACGGAAGCTATCACAACGCAGAAAATAGTCACCCCATCTGGTCGGGAGTTCTCGTTCCCTGATGTAGTACGCAAGGCAAATGGCCGTGTATCGTACTTTACTCAGATAAAGAACTACCCCGTACAGTCATTTGCTACAGCAGATATTGTACCTATAGCTTTGCTGCACATTGATAAACTGCTTGACAACATGCAGTCCTGTGTAGTAAATACAGTGCATGATTCTATTGTGGTTGATGTTCATCCAGACGAAGAAAGGAAGGTGCTGGACATAATTGATACGACTAACAAAGACTTACCTAATTTGATTACTCTTAGGTGGGGTATAGACTTTAATGTTCCACTATTATTAGAGTCAAAAATAGGATCAAATTGGCTTGACACTAAGGATGTAACCTGATATAACTACGGTTCTAAACTCAAATGGAAGGAGAAAATATGACTCAATTAACTACAGTAGATACGAATAACTATGCGGCTATGGCAAAGGCTATGGGCATAGCGAATGAAAAGACAACATCATCCTCTAGTTCTCTAGCACGGCTACGCATTAATCACTCACCTATTATCGGTTCAGATAAGGTGTTGGTTAAGGGTGGCACATACAAGCTAGAGATACCTGATGGCCCTACTCACTATGCTACCAGCATTAAGATGAGGCCATTCATGCAACGCTTTATGCACAAGCGTTTTGTTCAGGGTGATGCAAAGAATCCTAATCGTTACATCAAGAGCGTTATGGCAGATACACTGGACATTGACCTCAAAGATAATGACGGTGGGTTTAACTGTGGCAAACCCGCAGGATACATCAAAGACTTCAAGGCACTCCCGCAAGCACAACAAGACTTGCTTAAAGCAATCAAGCGTGTACGTGTCGTCTTTGGTGAGGTGGAGTTGATTGACCCTAAGAATGAACAGGGTGAGTCTGTAAAGGTAGACTCTACACCATTCATCTGGGAGGTTGATAACCGTGACGCATTTAAGGAGATTGGTTCTAGCTTCACCACTTTGGCAAAGATGCAACGCTTGCCCATCCAGCACATCATCACTGCGAATACCAGTGAGCGTAAGATTCCTACGGGTGCATCATATTATGTACCAGTGGCATCGCTGGATGTTACAAAGACCATTGAGTTAACTGAGCAAGATCAGGCATTGTTTGGTGACTTCATGTCATGGATTGATAATTACAATAACTACATTATTAATGCGTGGGCAGAGAAAACTAACTCTAGAATGGAAGATGATGATATTGATATGGTCGATGACCTAGTTGATATTGAAATCGAAGAAGAGGTAGCGTAATGCATCACCCTGCTGAACTCGCACTCCATCAATATATGGAAGACGCAGTGCAAGGCAAAACAGAAATGTCAGAGGAAACTATTGAGCAGGTTTCTTCTGATATAGCTGAAGCACTGAAGAAGCAGTTTGGCAGTGGTAAAAAGCGGGGCGATTTTAAACTACGTATGTCAAACGTAGGTCGCCCCACTTGCCAACTCTGGTATGATAAGAATAAACCAGAGGCGGCACTGCCATTGCCTACTACATTTGTAATGAACATGATGCTTGGTGATATTGTTGAGGCAGTGTTCAAAGGTCTACTCAGAGAAGCAGGAGTAAAGTATGAAGAACCTGAACATGTTACACTGGAGTTGGATGGCACATCCGTTAATGGAACATATGATATTGTTGTTAATGGTGCTGTTGATGACGTTAAGTCAGCGTCTGATTGGTCCTATCGAAACAAGTTTGAGTCATATGAAAAGCTGGCTAATGGGGATGGGTTTGGTTATGTAGGACAACTTGCAGGATATGCAAAGGCATCAGGTAAAGATGTCGGTGGCTGGTGGGTAGTAAATAAAGCCAATGGTAAATTCAAATATGTGCCAGCATCAGGTCTTAACTTAGATGAAGAGATTTCTAAGATACAAAAGACAGTAGATACAGTAAAGGAGAACAAATTTGAAAGATGCTATGAACCTGTACCAGAGAAGTTTAGAGGTAAAGAGACTGGTAATAAAATACTTAATAATGGGTGTCGGTTTTGCTCTTATCGTTTTGATTGTTGGGATGCTTTAATAGAGCGTCCATCTGTAATGTCAAAAGCTAAAACACCACCAACGGTTAGCTATATTGGAGAAGTTGTTGTATAGCAAAAAGCATCATAAGTCATGGAGAATGGCACGTAAGTATGGCTATCGTAGTGGACTTGAATTGGTTATATCTGATAAGTTAAAGTCAGATAGGAGAAAGTTTAGGTATGAAGAAATAAAAATTGAGTGGGAAGATGTATCATACAGAACATATACTCCTGACTTTGTACTTAACAACGGTATTATTGTTGAGGTTAAGGGTCGATTTGTTCCTGCTGATAGAAGGAGACAGTTGCTTATACGTAAGCAGCATCCTGACCTTGACATACGATTTGTATTTGAAAATAGTCAAAGTAGAATACGTAAAGGATCAAAAACTACTTATGCTAAGTGGTGTATCAAAAATGGATTTAAATATTATGATCGCATTATACCAGAAGATTGGTTGAAGGAAAAAGGCAAAGATAAACATCCTATCTTTATCAGTCATCCAAACTCTACTGTAAAAAGGAGGATTAAAAAATGAGAAAAGATGATATGATTAATAAAATATATGATGAAGATTTTGTCATACGTGTAAGACCTTTCACAGATGATAATGGTGAATGGAATGGTGAGATAGATATATCTATACTGGCATTTCCTGAAAACCCACTTAACGATAGTGACTACGATAACCTTATGCACTTTGTTAAGATGATGTGTTCTAGTGTGCCTATCATGGAACAAGAAGAATCCATTAGAAATTTAATACATGAGTATGTAATGAAAGTTGTTGACAATGAAATGGATATTGATGTAGAACTAGAGGAAGAGATGGGTGTAGAAAAAACTTATGATGGTAATGTAGTTCATCTAGCGTTCAACACAAAGACAGGAGGTAATGCATGAGACATGAGGAATATATGAAGCAAGCTATGAAGCAAGCTATGGAACAATCTGATGTATTAGAACGGGCAGGTAAAGAAGCCTATGGTAATGTAGATATGGTCAACAGTCCTACTCATTACAATCAGTCAGGTATTGAATGCATTGCTGCAATCCAAGCAGCACTTGGTCCTAACTTTAAATATTATCTTCAGGGCAACATTATGAAATATTTGTGGAGATTTGACTACAAGGGTAAGCCACTAGAAGACTTGCAAAAAGCACAGTGGTATCTTAATACACTGATTGAAGATACGGTGGCTAGTGATGAGAGTTAAAGTATTTATTACTCTAGACATAGACGAAGAAGAATATCCCATACCTGCAGATGGTCAGGTAGGAGAAGAAATAGAGGATGGCATACGTGAATACTTATATGATGTTAACGGTGCTGACATTAGAAATATGAGAACAATAACGGAGTGACAGATGAATAATTACCTACCAACAGACTACCAAAACTTCATTGCGCTATCACGGTATGCACGATGGAAAGAAAATGAGCAACGGCGTGAGACATGGGCCGAAACAGTAGAACGATACTTTGACTATATGGAAGATCATCTATCAAAGATGGGCAGACAAGGCTCATCAGCAAAGAACTATGCTATGCCTCAAGACTTACGTGCAGAATTAGAAGAGGCTGTACTAAACCAAGACATCATGCCTAGCATGAGGGCATTGATGACTGCTGGCCCTGCTTTGGATCGCTGCCACGTGGGTGCATACAACTGTTCCTACGTGCCCATAGACAGCCCTAGAGCCTTTGACGAGACTATGTATATACTTATGTGTGGCACAGGTGTAGGCTTCTCTGTAGAGCGTAAAAACGTGGACAAGCTGCCCATAGTTAATGAGGTAATGCACCACACAGATACAGTAATCAAGGTAGGTGATAGCCGCCCCGGTTGGTCAAAGTCTCTGCGTGAACTTATCTCTTTGTTATACGCTGGACAGATTCCTAAGTGGGATGTATCAGAGGTGCGCCCTGCAGGTGCAAGGCTCAAGACATTTGGTGGTCGTGCTAGTGGCCCAGCACCACTAGAAGAACTGTTTGAGTTTGTCATAGCTAAGTTTAAAGCAGCTACAGGTCGTAGGCTGTGGCCTGTTGAGTGCCATGACATCATGTGCAAGATTGGTGAGGTTGTAGTTGTTGGCGGTGTACGCCGTTCTGCTCTTATCAGCCTGTCTAATCTTGGTGATGACCAGATGGCACATGCTAAGTCAGGACAGTGGTGGGATACAGAACCACAACGCTCGTTGGCTAATAACTCTGTAGCCTACAAAGGCAAGCCAGAGATGGGTACATTTATGCGTGAGTGGGTAGCACTATACGAATCCAAGTCAGGTGAGCGTGGTATATTCAATCGTGATTCTGCCAGAAAGCAAGCAGCTAAGAATGGCAGACGCAAAGTACGAACAGGTTTAAAAGACCCGTCTACTGGACTATCTTTGGAATATGACTTTGGTTGCAATCCCTGCAGTGAAATTATATTGCGTCCATATCAGTTCTGTAATCTGTCGGAGGTAGTTGCACGTGCTAGTGATACACAACAAACACTACGTGAAAAGGTGCGCCTTGCTACAATCTTGGGTACATTTCAATCCACACTGACGGACTTTAAATACTTGCGTAAGGTATGGAGAAACAACACAGAAGAGGAGCGTTTGCTTGGCGTGTCGTTGACAGGTATAATGGACAATGACTTGCTTAGTGGTACGTCAGCCCATCTTGGCAAGAACATTGGGCAAACACTGGAATCATTGCGTGACACGGCAGTAGAGACTAACGCTGCTATGGCTGAACAACTAGGCATTCCACAGTCAACAGCTATTACATGCGTCAAGCCTAGTGGCACAGTGTCGCAGCTTGTGGACAGTGCTAGTGGCATCCATGCTAGGCATAACCCACACTACATTCGCACTGTACGTGGTGATAATAAAGACCCGCTTACGCAGTTTATGATAAGTGCAGGAGTGCCAGCAGAGCCAGATGTTATGAAGCCAGACTCTACAACAGTGTTTAGCTTTCCTATGGCATCACCACGTGGGGCTGTTACACGCACAATCCTGTCGGCTATTGAACAGCTTGAGTTGTGGCTTACCTATCAGCGTTACTGGTGCGAACATAAACCGTCAGTAACAATCTCTGTAAAAGAGAATGAATGGATGGCAGTAGGTGGCTGGGTGTATGAACATTTTGATGAGGTGTCAGGCATCAGCTTCCTGCCGTTTAGTGACCACACATATAAGCAAGCACCATATCAAGACTGTACAGAGGACGAGTATGATGCTATGGTATCAAAGATGCCAAAGTCTATTGATTGGACATGGCTACAAGATTATGAAAAAGAAGACACAACAACAGGAGGACGTGAGTTGGCATGTACAGCAGATGCTTGTGAGATTGTGGACTTGAACGCAGCATGATAGAAGGACTAGATATGCCTACATGG
>Ga0208919_1001902_pt1 | contig 11424 bp, 6 predicted proteins | sample 4_EtaG_FD_184076 | JGI IMG/M metagenome (GOLD analysis project Ga0208919, IMG submission 184076) | Marine viral communities from the Subarctic Pacific Ocean - 4_ETSP_OMZ_AT15127 metaG (SPAdes) (version 3) | ecosystem: Environmental > Aquatic > Marine > Oceanic | place: Pacific Ocean | collected... | reverse complement strand
TTAGTGATCTCAGGTAAATTGTCGATAGTGGAGTATCGAACACTCGGAAGTCTAAAGATTTCTCTGTTCAGTTCCGTAGTGATAAAAGGTTTTCCAAAGTCGGCATTGTCAATATTGAAGTAGTCTAGAATTGTACTGCCCACTTCTTGTTCAATTTGAGCTTCAAAAGTTTCTAATTCTCTATCAATTCTAATGGTTACAACGATATCTAAAGTTCTAATTAAACCATCTACAACCACAACTTCATCAGTAAGCATTTTCTTAGGTTCGATTTCCTCTAAAAGCTCCTTCTTAAAAGTGGTAGACGCTTTTTGTAAGCGAAGATCGTCTAATTTTTCCAAAGTATAGACATCAATAACATTACCTGAGGAATAGGCATCTCTCACAGCAGCAGTAGTCTTGCCTACAGTGCCCTGCTTACTCCTAAACGTGTTTCCAATAGCAATAAAATCTTCTAACGTCACCACTCGATCCTGACGTTTAAAGGTATAGGGAGCATATTTCTTAGCATGTTCCGCAGTTTCGGCTGCTTGGCCCCCTGTAGCGGGAGTATTGTTTTCGGTTGTAAAAGTTAGAGTAGTTCCATCATCTGTATCGGCGGTGGTTTCAACATTAACTACCCCCGCCCCAATGTTACCTCTAGAGCCTCCTCCCACACGGTAAAGAACCGTGAACTGAGCCCCCGCAGGAGGAGAGATCCCGATGGCACCATCTCCAAACAGGACTGTAGCCGCATAATCATCATCGTTGACGATTTGGAAAACTTTATCCGTTGTCCCAGACGCTGCGAAGAGCCTATCCACTTGTTTGTACGCCCCGTTGGCAGGATCATCTGAGTTGGAGGTATTGACCCATACTTGTACAGAGCCGTCAATGATAGGAGAGTCCGTAAGGGCTACTCTTTTATTGCCTTCTAAGGTATCAAAAGTTCCTTCTTGAATAGAAAGAGATCCCTCTAGCATTGCTAAGTTAGTAAATACGGAGCTTGTGTCACCAATACCCTCACTCCCCGCTAAATCAAAAGAAGCGTTAGCATTTTGGATATTTTGAATTGCATTATTTTCAATCTTGTATAAGGTGTAATTTACTGGCGCACCATCCTCTTTAGCGGTAATTGCAAAAACCCTATTAGCAGGAGTATAGGTAAGAGGGAAGTTAGCCACAACGGGGACAGTAGTACAAGTAAGTTTAGCATTAGCCCCCGCTGCTAACGGGCCTCGCATATCCACACCAATAAGCTCTAAAAGTTTTTGAAGGTTGTCTCTTGTCTTAACCGTTCTTAAGTAGTTTTCATTAGCTAACATGTCTCCTTTCAACGAGAGGACGCTACCCATGTATGCCACTAATTCAGTAAGCATTACACCCAAGTCAGACTCAGAGAAGTTTTGGTAGTCTAGAGGATATACGGACTTAATGTAGTCAATAAGATTCTCTCTGAGAGAGTAGAAATCTGTTCCAGCGTAGTCTATGTACTCTTGCTTCTTGCGCTCTGGGATGGTCGCAAGCTTCATAAAATCTGTTTCTGTTGTTCCTGAAAATACCATTATCCTATTGTAACCTCGGCATCGAAAATATCTAATGACTCGTCCAGTATTTGGAGAGTTAGCTTAATAATAAGTTGGCTTCTGTCTGCATCTAAAGCACCTGAAAATACTGAAAGAGAGATAACATTTACGATAGAGAAGTATTCTTTTAAGGTTCTTAAAATATCGTTTTTTATTAAAAAATAAGTAGTCTCATCCAAGGGCTCAAACAAATACTTTTGAAGAGAGATCCCATACTGAGGGAGCATAACCCTCTCTCCTTTCTCACACAGAAGAAGTTGTCGTAAGTTATTTCTAACTAAAGTAGTGCCATAAGTCTTACTAAAATAGCCCCCCTCACTAACATTACTTTTTAAGGAGGCCGGAACCCCTGTAACCGTTTTGAACTGCCCCACTAAGGGATAATTAAATCCATACTTTTGCTTGAACTTCGCAGAAGCATTGCGTTTAACTGCAAGACTTACGTTGGCTCCATAAGTGTTATGTGTGGTAGTAGTTGCCATGATTAATAAGGATAAGTTCTAATGGTCGTGAAGAAGCCCTTTTGGGCATTATAGTTCTGAAGGGCTTCAGCCGCAGAAAGTGCCCTGTTATATAGCTTCAGACTTCCAATGAAACCGTGAAGCCCACTTTTTTTGCCTCCCCATTTTCCACCCATAAAGTTCATCCCCTCACTGCTGGTGTTGTTTACGAGAGAAAGACCCCCTAATCCGTCAGGATGCATCCCATCGGTATACCCTCCTCCAATAATCCACGGAGTGAGAGACATATTGTTAGCAGACCCTTCGGGAATTGGCCCATCCCAGTACCAGAAGTCTCGGAAGCCTAGGCTATTGGGAGGGAACAGGGGCGCGTTAGGGGGCAGTTCGTCCTTATAGGGTACATCGTATGCGAAGGAGGAGGTATCGGTCATAGAGGGGATCTGAGGGGCTCCTGCGGTTCCGAAAGTAGCAGCCACTGTCTGGGAGGTGAGAAGTTCTCCATTAAGATAAATACTTACCGCATCTGCTCCGTAATCCACTGTCACAGCAGTGTGGACAAACATAGAGGAACTATCATTGAATCGGTGACCACCTGCGGTAGCAGTCGAAGTGTCTACCGCAATACCATAATAACCGCTCGGAGGAACCCCATCTTGCACACAGTATCCTGCGTCAGCAGAAGCAGCTAAGAAAGTAACCCCACTTGTGTTAATAGATTGAGTAGGACTCATATGGAAAACTAACCCTTCCCCAATCTTATTATCGTCAGGTTGGTTGCTGGGGGCCAGTCCTTTAGTAATTCTCCTATCTCTAGTGAATCCCATTAGAAGTCCTCTAATCACATTAGATCCAAAAGTCGGTCCCACTGTCCATGAATCAGTTTGGGTCGTATTAGAACCTCCTCTGTTTTCACAACCTAATACAACTCGGTGTAGTGCCGAAAGCGATTGATCAGCAGCCCAACCCTCTCCATTTACTTCATCTAAATCAGGAATATGTGTCCAGAAATCGAAACTCGCACCAGTGTTATTATATAATAAACTCTCTATATCAGAGTAACCGCTTTGAATTCTACCATACCCGTAGGGTCGATATGCGGAGTGCTGATAACGGTAGTTCTCTGGGTACAGATGAGCCTTGCTATTCCCGTCAGTACCACTAAAGAAGTTGCACACTCCTCTAAAGTAAGGGACTCCGATCCCTGAGGGGAACATGCTAGGAATAGAGGAGGCAACTAGTTGAGTTGCCATTTCAGTAGCCGCACTAGTATTACAATTTATAGAAAGATACTTGGTTGAATCGGGCTTTACAATATCCGCATCTAAGAAGTTATAAATAGCCACCAGATTCTTGGTAGATACTTCATCAGTTAAAGATAAGATAGTTCCACTGGTCCCATCAACAGGGAAATCAGAAGTGATGATTTGTCCAACTCCAACAGGAGGAACCATTAAGTCCTCTACGGTGAATGCATCTTGCGGAATTTCACTTTTGATATACTCAGGGCACAGGGGAAGAACAACCCCTGATACTTCGCCGGGATTAAAAATCAGATGCTCTTGTTTAGATTTCTCAATAGCAAGCAATCCAGAGTCTAAGTCTTGAAAGTTGTTAATAGGAATTTGTCCCTTCACAGCGGGGTTGCTCTCAGGAGCTAAGATTACATGTACCTGAATTTGTTTTTTTCTCTTTTTAATCTTTGCATCATGTGTAGAAATTTTAGAGTATAAAATTTGACGCTGATTAGTTAAGACCGCACTGTCCTCACTGTATCCTTGAGTTTGAAGCTCACTGATGTAATTTGAAGTGTCGTAAATTTCTCTGTTTCTTTGATCTACTAATACTTGAAGGAAGTGATCGTCATTATAAAACTCTTGCATGGTTGGGCTTTCATCAATATGCTCTATATCAAACGCTGTGTTAGCCCACTTATTGAAAGTTGCCCAAGAAACTTCTTGGCCTTTTCCACCTAGATTTGGATTGTACTTAAACAGATACTCTAAGGACTGCTCAGGAACCCCCGTACCGGGAATAGGGTTTCCCTCATCATCGTAATAAATTGCATTAACAATATTCGTTATACATCCAGAGTAGTCTAACCCCCCACCATAAGAATCATAATAAATTCCTGTCTTCGAGAACAGGTACTGCCCATCTTTAGATACGGGAGGAAGCATCCCACTTGCATTGATAACATCTACAAACGGATTAAAGGCATCCCCCGAAACCGAAGGAGGAACAATGGGGAAACCATCAGGGCCAGCTTGAGCATCTACTAAAGTAAAGCTCGTCGTGTCACCTAACGCCTCTCCCAAAGTGCGAGAAGGGTCGTTTGGGTCCACCATGTTCTTCCAGAATACAGGCTCTGGGTTATTCTTAGGGTCTGCTGCTCTGGCCTGTAGAATATCTTGAATAGCTTGCTGCTGCTTCTCTGCGTTGGCAACAAACCCTGCTGCTTGCTCCAGAGTGGCTTTGTTCTGGTCGAACACCTTGCTCGCTGCCTCTAAGACTGGGGGAGGAGCGGGGAAAGATTCAATCACATTTCCATTAGCGTCGAGCATGTCAAACCCTGCGAGCTTATCAGCCACGGCTGAAGGGCCTTTCTGTAAGGCACTAAAGGTTTTCATCTTGTCAACACAGTTCTTGATTAAATCAATCTGCTCACCAATGTTTTCGCCAATAACCCAAGCTTGAGCCCCAAACCCTAAGATAGTCCCTAGACCCGCAAGGTCATTAAGGGCATCTAGAGCCGAATCCTCTACTCCCATGTTAGACGAACTAGAAACAAATACAAACCTACCTAACGTGGTATCATACTCTACAATTCCTGTATCAAGAAAAACCTTTCTCATTACATCTTTGAATACAGAGTCCGCTAATGCTTTTCCCTCTGCAATACCACTGTTAATAGAATTAAGGATTGGAGACGGGAAAGAGCTTAGGACATCCTTAGCAAAATCCATCATGCATTGAGGAACACCAAACTGCGTACCCATCGCGTCTAGAACGGGATTCGGAGAATTAGTTAGAATTGATGCTGTTTTTGAGAAGTCGAATGAAGCCATATCTTATATAGGGTTACGCGGTGTAAGCCCCTCCATCTGAATTAGAGTTAAGTTCGATGTTGGGTCCACCGTCAACCGTGACGAGCCCTCCATTTACTGATACTAAAGTACTGCCATTGATATCTACTGTAGGTGCATTAATTTCTACCTCAGTATCACTTTGAATTGTAAGTTTCCCTGTAGCCTTAACATCTACAGATCCCCCAGACTCTACAATCACTCTTGAATGGGGGCCGGGAGAGTTAATAAAAATTACTGAGTCCTGTGCATCTGCTCTTAAGGAAATGTTATTATGATGAGAATGTAGTTGAATACATCCTGTAGTCTCGTTACCAAAGACTCCCTGTCTGGTAGCTTCGTAGCCCCCAGTTCCCGGATCTCCTAACCCTGTGGCGGGTTGTCCTGCGGAATTTAAGCGTCCATCACCGTTTGTGGAGGTGTCCCCATAGGCTTGTTTTCCTGTAGACTTGTTTTCAATCTCCACATTGAGACCATCTTCCACCCAGATATGAAACCTATTCATCAGAGTATACATATTAACGGGGCCGTGAGTTCTCATATGGTACTCACCTTCTGCGAAAGGACTTTCCTTACTTAAACCTGTACTCCAGATAAAGAAGTCCTTCCCTTTGTGTTCATTGGTCATGACAATGCCGTCTACAATCGGGGAGTCAACAGCCTGAATTCGTTTTCCATTTCCACTATGGATCCCGATTCTATAGTCTTGGAAAGGATCATCCGCAAGCTCAGTAGAATTGTAACGGCTTGCAATCTTTAACGCATCCCCACGGTGGTTAGTAAGTCCAATAGCCTCAGGGATCACCCCTTTGCCGTCATACATATCCTTAAAAGAACTGGGCCAAGTGTCCGCAGCCAAGTTTTCCATCATGGCTGTCTGATATTCATCCGTGTCGGGGCCAAATGTGCCCTGCTTATTCTTTGGGATATACTCTTCAGTGGGAGGTGGACCAGCACTCTCCGCTGGGATAGACTGATTAAGTCCGGGGACCGCTCCCATAACAGAGCCTAGGTAGTAATACCCTCTAATGCGGTCCCCTTCACCAGCTACATCGTCTTCGTATGCACATAGAACTTGGCTTCCTGCCATAGGAACAGCCACGAAAGCAGCCTCCGTGTTACCGTATGGAGACACATAGCGTACAGCCTCTTCTTCATACCCCTCCCCATCTGAGAGTTTAAAAGATACAGTAAATTTTCCAGTCTTGGTAACATCTGCTTGATTAATTACCGTTCCTGCTCTTAGTCTAAGTGCCATATATTATTACCCTCCCATGGTCTGTTGAACCATTTGTTGAGCCAGAGCGGGATCCATACCACCTTCAATTGCCGCATCCCTCTGTCGCTGTCTTTGCTCAGGCGTGTACAGATTACCGTCTTTAATTAAATCTGCTCCCTTAGAAGCTCCCTTAATTAAACGAAACTCTGATCTAGCCATGCTATTTGTTATAGTGTGTTTCCACCCCGCCAATTCATACTGCCCACTAAACCACGTTCTCTGTAGTGGAATCTCCTCATCTGCCCTATTAATATTGTGAAAAGCGGGTTCAATACATACCACTTGACAGGGCCTCCAAATTACTCTTCTCTGAGTAGATAAATGAAATAAAGGTACGGTCTTAATACTTCCAGCCATTACTTCATTAATGATTTTTTCTTTCATATCAGTACTCTTAACCATGGCTGTTAAATCAGTAGCTTTATTAGAAGGTAAATTAATTTGTGACAACGGAATTAGTTTAGATTTATTATACAGAGTAACAAAAGCTTTCCACATAAAGTCTGCATAAGCTTGAAGCCCATCATAAGATCCTGTGATATCTTTATACTCGTCCATCTGTGCGGAGTCAGCTAACTCATGAAAGAGCAAACTCCATTCGTGAAACTCATGAGCAGCAGTTCCCGGAACCCCAGATTTCCATCCTATGGTTTTATCATTATCTTTATCGTACCACTTCTTAATCAATTCAACAAACTTAGGGGGAGGAGTTGCCAGATCAGGATCTCTTTGAACCGCATCCTTAGCGATCTCTTCTAACTTATCAAACATTTGAGCCACAAGTCTACCTTGTCCCGGTTTAATGATGCCCGTAACGATTTGATTGCTGGGGTTGGCAGTAGTGGTTGCCATGTTCATTGCTGCTGTGAACATGAAGTTTAAATCAATATCAATGTCTAAAATATTAGGATTTTTAGTTCCAAAAGTGAAGACGGGCATCCGACTGGCTTGAAGGGGTTGATTCTTTTTTAGCTCCGCAAACTTGTTAGATAATTTATTAGCGTCATTGTCTATCGTATCCACATCCCCAGAGTTATTTGGTCCAAACGGCCCCAGCCAAGCAACGGGCATAATGTAATTCATTACGTTTTGCATGTAATCATAATCTAATCCATTTAGAACATCCATGGGATGGACTCGATCATTTAGATTATTATTAATATGTGCCGCCGACTCTTCCGCAGTCCAACCATTCGTTTCTCCTGCCTCTGCTGCGCTAATCTCCATTGCTCTAGCGTACATATATGAATCAATAACTCTATTGTCTCCCCATAGAATTAAAGGACGGGCTGCCGAAGGAATGAGAGTAGCTTCCTTCATGATAGTGAGCATGTTCATATCTGGCTCGCTTCGAGGTTGTTTCGTTATATTAACATTAAGCGAGCCAATACCTTCATCAATATAATTTACAAACTTAGTTTGAATAGCGTTTGCTACCTGAGCTAACTTATCTAAGAACGAAGTTGCTCTGTCATAATCACACTGCACCACAGCTTTAAACTGTCGGGTCTGAAACCAAGTGTCTACCTCTTCCTCTGCACGGGCAGTAGATTCTAAGTTAGCAAATACATTTTTTCCTACAGGCTGTGCTTTAGAAAGGGGTATTCCGGGTTGAGCGTAGCGATCACACTCACTTAAAGTAAGACCAATACCCTCCAGAGCAGATTTAAACCCTTCAAAGTATGCAACGTCCTCTCTTGTTTGGCGTGGAATATCAGGATTGCCTCTATTGTATTTTTGCGGAGAGCCTACGGCTGCTTTAGCTTCTCCTATACACTGGTCTAACCAAGGTTTAAGATACTTGTCGAGGTTAGGGAGTAATACTAAAACATTATCCTCAGTAGACCCCGCTTTTATAAACTCGGTAAGTGCTTGAGTGACTGCTAGATGAAAGCTGGGTCTCTTAGCATTAATGTACTTATCAATGGTTGCCTTACTGTCCCCTTCTACATTTCTAGCTTTTACATACTCTAAGAAAAGCTCGGACTGTGCTTTTGCGGACTCGGCATTAAATAGAGGAGCCGAAGATCCTTTTGTAAGGAGGCCATCAGAAAAAGCTCTCCCAAATGGAGAGACTCCTACCCCTAACATTAAATTAGGATGAGCAGCTAATCCTACAAATTTTAGTTTGATGACTCGAACTCCCGTCCCATTAAAACTATACTCCAACGCGAAGGGTTTACCGTAGCACTGAGGGGGAGACCAGTCTTTTAAATCGTCGCCCATTCCATACGCGATATACACTGGGCGTTGCATCTGAGGAATTCTTGCGTCTCTAGCGGCTTCTAATTGTTTTAACTTGAGGTAGTCTTTTTGCACTCCTGCTACGTTGCCAGCATCAAGGTTTAGCATACTTTGCGATTGAGCAGCGTACTGGTCCCCCAGAGCATTTAGTGTCGCGTATTCTCCTTCGGAAGGAATTCCTTGGTTGCGAAGTTTAGCCGCCATGGTCCACTTAAGCTTTTCCGCTTCACTCTTTGTGTATATGAGTTCTTCATACTGCTTCTGGATAGCTGCTCCTAACGGATCATCATTAATTGGGAGCATCGCTTCGACGCTGTTGTCTAGCATCGCTTCTTCGAAAACTCCTTGAGGATCCATAATTTCAATATCTAAAACCGCACCATCATCCTCGTTGTAAGAATGCTTAAGTTCTAAAAATGTAGACCCCGGAGCATTGTTAAAAATATAAGTATGTTGCCCCCTACCTTCGGCTTCATCTAAAGCGTCTTGTTTTTTTCTTTCTTCCGTAAATGCAGTAAAAGACTCCGCTTCCTGAAAAGCCATCATGACTTCAGGGCGGTAGGTCATTACAATATTTACAGTAGGCGCAATCATGATATATTATAGCTATACGGGAATACGAATTGCGTCCCCAGAATTTAACTGTTCAAAGACATCAAAGATAGCATTTCTTTCACATACTACCCACCACTGCGAGGGGGTATTAATAAAAAGGTTTGCGATGAGGTCTGGTCTATGAGCATATCCGTCAGGGATGTTACCGTTTCTAAGTCCTGATCCCGCTGTAGTGTTTTCTCCTGAGTAAACAGCCTCATAACTACGGCTGCCTACTGAGGTATAAATCTTCTTCCCTTTATGCTCTACTAAAATTTCCCCAGATGATCCTCTAGAATTTTTTCTACTTCTTCTCATAATTAACTATCTCCCCAGTATCCTGCGACAGGAAGCGGATCTATGGTATAGGGAGAATTAACCGCGCTTTCCCAACCCGTTAAGTTATCTCTATCTAAGAATACTGCGGGTTCATACTCTCCAAAATCTCCCACTCTTAACTCATTCAAAGTTAATTGAATGCGTATCTTACGCGGAGTTAGAGTATCTAAATCATATCCAGACCCCTCATCCCAAGAAATGTTGTATGACTTGCAAATACAGGGAACACTCTGATACAAGGTTCCGAAGGTTAATCTAAGAAGTGGTGGACCCTGCATTGGGTCGGTGGCTTTGTTAACAACTGAGGTTCTTAAGACAGCCATAAAGAATAGTAAAGTATCAATTACGTTAGTCATCTCAGTAGGGGCCATAGAAGCTAGGATGGCTTGCGTGTTTCCTCCTAGATCTTCTAACTGTGGGCCTACCACATTGCTGTTACCTTCATTGCGAAGATTATAGTATTCTTTTTTAACTGCTAAAGCTAAAGACTTATTCGCATCTCCGGGCTTCGGGTTGGCACTATAGTCGCTTGACTGAGTAAACAACGCTTTCTCAGACTCTGGTCCATTATTAGCGAACACTCGCATGAACCTATTGATTCCCATTTCATGCATGGCAAGGTGCGGAAGAGTGTACGTCATGTCTACTTTAAGAGTGCGAGACTTAGCTCCCATATATGCGTAAAGAGAACCTGATCGTCCTACAGGATTATACTCAGCATACGTTGCTTGTTGAGATTCTTTAATAACAGGGTTCTCATAAAAAGGTAAGAATACAATCTTATTTTCTTTACCCCCATAATGAAACTCAATGCGAGATCGTTCCGATAAAAATCTTTTGCGGAAAAGCTTATAGTAGGAATCATTAGCATGTTCCGAATTTAAGTTTTGCATAGGCCCATCTGAGCCTACTCCTAACGGAGTTCCACCATTCCAAGGTGAATCAGGGGGTCCAATTGGTCCTACTACCATTATAAATACCCTACCGGACCAGTTCGGTATTTCGTGTGAGGTCTATCTTGATTTTTTCTATCATAATTCCCTGTTTCGATTGCTCCTGTTTGATGTTCTGTTGCCTCAGCAATTCGTTCTTCCTGTTCTGCGATTCTTTCCATTAGTGCCTCTATTCTTTGTTCGTGTGCGCGGCGAGATTCTTCGTCGCGGTTGCGGGGACCATCTTCGCGGACTTGCGCTAACTGTTCCTTAAGCTGCGGTAACGGCTGGTCTGCTAACAGCGGCGAGGGTCTTACTTTTTCTGCTGCTGCTCTTCGCGCAACCTCCTCCTCTGCCGCATCAATACCTAACCAGTCTCCAATGCCGAGAAGGATATCATACAGGAAATTAAAGATGCTTACAAAAGGTGAGAAGAGCGTGTCAAAAAAGCTCTTGAGGTGTCCCCAGACCCATTTGATTGCACCCCAAATTCCCTTAGTTACTGCTTTGACGGCTTTCCATACTCCCTTCAATACTGGGCCGATGTAGCTCCATAAAAACTTTGCTGCCATTTTTGAAACTTTCCATAGGATCTGTCCAAAAAGCGATACCGCCTTATAAATAGGTTCAAGAACCCCTAAGATAGTCTGCCACACCTCTTTTAATCCACCCCAAATTGCTTGCATTAAAGGCTTAACAGCTTCCCAGATACCCATAAGGAATCCACCGATTTCATCTCGGAAGATATAAATTAAAGTTCCCAAAGCGATCACAATTAATCCAATACCGGGAATAGATGCTACGGCTGTTTTAAGAACTGCACCAAGAGCAGGAAGGATGCCCCTAATACCATTAACAAATAGCTTCATGAACCCCTTCCCGAAGCTGGCTATCCCTCCTCCAGCCTTGGAAGCTAGACCACCTGCC
>Ga0208919_1001901_pt1 | contig 11424 bp, 7 predicted proteins | sample 4_EtaG_FD_184076 | JGI IMG/M metagenome (GOLD analysis project Ga0208919, IMG submission 184076) | Marine viral communities from the Subarctic Pacific Ocean - 4_ETSP_OMZ_AT15127 metaG (SPAdes) (version 3) | ecosystem: Environmental > Aquatic > Marine > Oceanic | place: Pacific Ocean | collected... | reverse complement strand
ATATCGACCCGCGCGTCAGCGTCTTCTGGATTCAGGATACGAGAACTGGTAAGTCAGTGGCTTACGAAATCATTGAAAGCACGATGTCTCAAGCGGGACTTCAGTGTGTAGATTACAGCACAGGGACAGATGCGGCCCTAGTGGGTTCATTTACTCAAGATGATGATGGAGCGCCTGTCTCACGCGAGGGTGTTCTTGCAGGTCGTAAGGGGATGAACTTCGACGAAGGGTCAATCCTACTGAAGCCGAGTAAGCATAGTGAGAATACCGTGCTGTTCCTACAGTCAGCATTGAATGCCGCAGGGACTGGGCGCAATGTAATCACCAAGCACTTAGCCGACGGCACTATCACCATTGAGTCACTGGTGTCTCTGTGGATTACGACTTTCCCACCCGATGGAATCAAGGAATACGTTCTGGACAAGGGTATCTTCCAACGTGTTCTGCTATACTGGCGAGACTGGACTATCGACATGAAGAAGGACGTAGCCTATCAATTGGCTGACAACGTCCACTCACGACCTAAGTTCACGATGAAGTATGATGACATCGTTCAGTATTTCGTAGACCTTGACAAGCGTTTGAAGAAGCGAGTCTGCGAACTCAACGGTATCAGTATCATTGAGTGGGATACTGCCAATGAAGAAGGTAGCGCTGTATGTCAAGACCAAGAGCAATGGACCATGAATGTCATAGACAAGATGTTCACAGTTGCTGCTGATTACCGACCGGCACTGAAATCCGCCATTGATGAATACTACAGCCTCATTGAGGACATGGACCCCAAGAAGCAGGGTGTCTGTGCATCCTTCATCATGGGTCTTCAGAACTACACCAACGTCATCGCACATCACATGGCCATGCTAGAGGGTGTATGGGTGGTTACTGGCATTCACGTCGATATGGCCAAAGAAATCCTCTATGACCTGTATCTGAACCTGATTCACTGGCTTGAATCTAAGGTCAAGGTTGGCACCAGCGCCGCTGAAACCAAGAAGTCCGAAAAGGCATGGCGAGAATCATTCACGCGCTGCGAGAAGTTCGACTTCGATGACCATCGTGGTCGTGGTTGGGTCAGAAAGAAGGCAATTTACGAAGTGTATGGCAGTGTTCAGAATCTCAGTTCTGAAACCAGCATTCGTGAGCGATTCAAACGGTCTGAGCATATGTTCGATGAGTCCCGCGACGGGAATCGGATATACGTTCGGATTAAGCCCAGCGCCCGTGAGGAGTGAGGGGTGTGGAATGCTATATTTGCGGCACAGTCATCGACAATATCGTTATGGGCGGCACCACCACCCGACTTCATGGGCGTGAGTATCACCTATGCCAATGGTGCGATATGTGCTTGGAAGATAAACTGAAGGAGGAAAGAACATGACTGGAATACTTGCACTGGATATTGAGACATCAAACTACTCACACGAAATCGGAGGTTGGGGTAACACCCATCTCTTTGAGCCATCTGTAGTAGCCACATGGGACGGTGAGAACAGCACTGTCTACTGCCAGAAACACGCTGAGGTTGAGCACGAGATGCCCGATGATGTAGTCATCAAGAACCTGCACCCTAAGACATTGGGCAAAGACCTTGAGAAGCACATTGAGGCGGGTGGGAGACTACTTGGTCACAACATCGTGAAGTTTGATTTACCTATTCTAAGAGACTCACTTGATTGCTGGACAGCATCAGATATCCTGTCCAAATCTAAGGCTACTATTGTCGATACGTCTGTTATACTGCGCTCTGTTACCGGGCACTCAGTGCCCCTATCAGATGCAGTTAGTCATACATTGGGGAGAGACAAGTTAATGAGCAGTCACGATGCCCCTTTGGAATGGAGAAGGGGCCAATACGGCAAGGTGGCAAAATACTGCCTTGACGACGCAAAATTAGTTTACGACTTATGGGCGCATGGCAATGATGAAGGATTCGTCAAATCACGCTCCAGAGAGACCGGAGAGGTCATGGAATACGAAGTTCAATGGGAATAGAGAGGGAATAATATGCAAAACCAAGACAAAGAAACTGCACTGACACACAATATCAGGGCAGTCAAGGCTATCACCGATACGGTGAAAACGACGCTGGGCCCAAAGGGCATGGACAAACTGATGATGGATATGGGTGGTGACACAATCGTCACAAACGACGGTGCTACTATCCTACAAGAGGCAGATGTCTCTCATCCAGTTGCCAAGATGATTGTAGACGCAGCAGACACGCAAGAAAGTATGTGCTATGACGGCACGACCAGTATTGTCGTGTTAGCAGGTCAACTGTTATCAAACAGCGAGGGACTGACATCAAAGGGTATTCACCCAAACACCATCCGTGAAGGATATGGGCAAGCCTCCAGATGGGCTGTAGAATATCTAGAGGAAATGGCAGTCGATGCAGGTTCACATCTACACGATGTCGCTCGCACGTCTGTCACTGGAAAGGCACTGGCATCATCAATGGAATATGTCACTGACCTTACAGTAGAGACAGTCATAGGTGTGCGCGGGGAACATGACCGTATCCGCGTGTTATGCCAGCCCGGAGGTGGGTTAGATGATTCATACTGCTTCAGTGGTGTTATCTTACACAAAGAGTTCCTAATTCCATCTACGGCAGAGGACTCTTACGCTGATGTTATCCTTGTCAATACAGGCATGGATGTTCAAAAGATGGATGACAATATGCAGGTTCAATTTTCCAGTGCCCAAGAGTTCCAATCTTATCGACAGCAAGTCAACCGTGATGATTGGGTTGCTAAGGCAGAGGCAATCGCCAAGCACCTACCCAACGGCGGCGTCGTTATCGTTCGTGACAACGTGAATGAAATTGTCGCATCAATGCTCGCTCGTAAGAACATCGCCACAGTGCAACGTGTTCCAGAAAGTGACATGGTGGCACTTGGCCACCTCTTTGGTATTAGCCCTGCTCACACACCTGAAGATATCACAATGATAGCGTCCACACAGGTGGAGCAGAAAACAATTGGTGACATGAACTATGTTGTCATTGAAGGGGATAAACAGTCACCCGTTATCACCCTCGTCTTGAGAGGGGCTACACGCCAAACATTGGATGAGACAGAGCGTGGATTCGCAGATGCACTCGGTGTTGTTAGCATCGCTTACAAGAGCGGCAAGGTCGTATCTGGTGGAGGCTCTGCCTACATGGCTATGGCTCGTTATCTACGTGAGCGGGCTACAGACATCGGTGGCCGTGCTCAGATGGCCGTGGATGCTTTCGCTGAAGGGTTGGAATCTATCCCCGCTACAATCGCGGAGAACGCAGGGCACGTGCCCTTGCTCGATACTGTGCTCTCACTCAGAGGTGCACACGAAGTAGACAATCATCACTGGGGTCCAGATATCACAGGCCCAAGTGGCACCATCTGTAACATGGCAGACCTCGGTGTCTGGGAACCATTGGACCTAGTCCGTCAAGTTGTTCTCAGTGCTACTGAAGTCAGCACAGCCATTCTACGCATTGACGATATCATGGCCAAGAAGTCTGAGGGCGCACCTCAGCAGTCCGGGTTCGGAATGCAACAGATGTGATTGTATGAATGAAGATTACCACTATGAAATTCCAGAAGCCAACGAGGAAGAATTAGCGCCCATGTTAGGGGTCAAGGAATTGGATAAGGAATTAGAACAAATCCGACATGACCCAGTGTTAGTTCAGCAATGGAAAGACCATGTCGAATTACACAAGGAAGCCTTCGTAGCAAGGCAAGAGGCAAGGCAAGAGGCAATAAGTAATCCTACATATGAAGTCAAACAGGACAATTTTGTTAACATTTCCACAGGGGCTGGTATAGCCCTCGATTCATTATTGCTCGGAGACCCTACCTTGGCTATACATTTTTTGAAAGACATCCGGGACGGTTGGAGTTTAGAAAAATTCACAGCCTCCCGCGAAGAAGAGGAGTAAATTACACACGGTAGCCCTTTGAGGCTTCCAATAGATAGGTAGCGAAGCGGCCATACCCCTTTGCCGTCCTCCTTCTATACCTGACACGGCGACCAGCATACTCAATAGCGCCAATTTGGCCATGATGACGTATGTATCCGCACATGGGGCATTCATGGATAATGGCCGTGCGCCTGTCCGAATAGGCCCCTACAATCGTGTTAGGGAGAGCCTTTTGCTTGCACATCTCGCACGTTATGCGCAGTCGTTCAACCAAGCGACCCATGCGCTCACCTCAACCAGTGACTACCACTAGTTTGCGCCACTGACCTGTGCCGTTCGCAAAGGATGGCGCAGTGGTGTTACTCAGATTCTCTGTGATGGTGGTGTTACCAGCCGTCCCTTTCACAGCCTGTGTTAGCGTCAAGACACCAGAGGAGCGACCAACGGTGATTTTGCCATTATGTCCGCTTGCGTGTTCAATGCAATCTTCTAGTGATTCGGCTACATCGCTGTTGGTTCCACTGAGTGAAAATTGGTTGCTGGCCAAAACTTCAGTTGAGGCATGAGCGGTGTAGGTCACTGATGTCCCATCAGTTGAAATGAGGGTGATTTGCTCACCTGCGCTGGGCTTCCCAGCATTGACAGTCACAGTAGCCGTAGCAGCCGCCTCTTCACTTTGGTAGACGAATCTACCATACTTACCCGCAGCGACAGCCTGATTGAGGTCTGTGCTGTCAAAAGTCACCGTGTTGGTTGTAGCCGTCACCTCAAGGATATGACCGTCAGGGAACTCACCACTAGGGTTGAGATTGAGGCCCGCCCCTGCGGTTATCAACCAGATGTTTGGACCGTCGAAGGTAAACGTCTGATTCGCGCTGGTGCTGATGACCTTGACTTCGTTTGGAGCCAGCCTCCACGTGTTACGCGCAGGGGTGCTACCGATACTACGGTTCGCACTGTAGTAGAGGACCGAGTGCCCATCTGGGCTGTGGCTCTGCCAAAGCGCACCGAATGGGGAAGGGGTGAAATCGCCCGCCTCCGTCCCTGCAAAGAGGGTGTTGAGAGTATTTTGATTCATCCCGTCTACTGCATTGGATGCCGTGACGTTACCTGCTGCTCCTTTGGTCATGTGACTCAAGAACAGAGGACCGGGGCGCAAGAATACGCGCCTGTCGTGAACCTCCACATCAGAGCCTGTGCTTAGGGATGCGGTGACGCTACCTGCCCCGCTTGACATCGTGTAGCGCACGACTGCGAGCACAACGTGCTGCTGGTTGTTACCCGAACCGGGTGTGCCTCCTTGCCGACCGGGGTCACTCAGATACTGTGTAGGCACCAAAGGCGTGCCACTGGTGATTACGGCTGAAGAGCCCATCTCATACTTGAGGTGCTTCTGAGTGTTCGTTGAATCAAGGTATATCACGACCATGACATCCGCATTGGCCGATGGGACAGATGGTAATGAGCCACTGTAGTTTGTGGCTGTCCCTACGATGAACGAATGGCTCCCACCGGGGCCACCTGCAAACTCATAGACGGCGCCATCAATACTGACATAGCCACCAGATACTGTAATTTCACCCTGACTAGAGCCAACGGCTACGAATCCGGGTGTGCCTGACCCTACACTGTTACGGTTAGATGCACCATAAGCACCATCCTGTTCACGAAGAATGCCGTTCCCATGGAACGCTTCGTATGGATTTGTCAAAGAAGGAGAGAGGATGACATCGCCATCTCTCAGGCCTTCAGCATTTGTAGTGCCGCTTTCTGCGCGTGTATGACCGGACTTTGGGTTAACCATCTACTTCACCTCGACTAGGACAGAGAATTTCAACTCATTGGTTGTATCTTTGGTAATAGGGTCGAATGTATATCGGAAGATAGGGGTGATGTCTGTCGAATCCGTAGGGTTTCGATACTGTAGACACACCTCTTTCACAGGTAGAGACAGCGTAGTGCTGCTTGGGATGACTCCTTCGGCTGATAGGGTGTGCTCATCAATCACCCGAATCGTGGGGGTGACAATGGTCAATGGACGGCCTGCACCTCCATCTTCAGAGGTGGCGATTGTGCCGTCAGCACCAAAGACCATCTCATTAATTCGACCGGCCAGTTGCTCGACCAAGTATCTGTGCGCTTCAATCAGTAATGGCATATCATCCTCTCCTCTTTACGACTCTTTTACCCTTGTTCATACCCATAACGTGGTTGGCCTTCGTGGCTGCGTCTGCTGTGTTGGCGTCACCATGTATCAGGCCACGCTCACGGTGCCCAATAACGATACCGCTTGGGCGCAAATACTTGGTTGATACGTTCCAGTGGGCACTAATCTCAATCGCCCCACCTGTTGTAATGGTGAGTGTTTTCTTCTGCTCAGTGCGTTCTGTAGCATCCCCGTTGCGGTTGATGTTGTCCTCTTGGAATTTCTGGAGGATATCCTCTACGCCTGAGGGCACCGAACTGATGTGGATGCTGCTGACCTTCTCTGTCAGCCTATGCTCAGTCTCAAGGACAATCCCCTCATTACGGGATGAGTCTGATACGTGCTGGATTCGGTCTCCGGGCCTGACTCTGGCAGCACTCAGCACACCGTTGAGTCGCTTGCTGTTTGTGGCTCTCCTCGCACTGGCCAGTATACGCTGACCGATGCGCCGCGCAGCCGCTTCCGTAGAAACTGTAGGAATGTGAATGCCACCGGCCATCTCATTTATCACGCCGTCAGTGCGTGCGCCTACGTCATCTATCCTCACGACGTTGTCTGCGTTGTTCGCACGCGCCTTACCGTATACTGTGACCCTGTTGGGGGCATGGGAAATGTTGTCACTCTGGGAGCCACCAGTGACAGCACTATCACCGAGGTAATGCTGCGCAGCCACCCGATTCTGGTGCGCATACAGCACGTTGCCGAACCTGTCCGAACGGAGGCTTTGCCCATCGTGCTTAGACAGATATCTCAGTGCGGATATGACCTCTGCATCATGGAAATCATAGGACACGAAGGTGTTGGTGTGGCGTTTTCTTGGCACGAATGCTGAATTGACTGAGCCTGTGGCTGCATCGACCAGTTTGAGGGCCAAATCAGAGGTCCGTAGTCCAACATCAGCCCCGTGTCCGAACCGAACCCTGTTCTCTGTGAATCCTATGTCTCTGAGGGCCTTGGATTTGAGGTTCTGGAGCGTCAAACGCGAGCCTGTGGTCGCTGCCTCGATATCAGACGCTACGAGGCGGTTTACAGACCGCTCTGCGGCGTATATCATCGTAGGGACGGCTTCACCCGCCGTAAGTTTACGATTGTGGTAGAAAACAGCCCCGTCGTAGGCAGAATTGTGCAAAACGCGCACTCCATCCTCTTCTTCGACCAATTTGTAGGTCCTATCGTGTGAAATCTCAAAATCTCCGCGTGTAGGTGGCACAACCTTGTCACCTTTGGCCGTTTTCGTGGCTTCTGCGTGAATAATCGCGTTATCCACGAACACAGGCGCCCGAACGACCCCCATAATGGGCGTTTGAGTCGCATCTGAGCGACCTGTGATGCGATTGTAGGCGTTAGTCATCGGAATGGTCTCCTGTATTGAATGAAGTCGTAGCGTCCTCGCCCTTTGGATGTAGCGATTGGCTGTAACGAGGCTCTACTGTGTAGTCAGGGCGACTTTCCTTGTCATCATCCGACTCGACTCTACGTCGGGGTGCATCTGAGCGGAAGTGCTCCAGTGTATTCTCACTCATCACCATGCGTCCAACTGTCTGACGAATGCTCGTGTTGTCGAACCCTGTCGCGTCAGCACCGGGAATCTTCGGCCCATCACTGCTAGGTGTGATAATGCTGGCTGAAGGGTCTAGATAGTAGACAGGGGAGTAGGGAGCGTTGGTTGGACCCACTGTGCCTGTGCGAGCATTGGGCACATCATAGGTGAACAGCCCGTATTTCCCACCAGCAGTGGACCTGTAGAAGTTGTTCAGGTAATTCGTGCTAGATGCCTTCTGTGGTGCCGCTGCCTTGACTGCGGGCGCGTGCCTGAACAGACTAATGTGCCGACTATCGAGCACTCTATTTGGTCGCATGAGGAATCGCACAACCTTGTCCTTCGTGTTGGTTTTACCCACCTTAGGTTTGTATGATGAACTACTCTGATACGGGTTACTGGTGTTTGTGGCGCTCGTATTGCCCCAGCCAGTATCATCGAATGCCTCAGCGTAATTCCGAGCCTCCAGAATGTAGGTTCCGCCAAGAGGCCACATAGCGTGCGCGTTCGACATTCTGACGACTGCTGCCTTAGGCTGTGCAGACCAATTGAGGTCAGTCAAATCGAAATCTCCGACAGTCAGGTTACCTCCTTGCATGGCTCCTCTCAGCGATACACGCTGTCCCACTTCTCGGTCTGTGTGTAGGCTGTAGGCCTGTGTGGAGATACCGACATAATCACGCTGAACACCCGATGTGAGTTCACCTATCGTGTCGGCATCTAGCCCGATTCGCGGGCCGGTGCGTGCGACTGGGTCAGCCAAATTCTCCAGACCTGCGCTGAAAGAGCCGACCATAGACTCTACCCCTTCACCGACATTGGCTTCCGGTTTCAGGAGACCATCGTCGCTTGAGACCCCTAATCTTGCAGAAATACCGCGTTTTACTTCCGTATTCTGTAAATCATCATTTCTGGGTCTGAGGTAACCTTGACCGAAATTCGGCTCGGCTGTGTTGTAAGACATCAGCATACCCGTTGCTGCTACAGGTGTAGAAATGTCATGGAGGAGGCTTTCGTTAAACAACGTCGGCCATCGAACACCTCGACCATCTCCTCTATCTCCTACGCGCATAGCGTTCGATGGATTGAACCAATCAACTCTAGCCATCGCAGCCGTATCGTTGTTGGCTGAATTGGTATTACCGCTTTGCATATCATTGAGTGAGCCTGTGAACAGCGTTGCACCCGGAGCGTTCCCAACCCCACCGTCTGTATACGCATCTTCAGGGTCCCATGCAGGGCGAATACCGAATCCACGTGCGGGGAATCTACGGACATCTTCTCCACGTGTATTACCCCACCAATCAACCATGTAATAGCGATGAGCATCAGCCAATTCATATTTACCCACATTGAGGGCAGACTCATCAGGGAATAAGCGCCGAGTCGTTGCTGCATTAACCATAGAGCGCACAGGGCAACCGAATGGCCTTGTGATTCTACGCCCATCACTGTAGCGCACTTGGCGCCCTAATTGGTCCTCATTGAGTAGTGAAGTAATCTGAGTCAATCTCTCTAGAATACCGACATAGGTAGCAGGGAATGTAGCATCAGATTGCGCTGAATCTGCACCGACATAATCCCATCCGTTTGTCTTGTTGTCTTGTTGCACAAATGGCCCATGATAGTAACCCAGTAGTGCGTTCGCATTAGCCAATTCAAGATAGCCGCGAACAGCAGGCCCCCATCGGGGTCGGTTGTATGGTTGCCTGAGACCAAAGCGATACCCAAAGCAGTGCTGCCTTGCGAATTCAGAGTCAGATGTCATTTGGGCATAAGTCCGTTGCTCAACACCACTGTTGTCACGGAACCCGACGCAGTCGATGCCGAATGTCTGGTTGCCCCAACCAATTAACGCATCACCAAACCCATCGAGGCGACTGACGCCACCACCACCACGTGAACCACCGGGCCAGAATCCACCAAAGTTGTATTTGGCACCCGCAGTTGTTGTGCCTCCTTGATGACTATGGGTCGTGCCATTGACGAAGTTTGTCTTGGCTACAGTAGCAAGGTTCTCAGTAATGGTAGTGTTACCTGCCGTCCCTGCAAGTGCTTGTGTAAGTGTGATTGCTTGATTGCCGTCAGCAACACTGGGCACAGCGCTGACAGTAACCTTCCCACCATGACCATTTGAGTGCTCTATTGCTGCCTTCAGTAATACCAAGAAGGCATTTTGAGTGCCGCTTGATAGATTGAACCCTACGGATATTCCAGTGGCTCCAGATGTGAGTGATGCTGTAATAGAGCCGGTAGATTTCAGAGTTGCACCTGCTGTTACAGCACTAAGATGTGCCACACCACCATCACCAGTATCCGATACGAAGTAATCTTTCTGCGTGCCATCAGTGCTGATAATGTGAATTTTTTGACCAGCAGTTAATCCATGCGCAGCGTCACCATCGGTGCAAGTTACTGTGGCAGTAGCGGCAGCAGAGCCACCCGGCGCAGCGGCTGTATACACAGCCCCATCTCCGTCAGATAATGTTGCACCTACAGGTGGGTTCACTGCCTTCATACCTAGGCCAAATGGCCCTTTACTCGCGGCGTAGAAGAAGTCGTGATAATGGATGGTTTCAAAGTGCTCAGGGAGGACATTCAGGGCTGTTTTGAGCACAGGCGTATCGGTGACTCCTCTCTTGTCGTAGAATTGGCGGGCCCCGGTGCCACCAGTGAAATTAGTTTTCGTCATACCGGCAGTGCCACTGTCTGTAAGAGTGACAGTCGTATTGCCGTCTAAACCACCAACAGCCTGAGTAATAGTGACAACTGCCCCATCTACAGTCGCATTGAATCTAGTTCCTGATGGGCCCGATGAAGTGTTAATGACATTCATTAGACTAGTAGCAGTTGCCTCGTTTGAGGTAGCGGCTTCAAATGTTCCATTAACTGAACTGTGAGAGAGTTGCACAAAGTCATAATTAGTCCCATCAGTAGCAATCAAATTGACTTTGTCGGGATTGTTAAGTTCAGTGTAGTCTGTAATAGTAACAGTAGCGGTCGCTCTTGTTGCTGCGGAATCGTCACTATACCAAGTAAAGGGACGACCCAAATTTGGATGCCATAGGCATAGATAGCCATCAGGGCTGTGTAGGCTATTCGTATCACGGGTTCCACTCAATGTTTGAGGCAATATACGGGGTGTCATGCTTCGCTTTGAGTCTGTCAGAACCTTCCCACTTGCCCATGTATCGTATGGGCCAGTCAGGCGTAGAATAGTGCCTACAGCCAGATTGCTCCAGAACTGAGCGTTGCCTGTGACTGAGGAGAATGTTGTGCTCGCCCCTAATGTTGCATAAGCCAACGTCCCTGTTCGATTGCCATAAGACGCTGTGCGTCTGATGCCAGCAGCATCTACATATTCCAGTAATTGACCATAATATGGGACAACTGGGAACAAGTCGTTGTTGTCTACGGTGATAGTGCCCCCACCTGAGGAGGAACTAATCACTACACAGCCCGGATTGAGGCTACGGATACGCTTGTGGGCTTCATAGATATCAAGGAACGAGGAAGGGTAACCACCCATCGTAATTTGACCTCCTATAGCCCCGTATGTAGTTCGGCACAATTCGTAATAGTTGTCTGGCTTGAACCATTCTAACTGTAACCACGATGTAGCAGATGCTACACCATCCTTGTGCAGATGAGCCCACCACGGAACGGTCATTGTGTAGCCGGGTGTAGCCGTGACAAACGCATTTGGCTGATACGGTAAACTACGCCTTGAGAGTGCAGCAGACGCCGTTTCATTCGTGCCAAGAG
>Ga0208919_1001899_pt1 | contig 11426 bp, 8 predicted proteins | sample 4_EtaG_FD_184076 | JGI IMG/M metagenome (GOLD analysis project Ga0208919, IMG submission 184076) | Marine viral communities from the Subarctic Pacific Ocean - 4_ETSP_OMZ_AT15127 metaG (SPAdes) (version 3) | ecosystem: Environmental > Aquatic > Marine > Oceanic | place: Pacific Ocean | collected... | reverse complement strand
TCGTTGATATTCTCTGCCCTCTTCGGCAATCGTCAGTTGCCTGCCCCGATAGTCTGCAGTAGCTGCCCTATCGGCTTCCCGATAGTCTGCAGTAGCTGCCCTATCGGCTTGCTGACCTTCAAGCACTTTCTGCCGATATTGATCCGTAGCGCCCCTTGCCTCTTCTTCACTTGTGAACTTGCGCTCCTTCAAGTCTCTCTCGCGCTCCAACGTCCTCTCTTCACGCAAGCCACCACCAATGTCAGCTAAGGTGCCAAAGAGGTTGCCCAGCTTACCCATCTTTGGTTTCTCGGTAACGCCCCTTGCTCCTGCGCGAGAACTCAGCGCATTGATCAGGTTCGCCCTGGCTTGAGACTCCCTGCCCCGCTGGTTTGCCTCAGACTGTGCCCTGCCTCCCATGTAGGCTTGTCCACCTCTTGCCAAGGCGCTTAACACAGACAGACCCTTATCACTCCCTGCAAAGCGCCCTAAGCGCTGAAGCAGTGTGGGGTCCTCCAGGTCTTTAGTCTCTTCGATTGCATAATCAGGGTCCGTAACGCCACCATATATAGCTTGCGCACCCTCTTTTGTAAGCAGGGGGTCTGCAACTCCACCGTATATTGCTTGCGCACCCCTTCTCGTAAGTAAAGGACGCTTGGGTGTGGGGCGCTCCCTATACACATCCTTCATTCGACCTGTGACTGATTCTTCGTCTTCAGCAGTAGCTACCCTTGGATACTGATCCCTTTCATCTTCAGGGATGATCTCGGTTTCTAAGCTTGGCTCAGGCAACCCTTCTAAAGGATCTTCGGCCATAGTGCCAGCCGTAGTTTCATACTCCTGCACCGCTTGTTCCATCGCACGGGCACGCGATGTCAACCGATCTTGTCGTTCTCTTTCATCGTCACTATAACTGTTAAATATTTCATCGCCCCTGCGCTCAATCTCAGCCACTGCCTCTGGATTGGTTTGACGCAGCGCATTTAAGCGCTTCATCCAAGGGGTCCATTTTGTATCATATGCTGACATTACTTAGCCTCTGATGTTCTGCATCATGCCTTGTGGGTTGGGCATCTGAGCGCCTGGCGCTGGTCCACCTTGAAACAGGTACTTAAAGAGCATATCCTGTATCATCTTTTCCATACGTGGGTCGTTCATCATTTGCTGGCCTGCGCCCAACATACCCCCAGGAGGACCTGCCATTCCTGGTCGTTGCGGTTGCCCTGACAAGCCGCCTTGTAGCTTTGCCATTGCATCCATGCGTGCCTGTTCGCGCTCTTGCTGTCCTTTTGCACGTTGGTCCAGGAGATATTTGACCCCCTGTGATCCTGCGAGTAGAGCTAATTGTCCTAGTGCCATGACTAATCTCCCATTATCATGTTTTTAAAGTTTGCTATCCATTCTGCGTCTTTGCCTCCTGGAACATTTTGCAGGAGTTGAAGTAACAACACTGCCAACTCATCCTTGTCACCCTGTATGTCTAAGTCAGGATCAAGGGCTGCAATAACTGCACTTATTATATCCAGGTCTGCTTGCCTACCACCCAACGTCTGTTTACCATCGATTAATCCACGCAACTCGCCCAGGCCCAGGTCGCGTGTGGTGATCGTCTTGCCCAGGTCAAGACCCTGCTGCATCGCTGCATCACGGTCAGTTTGTATGCGCTGCGCTGCATCCGACAACACGCCCATACGTTCTCTACGTTGCAACGAATCCAGTTCAGGTATCGCCTCTACTGTATCGCCACTCTGCACCACACCGTAGCGCTGCAGCTGCTCTAACAACTCGTCATCTTGTTTGGCTTGCTTAACGCCTAGGTCTTCCAGCAGACTAGCAGTCACTGGTTCGCCTGTCAGGTATTCTGCCGTCAGGTCTTTCTGGTCTGTAATCTTCGGTGTAAGGGCAGTCTGTAGTGTTTTTAGCCAATTGCCCGTTGTGTCTGATCCACTTGGCACATCGTCACCTCCTTCTCCTGAGCTTATGCCATCACCCGATTCCAGTATTTTCCTTATTTCTTCTACGTTTGAAACTGTGCGCTTAAACGCAGGTTCATGTTCATAAAAACTTTCTCGGATTGCCTCAGTGACTCCTGGCACAAGTCCTTCCCATTCCATTTCGGGTATAGGACCGTAGGTGCTTAGCACGCCTTTCTTGAGAGCATCCAGCCACGGTTCGTATCCTGCAGGCTCAGACCAGTAGCCGCTCAGCGCATCGGTTAATGCTGTTCCCTGCATACCCCTAAAGCGCTCTATCAAGCCTGACAACTCCTGTGTGCTAAGGCTGGCGATGCCCTCTGGCCCTAACATATTTAACAACATGCCCATTACCGCTTGATCTTCAGCACTAAAGGTTCCAAGGGCTTGCTGGAACGCACCAAGGCCAGCCTCTGCACCAGGAAGGTCTGCGCCTAACTGCCCTACATTAGCCACTAAGGCATCTAAGCCTTCAGGTGCTTGAAGTGCATTCAGGTCAATATTCTGCAGTGCATCTTGCAGTGCCGACACATTGCCCATAATACCCGTGCCGCCAGGACCAAACGACCCCAGGCGCGACTCTATTGTGTTAAGTGCTTCAGGCACTGCAAAGTTGGCTATACCTGCCCCTCCTCGGCCTGCACCTCCTGTGCCATATAGCAGGTCCAGTAGACTGCCTGCCTTCTTCGTGCCTTTTTCTAAAAAGGTGTCAGGCACCTCGAAATTGCGCACCTGGTTAAGCTGTCGTTGTAACCCTGTGATCAAATCACTGATAGGATCAGCAGCAGCTTGTTGAAACTGATCAGGCAATGCCGCTACACGTTGCTCAAAAGGATTTAGTAGGAGATCGATGTCACTATCGGTCATCCCAATATCACCCCGATTAATAGCATCGATACGCGAGGTGATGTCACTGCGCAATACGTTGGCGATATTGGTTGGATCGTATCCTTCTAATCCCTGGATGTCAGCAGCGCCGATAGGATTAATTGCATTGACCAGTTCATCGCGTAGGATGCCTGCTGCCGCTGGATCAAGAGTAAACCCAGGCGCACCTCCCTCGCTGCCTACGCCCACCTGGATCATGCCAATGTCGTTCAACAGTTTTAATTTTACATCTGCCGTGTCTGTAGGCACGAACCCGTCAGGACCTACCTCAATGATGCCCAAGTCCGACAACAGCTTCTGCTCTGGCGTTGTTCCTTGCGCGTCTTCGCCCAAAGCAAACTGCCCAGGAGCGACCTCTACCATGCCTATATCGGTCAGCAGCTTGCCAATCACCTTGTCAGTGTCGGTTAGCTCAAACTGTCCAGGTGCGACCTGCACCACGCCAATATCGGCTAAGAGTTTCTCTTCGACTGTGCGCTCACCTGTGCTTGGCGTGTAGTCCGTGCCCAACACAAATTGCTCAGGTCCCACCTGTATACTGCCTATATCTTCTCGTAGCTTGTCGAGCGTTGCGTTGATGTCAGTAGGTGAGAATTGGGATGGGTCGATCTGCACATCGGGAATCAGGTCTTTTAGTCGTTGGACTGTCGCTACTACATTAGCAGGATTGAACGCTTCAGGTCCTATCTGTATTGATGGGATTAAGTCTCGCAGTGCTGACACTACTGCGTTAGGATCGTTAATATTAAATTGGTCAGGTCCTACATTAATAATGCCTATATCGTTGAGCAGCTTGTCTTCGGCGCTGTAAGGTCCTGAAGCATTGAACCCCGTACCCAATTCAAATTGTTCTGGACCAACGAACATTGTGCCAAGTCGATCTATTAACGATTGACCTATACCTGGCTCTAAGTCAAACTGATCCCCACCTACTATGAGTTGGCCTAATTTATCCAGTACTGCTTTGTCTGCCGTTGGGTCAACCCCGAACTGAGTAGATGGGACTACCAGATCCCCAAGTGCATTAATGATTGCGTCACTTGTTCCAGGTGCGATAGTTAAGCCACCCGTGTCACCACCAAATATTTGCCCCAATAGGGTATCGGGCATTAGGGGCAGGCCCAGCTGCATGGACGCAGGGTCTACACCGCCAAATGCGCTATAATTCGCAGCGTCTATTGCAGCTTGGCCCACAGGACCTGCACCCCCTGCACCGAACAATAGGGTCAGGGGATTGGCTACATACTCAACTGCTTTGCCTAATCGATTAGCCCACTCGGCATTCTTCTGCGCATTAACGTCATAACCTTCGCCGCCTGCCGCTATTCGTCCATAGGTTGGCTTGAAAACATCGGTCCACCACTGCTGTAATAGCGCTGGATTCGCCCGAACAAAATCTAACCCTAACCCATACCGATCTAACTCCACCAGTGCGCTACTTGGGGCACCTCCGTAAAGGTAAACAGGGAATAGGTCGTTGTAGCTGCCAAGTGCTGCGCCTTCGGGTCCTGTGCGCTGAGTGAACGCTGCTGATGGATCATACAAAGGCGCAGTGAACGAGCCGCCTGGTAAAACCGCCCCTGTCATGGGGTCAATTCGCGTGCCGTAACTTCCAAAGAATGTGCCACCTACACCACCTACATCAGGATCGTAGCGTGCTGCCGACAAGTCTCCCTGCTCTTTTGCAAAAACGCCTTCTAAACTTGTATCGACTTCACTAACTGGTCCTGGAGGAGGTTCAGGAGTTATTACCGCTGGTGACGTATCGACTTCTGGTTCAGTTTCGTCTAATTCACTCTCAGTAACTATAACTTTTCCAGCAGCAGTTTGCGGTTTAGACGATCCACCTTGGCCTGCCTGCAGGTCATACATATCAATAGTGCCAGGCAATCCCACACCGCTAATCAGGTCATCTATCTGTGGATCAGTAAACGAGTATCGATCAGGGGGTAACTGCCCACGCAGGTATTTCCGCAGGCCAGGCATATCATACTGCCCACTGCCTGCGTCATAAAAAGGCATTGCAAAATTACCAGGAATGCCAAACGTACCTACATCAATCATATTGCCACCTTCTTGCCCAAAAAAAAACCACCGCTTCTCTCGCCACTTTCGAATCCATCACCGACCATCTTAGCCCGTCTTTTCACAGGGCCAGGGTGGCTGTCTTTGTTTTCGTCTTCACTTGTATAACCAGGACTTTGCTGCTTCCATCGAATTTTAAACGTCCCAGGTGGGTCTTCTACAACATCAAATGGAAGGTTTTCCCAGCCTGTTCTTCCATCTCTTAGTTCATAGAAGTCTTCCCACTTCCCCCCACTTGGTCCATACTCAGCCCCTTCAAGATTAAGCTTTGTGCTACTAGGGAGTTCAATACCACTACCTTCCGATCCAATCCCTAAGGTCTCAAGGAACTCATAAACGTCATCCCTTAACTTTTCTGCGTCTATTAGGTCGTGATTTAAGTCTGCCGCTTCTCCCCTGTCAGTGCGAACCTTATTAAATACTTTTTTTTCCCAACTAAGCAGCGATGGTCTTGGCTTGCCATCGAACCAGGGCAGCTTTACCACCCTTCCATTTTTAGTCATCACATACAGATACCACTCTCTTGGACTATGTAGGTATCCCATCTCCAGCAGTTCAGCTTCAGTATAATCCTCAACGTCAATCCCTGATATTGCTTCTGGATTATATATTTCAGAAGATGCCTGTTCTTTTAAAACCCACCCTTGGGACCCCAATAGCGCAAGCTGCTCTTCAGGCGTAAAGGTAACGGTCAATCCTGCGCCTGCCTCTTGATCTTCCAGCCCTGTAGCCCCACCCCTCCACTCTAATGGAAAATAGGTCTTCCCACCTGGCACAAACTCCTCAGATCCACGCAGTTTAACATTTCCTGTTTGTTCGAAATCATTCTGGTGCATCCTTAATGCTTTTAGGTGAGATGGAGGAGCATAATCCAGTTGTAGGGGGCCTGACATATTATCGCCTTCAACTCGCCCATCTGGAAGTTTTAGCCCACCTGGGTTTCGACGTTGCTCCACCGAATCCCAATCCAGGGGCGTATATCCTCCATCGGGCAGTCGAGCGTCAGGGTCATAAATGTATGAGTCTATCCCAGCATATGCGGAAGGTTCTACGACTGTTCTGGGAATGCGATCCGCTTCCTCGCTTTGTAATTCGGGGGATGGAGGTGGAACTTCTATACTTCCTAAATCAGAATCCCCTAAACCTATGTCCAGTATGCCCGTGTCCGTAGAAGGTTGCGCACTACCTGGCAATGGAACTGCATCAATTTCCGAACCTCTTCCCGTGAGATCCGTAACAGTGGTCCCTCCGTAACTTCGCATTGAGCCTGGGAAAACACCGTTTGCGTAAAGGTTGCCATCTTCGCCCAGCCAATAAAACGTACCATTGATATTAACCTTGCTACCAGACAGGGCTAAGCTTTGATCTAATTCATCTAGTTGACTTAATGGAATACGTCCCTGAGCATCTGGCTGTTGATACGCTCCCACTGTAACTGGACCACTAGCCGTTACAGTTGTGTCTGGAAACACAAGGGGATCTTCTTCTGTCCCACTTCCAGGCAATAAGCTACCCGTTGCCACTTTACCTGCTGGCTGAAGTGGAGGAGGTGCTGCCCCACTGGACCCTCCTTGCCCTGCCTGTAAATCGTACATGTCCAAGGGACCTGGCAAGCCTTCGCCACTGATCAACAGGTCGATCTGATCGTCAGTAAAACTCCACCTGTCTTTTGGTATCCTACCACGTAAGTATTTACGCACCCCAGGCAAATCATAAGACTGATTAGCAGGGTTATAAAATGGCATTGCAAAATTGCCAGGAATACCAAAGCTGCCTACATCGACCCTTGCCATTAAGAGACTCCTGCTTTGGATTTGCGCATACGTCCTATCGGCAGATACTGCAGGTGCGTATGGCGAATCCTAAAGGTTTCGTTGTTGTTGTTGTTGGTAAACTGTAGGCTGCTCTGGGGGTCATACCCACTCATATCAAGGTCTGCGGAAACCATGCGTAGACTGCCTAACTTGCCTACGTCTACCCTGTCAACGCCCAACGTGAACCCCGATCCTACCAGGTTAAGCAAGCCTGTCACGCTGGTCAGACCACCCGATTCCTGAGTTACCGTAACATCGTAATCGCCACTCTCATCGAAGTAGGTGCGGCTGTATAGCCAGCGAAGGCGCACATCTCCACCCTGTGGGGCAGGGGCACCTGTGATAAAGTTGGCAGAGATAGCACTGCCTGCATCGTTGTCGTTGGTAGATACCATGTCGTAAAGTTTGCCATCGAAGCCCCCTGCGTGAGGGGTTCCCCCTACCAACGCAGAGCATCCTCGCTCGAAGCCCGTATAGGGTCCCATCCATATGTCAAAGCGCTCATTGTAAATGATGGCATAGTTCATTTTAGTAGCAGAACCATAGGGTATGAAAAACCACACCTCGTTGACGCTCGGATAATAAACCGCATGAATATGAGCCAATCGTGCGCTATTAAGATTGGGCCAAAACCCATCGTCTAACGCATAACTGATTTTGCGAATCTCATCCCCACCTGACCACATATATATGCCATCGGGACGCACAAACAGCTGACGCTCATTGGGTAGCGTCAGGCAAGCCCTAGGTGCTATCGTCCCTGCCTGTGTGCGTTGTTGCAACTGAAAGGGAATGCTGGAGTTTCCTGTGGGTGTAAGCGTGTGAATGCCATCTCTGGTATGTATCGCCAGTGCATTCTGCATCGGAACCAGCGCAGTGATGTCATCACCCACATTGTAGAAGTTGGTAGCGCCCCATGTTTCTATATCCAGAATGTCGCTACGCCAGAGTCTATTGGGATGAGCGTTGGTATTACCTAACCACAGTCTGTTGTCCCACCACGCTACGTGTGCCGCATAGGTAAAGCGCGAATCCAGATCCAACACAGCAACATTACTTGCTCCTGCCCATACAAGAGGTGGATTGACTCCATTGACTGCGACCATCCTGTTCTTATTTGTGTCTTTTTCACCCGTGGTTACAAATTCGAAATTATTGTCATCGCCAGCAGTGATCGTTGCCGTTCCTGTAATATCCTGCCAACCACTGTTGTAGTACTGGATCGTCGCACCTGCGGTGATGACCGTGTAGTTGCTGGTGCTGTTGTAGGCGTAGTCATGCACCCCCGTGATCGTTGGGGCACCGCTTATGGCACCTGCACTTTCATAGGAGGCAAACCCTTTGCGCTTCTCTACCGCTCCTGCAGCATTAATACGACAGTTGTTCATGGAAGTGCATTCATCCGCACCCACATCCTCAGCAGGGCGATTATAGATCACACCCCCTGTCCAAGGTCCAAGTTTTACACTGCCGCCTTGATAAGCCATTAGCCCACGGTCCCATCCACTGGCTGAAAGGCGAAGACCTGACTGCTATCCACACGGTGCATTCTATATCGTCTGTTGCCATCGGTTTGCCGATTGACATTTAGCGCTCGGTTGACCACCTGCTGGTATTCAGCAAACTCTAAGGTTGCCCCTTCGTAATCGCCTTTCTCCTGCTTGTATAAGCGTGCCGTGCCAAAGTAAAGGGCTGGCTGTATAATCGTTGGCACTTTAACGCTCAGATTTACACTGTCATCGTCTGAGGTGTAGTCAGGCAGATAGGCGTAATAGCGATAGTCGATGTCGGTATTTGAATCGTCAGGGGCTGGATGCAGCTGCACCTGCTGATACCCTGTCGTTGTGTCTAAGCCCACCATCGTCACAGAGTAGGGTTCACCTGTTTGCGACTGATCGGGATCGCGCAGGTCAAGCGCTTCAGACCCATCGATGTGCATGACGTAATCTTGCGAGTTATTGCGAAACGATAGTGGGTAGGCCAGGTCTGATGCCAGCGTGTAAATCTTGGTAGACGCTACGCTGCTGAGCGTGCCGTAGATCGACCCTGACTGTTGCACCCTTTCACTGGTAGTGAAGGTGCCTGACTCATCTTTCACGGTCAGCACCCTAGTCGAAGCAGCCCAGGACACTACCGTGGCAGTAGCCCCACTGGTCTGCCCTGTCACTGTGCTAGTAGCTGTAAAGGTGCCCGTGTCAGAGTGGAGGGTAAACTCACGGGTGCATTGTATGGAGTCAGTCTTATGTAACCACCACCAGGTCGCTTCGCCTGCTAACTGTTGCAAGGTCGCATTTAAGTATAGCCGCGCAGTGGTTTGAAAATCTGTATTAGCAGTGGAGATGCCCACTCTTGCCAGGGCAGTCTGGATGCACTCTAAAACTGTCATATCAGATTAGTCCATGATCCATTTTCATACCCTTGGAATTTATTTGTAGAGGTGTTGTATACCAGCATTCCATTGGATGCTGTGAGTGCATTTCTTTGTGTGGTGGTCAGAGTGGGCACACTGAACGAGTCAGACAAGTCCAATGTGCCCACATCAGCTGCACCAAAATTAGCCGCCTCACCGAAGACTGTAGCAGCATTCACGCTGCCCGTAACAATCTGTTCGCTACGGTCTTTCACTCAACTGCCACAGCTGCCAGTGTTTCGGCATCTACGCCCATACGTTCCGCTGAGCGTGACGAAAAGGTTTGTCCATTCTCCCATTGCTCTAACCAATGAGCAATAGCAGCAGGACCTTTTTCAGACACGCCCTGTGGAGGCACGGGAACGAAACCAGGCTTTTGAAAAGTCCCACCTCCATGCGCGGCCAGCACCTGGGCTGCATCGGCATTGGTCTGCTTGCGCGGTGCCTTCACAGCTGACGCAACCCCTAACGCTTTTCGAATCTTCTCTTTCTGCGATTCGGAAGCACGTTCAAGTAGGTCAACAATCGAAGGCTCTCCAGGTGATTCCATTACAGCCACTGCTTCCTTGGGGGGTAAAAAGTCTTGGGAAGCATCGTCTACAGGGAGAGGATTTTTTCGTGGTCTTGCCATGATTTCCTCGTAGTAAAATGAGTAGGGGGAGTATTCCCCCTACTCACAAATGTTAAGCAGGCAGATTCAAATACACTGCCGCCTGCTGATCGTCTACCACATCGCCGTATGCCACCGTACCAACCTGATAGGTCAGGTCATTGGCAGTCCCTTCCGCTGCGGCTTGTGAGGGCTGCACGGACCCTGCGTGATTCGCCGAAGGAACCACAGGTCTACCCGCATGGACATCTGTTGCAGTTAAACTATTGAGGTCAAAGCGAACAGAAGCAATGCCGCTGGTTTGTATCCAGCCATAGTAGGCTGAAGTCAAACCACGAAAACTAACCCCAACAGGCATCGTATCAGAGTTGGCATCGGTGGTTGCAGCGCACGATATCACCTTACGAAACGCTGGCGCAATGATCTGAAGATCAGTCGTGCCAGTGGCAACTGCTGTATGCAGTGGATCAAATAGCGTAAACTCCACTGCGTTGCTGGATTCAGCAGTGTGCGATTTAATCTTATAGCTGTAATACTCACCCGTGCCATCAATGGTCATCAGGTAGCTACCTGCCAACTCATTTACATCATCTACGCCCGAAAGGGCAGATGCGGTAACAGTGATGACTGTAGAGCCTGCAGCTACAGGACTGATCGTTGCGTCATCGAACTCAGCGATGTTGCCAGCGCTAAAATCCTGAGCCACCAGATGCCCTGCCGTAATCGCTGCACCAGCTTGCGTGTAGCGAAAAACGCGACCATCGGAAAACTCAAGTTTTTCACCCAAGTCATACTTGGCAGTGGAGGACTCTTCAAAGAGTCCCTGGCCTGCGTGACTGCCTATGCCAGTTCCACCGATACGGTTGATACCGTAGTTATTGTTTTGAACTGTTTGTGCCATTGTTCTTGTACCTTTCCCCTATGGTCAGGGTATAAATAGTGGGCATTGGCTTGCCCCCCAGGTTGTTTAGACAGTCGTGGAAGTGGAGATGTTATACAGCACGCCCTGCCGCCTGCGATTATTTGTCATAAGCTGACAACCGAACAAGATAAATCCGACCTTCGCTTGCTGTGAGGCAGGCTCTTTGAACGGAGTCTTCGCAGCGTTCAGACCTTCCTGCAATCGGAACTTGAGGTACTTATCTTGGATCATAAACAACTGATGCGAACCTGCAGAACCAGGTGAGTCACGATCCACGATGAACTCCGTGCCTCGAAACGTGGCGTTCTTGGCACTGCTACCAATGGCCTGTTCAGACGCAGAGGTGAAGCGATAGTAACCCGTGCCTTCGAAGATTGCCTCGTAGTCCCCGTACACGCTGTAGTTCGAAATAATATGGGAAGGCGTATCGTTCCCCTCGGAAACTTGGTTCCAAAGGTCGCGCATACCCAAGATGCCGTTATACATATCGGTGGACGCTTCTTTCACCGAAAAATCTTCGGTGCCATACGTAGCGTTGTAATCGACACGCTTGTTATCCCACCACGTATTCGTGCCCGAATCGACACTGTGAACCGTGCCACCTGCACTGGTCGAAGCGATGTCTTGCAAGCCGACAATAGACTTACCAGACTGCGCACCCAACAAGGCTGAGTTGATGGTGGACATACTGCCCGTCATCGCCTGCTCGGTCTTCGCAGTGAGCAGTTTTATCGCCTTATCCGAA
>Ga0208919_1001897_pt1 | contig 11429 bp, 10 predicted proteins | sample 4_EtaG_FD_184076 | JGI IMG/M metagenome (GOLD analysis project Ga0208919, IMG submission 184076) | Marine viral communities from the Subarctic Pacific Ocean - 4_ETSP_OMZ_AT15127 metaG (SPAdes) (version 3) | ecosystem: Environmental > Aquatic > Marine > Oceanic | place: Pacific Ocean | collected... | reverse complement strand
CGTGAGGTTCAATGGTTCCCCAATCATTCCAATGAAATAGAAGACCATTTTGCAGGGATTGATTGGGGTAAAACAATTTTAGTTGCCCATAATGCTATGTTTGATGCGGCTATTCTGTCTTGGCGGTATGGAGTCAAACCCAAAATAATTGCAGACACTATGTCTATGTCACGAGCGATTGATGGCGTAACTGCAAAACATTCTTTGAAAGCGTGTAGTGAACGATATGGCATCGGTATTAAAGGTACAGAAATTTTAAATGCGCTAGGTAAGCACCTACAAGATTTTACCCCGATAGAACTAAAACGATACGCCCAGTATTGCCGGAATGACGTAGAACTTACTTTTAAATTATTTTGTATCTACGCAAAGAAATTTAATGCTGAAGAATTGGAAGTGGTCAGTACCACCATGAAAATGTTTACAGAGCCTGTATTAAAACTTGATGTGGCCCTGTTAGAACAACATCTTGATTCTGTAGTATCAGAAAAACAAGAGCTAATGCGGGTAGCCAAGTCTAATAGTGAGGTGCTTCAATCGAACCCCAAGTTTGCAAACTGTCTGCGGTCTTTGGGTGTAGAGCCTCCCACTAAAATATCACTAAGAACTAATAAAGAGGCTTTTGCTTTCTCTAAAAGTGATCAGGCGATGATGGATTTGCTGGAACACCCGAATCCTGCGGTGCAAACGTTAGTCGCCGCACGAATAGGGGTGAAGTCCACGTTGGAAGAAACCCGTACCCAAAGACTTCTTGGTATTGCAAAGAGAGCAGGGGTTTTACCTGTACCGTTACGATATTACGCCGCGCACACGGGGCGATGGGGTGGTAGTGACAAACTGAATATGCAGAACTTACCCTCGCGTGGTAGTAATACGATCAAACAATCTATTATTGCGCCAGATGGCTATATGTTAATTGATGCAGATTCATCGCAAATAGAAGCTAGAACTTTAGCTTGGTTGGCAGGGCAGGATGATTTGGTTGAAGCATTTGCCAATGACGAAGACGTATACAAGATTATGGCCTCACAGATTTATAACAAACCTGAAGAAGAGATAACTAAAAACGAACGCTTTGTCGGTAAGTCCGTCATCTTGGGTAGTGGGTACGGTATGGGGTGGAAAAAATTTCAAGCGCAACTCGCAGGATTCAGCGTACATATTGATAATGACGAGGCAAGAAATATTATTAACATCTACCGGGAAACTTATCCTCGTATTCCTGCGTTATGGAGAGAGGCTAACCGTTGCTTGGATGCGTTAAACCGTGGGCAATCTTGTAATTTAGGAAAACACAGGAAGGCTATTCATCTTGGTAATGGGGGATTCTATTTACCGAATGGGATGTTACTGACTTATCCAGACCTACAGATTGACCACGAAGATAATTATTCTTATGCGTCCAGAATCTCTAGGACTAAGATTTATGGTGGGAAGGTCATTGAGAATGTATGCCAAGCGATAGCTCGGTGCATTATTTCGTGGCAGATGGTACAAATTGCAAAGAAATATAAGATTGCACTAACTGTACATGACTCATTGGTATGTGTGGTAAAAGAAGAAAGTAGTCTGCGGGCGCAAAAGTTTATTGAAAATGTAATGAGGACAAGTCCTAAATGGGCTGCGGGATTACCTTTAGATTGTGAAAGTGGGGTAGGAAGAAGTTATGGGGAGTGTGGATAAAATATGAGTAACTTCACATGGTCGTACAGTGGACTATCTTTGTTTAAGCAATGTCCTAGAAAATTCTATCGCACAAGAATTAGTAAGGATATTAAGGAAGAAGAACAAGACCATTTGATTTATGGAAAGGCTGTTCATACAGCCGCAGAAGAATATGGTAGAGATGGGAAACCTTTACCGGAAAAATATAAGTTCATTCAACCCTATGTAGATACTTTAATGAGAACAAAGGGTGACAAGTATTACGAGCTAAAGATGGCTTTGACAGCAGATTTAGAGCCATGTGAATTTTTTGATCCTGAAGCATGGTGGCGTGGTATTGCAGATTTTATTGCAGTTAATGATGGAACCGCATTATTAGTAGACTATAAAACTGGAAAGTCTGCGCGATATGCAGACACTAAACAATTAGAGATTTTATCTCTTGCTTTGTTCAAACATTTCCCTAAAGTTAAGATTGTGAAGGGTGCATTAATGTTTGTTGTAGCAGATAAATTAGTTGAATCTAAATTTTATATAGAGCGTGAAGAAGAGTATTGGGAGTCGTGGGATAAAGACATCGCTTTATTAAATTTATGCTTTGAATCAGATACTTGGAACCCTAAAAGTAATTTCAGTTGCTACAGATTTTGCCCTGTGACAGACTGTGAGCATAATGGGAGGCGTTAGAAATGCCGTTAAAAAAAGGAAAATCTGATAAGGTTATCAAAGCCAATATCGTGGAATCTATCAAGTCGGGGAAGCCACGTAAGCAAGCAATCGCCATTGCATTAAGTAAAGCGAGAGGTAAAAAGAAAAATGCCGTACGTAAACAAAAAACGTCCGTACAAAAAAGAGTACAAGCAACAAAAAGCAAGGGGCGAAAAAGAAAGACTAAGGCGAAACGCTAGGGAAAGAGCTAGATATAGAGCTAAAAGAGATGGTACGGATGTAAAAGGTGAGGATATAGATCACAAGAAGCCCCTGAGTAAAGGTGGTACGAACAAGGCTTCTAATTTACGAAGTGTTTCCCCTAGTAAAAATAGGTCATTCAGCCGAAACCCAGATGGTAGTGTGAAAAAGAACGTACCTAAAAAGAAAACAGCTAAGAAAAAAACGAGTAAAAAGAGAACAAGTAAAAAGAGAACAAGTAAAAAGAAGAAGTAATGCAAGTAATTGATAACACAATAGTTCTTCGTACCAGAAATCCTACAAAAATACAAAATAGAATACCTGACAGCGATATTGTCAGGCAGGATGATGATGTCTATACCATGACGGTAGAGTGGGATTTGTCTACTGCTCAACAGTTGGCAAGGCTTCAGATGAAGAATATACCTTCCCCGATTATGCGGGACTATGAGTGGTCAGGCATTTATGCACCGATGGAACATCAAAAGACCACGGCTGAGTTTTTGACGTTAAACCCAAGGGCTTTCTGTTTCAACGAACAGGGTACAGGTAAAACTGCCGCATCAATCTGGGCTTCCGATTATTTATTATCAGAAGGTTACCGGGGCCGCGTACTTATTATTTCTCCTCTTTCTATTATGAAGAGTGCTTGGGCGGCAGATTTATTTAGCTTTGCCCCACATAGAACCGTAGGGGTTGCCCACGGAGCTAAAGAAAAAAGAAAAGAGATTATAGAGAAAGACTATGAATACATAATTATTAACTACGATGGTGTGGATGTAGTAAAAGAAAGTATTGCAAAAGGCGGCTTTGATTTAGTCATTATAGATGAAGCCAACGCCTACAAAAACTGCACTACTAAACGATGGAAGTTGATTAACAAACTAACAACCCTTGATACATGGATGTGGATGTTAACCGGAACTCCTGCGGCTCAATCCCCCATAGATGCACATGGGCTAGCTAAATTGTGTGTGCCAGATAATGTCACTCCATCAAAAACAAGATTTAAAGATTCTGTCATGTACCCCATATCTAAATTCAAATGGGTTTCCAAACCTAATGCGCGAGATATTGTACATAAAACATTACAACCTGCTATCAGGTTCACCAAAGAACAGTGTCTTGACTTGCCAGAAATAACTTATGTAGATAGAGAAGCACCTCTAACATTACAACAGAAACATTATTACAAGATTCTGCGAGAAGAATTTATCATGGAAGCGGGGGATGAACACGTTACCTCTGCAAATGTCGCCGTTAACATGGGCAAATTGCTACAACTATCTGGCGGTGCGGTCTATTCGAACAGCGGTAATGTATTGCAGTTCGATGTATCAAACAGACTAAAAGTAGTTAAAGAAGTTATAGATGAGGCGACTGCGAAAGTTTTAATCTTTGCTCCCTTCAAACATACCATAGCTATGTTGTATGAGTTTTTAAATAAAGTGGGGATTATGACGGAATGTATTACAGGGGATGTGACATTAAACAAACGGACAAAATTATTTAGTGATTTTCAAACGTTGCCAGAACCAAGAGTTCTGGTCATTCAACCACAGGCGGCGGCTCATGGTATTACCCTGACTGCCGCTAATACAGTTATCTGGTATTCACCAATAACATCTATTGAAACTTACCTACAGGCCAATGCAAGAATTAATCGTAAGGGTCAGAAAAATGCGATGACCGTGGTAAACATTGAAGGATCTGCGGTAGAAAGAAAGTTGTATCGGCTCCTTTCAGGTAAGTTGGAAGCACATATAAAACTCCTCGACCTATACGAAGAAATAATTGAAGAAAACGCTTGACAGTGTTTAGTGATATATTATAATCACTTTACATTGTTTAGAGGAGGAGTTATGTCAGCAATTATGAAAGAAGAATTTTCACTTGAACAAGTTGCCGCTGCTATTGTGGCAATCCGCGATGAGATTACAAAAATAAATAAAGAAGCGGATAAGAAAGTGAAAGCATTAGATCGTGAGAAAGAAGCACTTGAAAAATACTGCGACCAAAAATTAGAACAATCAGGCGTAGAATCCGCCAAGACTGCTTCAGGTACTATCATGCGCCAAGAAAGAGTTCGGTTCACCACCGAAGATTGGGAAAGGATGTACCGATTTATCGAAGATAACGACGCATTTGAATTATTGGAAAAACGAATACACCAAACCAATATGCGTAGGTTTCTGGAAGATAATCCAGAGAAAGAGCCTAAAGGATTAAATGCTTTTAGGGAAACTAAAATAGTCGTAAGACGTTCATAGGGGTAATTTATGGAAAATGAAACTTTAAGACACGTTGTTAATAACGTAGAAGCAATCTATCCGCGTATTAACAGGCCATACAGATATGACCAAAAAGCGGGAAAAACGATGCCGTGCGAAGCCCACGAAGATGGGGCAGAATTCAGGTTGCAATTCCGCATGGATCGTAAGCAAGCGGGTGCATTATATAAAACAATGCATCAAGCCTATAACGCAACCAAGGCTTCGAATTGGCCTGACAAATTTGAACCTCCATTTAAAGATGAAGGGGATGGGTATTTTACGTTCAACGCTAAAATTAAGGCGCAGTATAATAATCAGATTACACGCCCTATCGCCCACATGGATTCAAAAGCGCAAGCATTGCCGGAAGGTTTTGAATTAACTCATGGAAGCACAGTTAACATTGCTTGTGTTTTAATTCCCTACAATACACCACAGGCAGGGACAGGTGTTTCTTTGCGACTAAGTGCTGTACAAGTTTTAAAACTAGCAGAACGCCAAGGATACAATCCATTTTCTGAGATAGAGGGGGGTTTTACCCTGCAACAAAATCAGGATAACCCGTTTGTAGCAGATGAGGAAATTGCGGAAACTCCAGAAGAAGAAGACCCTTTTGCTGAACCAGAGGAAAAACCAAAAGTTAAATCCCGCAAGAAAAAAGCTCCTAAAAATCAAACTGAAGAGGAACCACAATCAGACTTAAATGATATCCTGAGTAAGTTCGCGCCTTCTGATGATGTAGATGACAATGAGTGATCACAGAGGTTATTCAAATAAGATAGCCAATGCTAATATAAATGCAGACCTTTCTAGTGCAGGGGTAAAACTAGGAAGGTTCTGCATAGCAGGGGATAAGCGTGTTTCTGCAATCGCAAAAGAATTTAACGTATCCAAACTAACTGTATATAAATGGTTTGATGGAAGTTGGATTCCGAATGAGAAACACACCGCTCAAATTCTTGCATATCTTGAGAGGGAAAGTGAAAAGGTTTAGTTATGCCAACATTTTTACAGAAGATCCTTCCAGATGAGGGATATTATTGTATCGTTGGCCTTAAAGACGGTGTAAGTCCAAAACAAAGTTTCCATAGCGTAGCAGAAGATGTTGAAACTAGGGTGGGGGATTTATTAGAAGGGGATTTTAACGTATATTTTGCGTGTGCTTCATTTCAAGAATCTGAAAAGAGGACACAAGCTAACGCTGAATATATGAAGTCATTTTGGCTTGACTTAGATTGTGGTGCAGATAAACCTTATTTAAGTCAGGCTGATGCTTTACAGGCATTGCTGTCTTTTTGCCAAACGATGAGTCTACCAACACCTACTATTGTTAATAGTGGGAGAGGTATCCATGTGTATTGGGTGTTAAAAAAACCCATACATAAAGATGAATGGAATCCTATTGCTAAACAATTAAAAGTTCTTTGTAAGGAGAAGGGGCTTGAAGCAGATCCAGCGGTTACAGCAGATGGTGCGCGAATTCTACGTGTGCCGGATACATTTAACTATAAAACAGACCCTCCTTCTAAAGTTTCAATACTGCGGGACTCTTCTGAAATTGATTTTGAAGAGATTCGAAACCTTATCGGAACCCCCCAAACCACCAAGGAACTTCTATTTGCGGAAGTTGATTCACGAAAGAAAGATAACCAACAATACTCTTTTGCTAAAATTGTACAGAAAATCGTTAGAGGAAAGGGATGCCAACAAATAGAGTATGCACTAAAGCACCAAGATAAAGTTGACTACAACTTATGGAGAGCAGTTCTTTCTATTGCCGCAAACTGTAAAGATTCTGATGTGGCAATCCATGCGGTTTCAGACAAACACCCTGATTATGACCGCCAAGAGACAGAGGAAAAAGCGGTTGATCTAATAGATAAAGCGTATCGGTGCGATACGATAGATGAAACCCACATAAATATCTGTGACGATTGCCCGCATTTTGGAAAAATAAGAAGCCCTATTGAACTAGGGTTTGAAGTAAAAGAGCAGGAAGAGGACGGTAATCAAGTATTGGATTATGCGCCCCCTAAACTACCTTATCCCTTTTTCAGAGCGCAGGAAGGTGGTATTTATAAGAAAGCCCGTGATCCTGACGATGAAGATTTACTGGTGTACCACAACGACCTTTTTCTAGTAAAAAGATTGTACGATAAAGAGAAGGGAGATATGGCACTTGCTAAATTATTCCTTCCTAAAGATGGTGTTCGTGAATTTTTAATCCCGCTATCAAGTATGACTAGCAAAGAAGAGTTAAGGAAAATTCTTTCCGCGCAAGGTGTTGTAATGATGCCCAAACAGTTAGATAACATGATGGTTTATCTAATCGAATGTACAAAAAACCAACAGTCTCAGGACGAGGCGGAAATTATGCGAACCCAATTTGGTTGGGTGGATAACGACAGTAAATTTATTCTTGGGGACAAGGAGATTAATTGTTCTGCTGTTCGCTACTCTCCTCCTTCTCCAAAAACAGAATCTATCTGTAAGTGGCTTCTATCTAAAGGGGATATGGAAGAATGGAAGAATGTTATTCGAGTTTACAACAAGCCTAACTTTGAACCCCATGCTTTTGGGTTTTTTACCGCATTTGGTGCGCCACTAATAAAACATCTTGGATTCAACGGTGCATTAATTAACTTGATTAACTCATCTTCAGGCACAGGGAAATCCACGGTATTGAAGATGTGTAATAGTGTGTATGGACATCCTGACAAGCTACTGGCACAAGAGACAGATACTTTTGCACATAAGATGCATCGTTTAGGTGTGATGAACAATCTACCATATACAGTAGATGAAATAACTAATATGCACCCGGAATCTGTTTCAACTCTCCTATATAACGTGTCACAAGGTTCTGGGCCGGGGCGTATGCAGTCCCAAAATAATATGGAGCGTAAGAATGACACAAATTGGAGTTTGATTGCGCTTGCAAGTTCTAACGCTTCTATGGCAGAAAAGTTGTCCTTGATTAAACAATTTGCTGACGGTGAGATCATGCGGTTATTGGAATACCGTGTTGACCGTACCGATAACATCAGTAAGTCAGACGCATATAAACTGTTTGAGGGATCTTTGTTAAACAACTATGGGTTGGCAGGGCCAATTTATATTGAGTATTTGGTTAAAAATTTAACTAAAGCGGTTGATTTGGCAAGGGGTATACAAGAACATCTGGATGCTAAAGCTAATTTAAACTCCCGTGAACGGTTTTGGTCTGCGGTAATTTCCTGCAATATAGCAGGGGCGCAAATTGCAAACTATTTACAATTAATAGATTTAGATATACCTAGAGTATTGAACTGGGCAAGTAATGAACTTGTGGATACATTAAGAGAGCAGATCATAGAACCTGAGATAGATTTTGTTGGGGTGTTAGGCGGATTCTTAAATGTGAATCGTGGACATATTCTAGTGGTTAATGGCGCACAAGATGCCAGAAACTCTATTACACCACTTCCTGTTGTAGAACCACGATATGAATTAACCACTCGACTAGAGCCAGATACAGAAACTTTATACATCTTTAGTAAAGCGATCAGAAATTATTGCGCTAGAGAGCAAATTATTTTTAAAGATTTAGTGCGGGACTTAAAAGATAGAGGAGTTCATAAGGGTACGGTGCGAAAGCGATTAGCAAAAGGTACGTCAATTAATAGCCCACCTGTGGAGGCACATATATTTAAGCTCGATGGTACAGATTTGATTGATACGGAATTTATGCAGACTTTGGGGCAAGAAATTGATGATCCAGATCCACGGGATAACCTTTGATATCGAATGGGATAAATTTAAACCCAGTAGTAGTTTCTTTATCCCTTGTCTTAATACTAAAGAAGCAAAAAGAGTTTTAAAAATAGCCTGTAAACATAAAAAGTTTAAAGTCCGTATGAAAGTAGTTGTAGAAAATAAAATAAGAGGAATTAGAGTGTGGAGATTAGAAAATGAATAAAAAACCACCGCTATATTACGTTGCGCTACAAACTAAAAAGGCATACGAACAAGCTAACTTTACAGAATATAAGAAAGCAAAAGAAGCACAGAAGCAGAAACAGCGAAGGGAAGAAGAAGCTAAAAAGTTTTTACGGTCGGCCTCACCCATCTAGGCTCGCAATGAGCCTTAACCGGATGTCTGCGGCGAATGTCGTAATTATTTCTGCCCTGGTAATTTAACCTTTTGGCAGTGACCGTACAGTGTTTAAGTTTTGCGAAATATATGGGGTCTTGCCCTCGGATGGGGTCGCCATTAGATAGTACAACAAGTAAGTAAACTAATTTCATTGTATGAGCAGCGACATTCCGCCAGCAATCAGTGCTATACCAACAGCCAGTATTGCGGCCCCGATCATCATCTCCTGCATTTTCCTTTTCGCTCTACGTCGCTTGAATTCCTCCTGCTCTCTTGCTCTTATGATTTTCTTCTCTGTCGCCACAAACTCCAGATAAACCGCCCTGCCGTGGGTGAGCATGAGCATAGTGCGAATTTCTGTACGCATCCGCTTCTCTGCTTGCCGTGCGGCAACTGCCTTTAGTGCTAATTGAGCCGGATCTCCTGTTGCTTTAGCATACCACGGCGGGTTTTCTGCTTCTCTACACCCCTCTTTTAGGTCTGCGATGGTGGAGTACCATTTCCCCATCTGGAGAGCTATACCCTCCACATCTTGTCCCATCTCAACAGCCTTCTTTATTCCTTTGAACGCTACGTTGGCGGCAGATAGAGCGGCAGCGATCTCAAGCATAGTTGAGAACTGGCAAGAAGGAAAAGAGTTTGTATTTTAGTCATCAGGGTCTTCAATACCCGTTTGTTCTATAAGTCCGGGGCGCAGCTTCCTCGGTATACGCAATCCCCTCACAGTGTCATTTATAGAATTATTAAAGCTCTTCCACGACTTACCTATAGTCTCTCCTCCAATTCGTTGGTTTGTATCTAGAACAATTTCTACCTGATTAAATTTTTCAATTTTATCTAGGATATCCTGCTCCCCATCAAAATCTCCCGCAGTCTTAGCAAGGTTTAATTCCAACAAAAGCCTAGAACGTCTTCCCGTAACCTTTCTCATCTGCCTACTTAGGAATTCATTTGCTTGGTACGCATTAGATAAACGTGTTGGCGTAAATCCTAGTATTTGCATCATGGCGTTATAGCCACTTATATCTTCCACAATGGGAACGCCCTTACTGTTGACCGCGCCCTCCGTTGCTAATGATACGCCTTTCATAACATTTCTTATAAAGGAAGGTGTTGCAGATTGTATTGCCCCATATAAATCCCCCTCATTAAATTTATCTAATGCCTTCTGTCCGTTCAGCCCGATGGCATATACTGGCCCCGCAAGGGTTTCTACAAGATATGAAAGATCCCCTACTTCCGCTCTACGATAAGGATCATCCCTATACATAAGTCCATAAAAACCTGTCCGGCTTGCAAGATCCACATCCAGAAAATGACTTAGTGGGCCTCTAAACGTCATATCTCCTAGCTGTTTTCTAATCTTCATATTAAATTCAAGATCAAGGTCATCGTCATCATCCCCTAACGCCATTTGCGCTAGATTATGAGCAATTTCAGCAGCCCCATAAACAGGCAAGCCTTTGGCTCCCGCAAACAGCCATGCACTACCTGAAATATAACTAAATTGTTTAAATGCTAAAGCGCGGGCAGAAGGCACATTACCCTGTAAATCTTTAGGTATTTTAGGGTCGTTATCTATTGCATCCCACAACGGGTTCATGTCCCTAAGTAGTTTGTATTGAAGGTATAGCTGAGATAATGCAAAACGCTTAAAGGTTCCAATAACCTTCCCCCACCCATCCTGAAAAAATTCAGGGCCAGCTTCGGCTAGAGCAGGGCCATTAGCTTGTTCAACTATGTCAAATGCCCGTTCCATTGCAACAGTAACATCAGAATTTGGGTCTACTTTTTTATTCCCGTATTTTTCTTTAGCAAGTTTATAAGCAGCGAGTAAACTAACCTCTCTGTTAGCTCGTTCAGAATTTTGAAACACATACCCTAAAGCCATCTCAACTTTTACTGCTTTACCTGTTAAAGAATCCACACGACCAAACTTAGCTTCCTGTAATTCCTGAGATGTTGTTCTTCTTATAATGCCTCTGGAAAGTGCAACATCAAATAAAGTCTGCATTTCTTTGCTCATAAAATCCCCGCCAAAAGCAGTACGGTCTGCAAGGGGGACTCCAAGAAGTTCTAGTTTAGTGTTGTCATCTTTATGGAATTTAAAATACGCTTTAAACCCATCTTTAATCGCTGCCACCGCTTTAGCAGGGCCAAATTCCCCTGCAAGTAAGCCGTAGGTAACAATAGGTATCTGAGTAAGGTTAACAATCGCAGAAGAAATGTTGCCTAATATAAACCAAGAATATCCTGCCATTGACAATTTACTATACAATGGCCCCGGTGTGGGGTTTCGCATAAATGCGGCCCGTTTTTGGACATTTTTTATAATACTGGCTATCTGGGGAGGAACCTTACCAGCACCAAACTGCTCTATTGCGCCAATAGCATTATCAAGCTCATTTATATTATCAAGTAAAGCCAACTCATTAGAAAATTTTAAC
>Ga0208919_1001895_pt1 | contig 11434 bp, 16 predicted proteins | sample 4_EtaG_FD_184076 | JGI IMG/M metagenome (GOLD analysis project Ga0208919, IMG submission 184076) | Marine viral communities from the Subarctic Pacific Ocean - 4_ETSP_OMZ_AT15127 metaG (SPAdes) (version 3) | ecosystem: Environmental > Aquatic > Marine > Oceanic | place: Pacific Ocean | collected... | reverse complement strand
ATTTGTCATCTCCTTTTTTCTTGTCAGTTACCTCAGCAGCATATGCCCTGAGTATTTCTGAAAGTCCTCCAGCTACTGGCAACGACAAGACTGCCAAAGCTGTTAGTAATCCCTCGATAGAATCTAGTGTCTCAGGATTACTTGATGCACTCCATACTATTCTAGCAGCGAGGAACAACCACACTACTACGATTGGGAAAAATATTAAGAATGTAATTAGCTGTGTTCCAGTTAGGTTTACATTCCCATCTTTCTCCTTCTTCTCTGACTTAGGATTTTCTTTGTTGTTTACCATTTTACCACTTAACCTTGTCTGCCCAATAAGCAGCACTCATCTTTCCTTTAGATATATTTCTCCTGTGCCTAGCTTTAAAAGATTTTCTTCTTGCTTTATCTTTAGCTGTTTTTGGGTTTTTACCTGCACCACTAACGCCTTGTTGCCCAAAGCGTATAGTTTTTACTTTGTCGCCTGACTTAGCAACAACGACATGAGATTTTTTTGGATGCCCAGGTGTACGTTTAGGTTTATTAAATCCTGATACACCTGCTCTTTTTAGTCTTGGATCTCTTTCCCTAGCCATTACGCTCTCCTCACGCCTCTTGATATTTTCCTTGAATACTTTGCCCTGCTACCTACACCACCAGCTTTCCTTTTCTTTCTGTTAGTTGCGGCTTTCTGACCAGGGCTAAGACTAGCACGAACACTAGCAGGTAAATACCTACCACGTTTACCTTTAGGTTTTTTCTTGTCCCCAGGGGAAACATAATCCCACTTCTGTCTGGTCCAATTAGATAAAGATTTCTGACGTTTAGTTTTAGCCATTAGTTCCTGTAGCCTCCACCTTTAGCCTTATATTGTTTAGCCAACATTTGTGCTTTACGAGCAGACCATTGCCCTCTAGCACCACCTTTACTGCCAGCTTTTATTCTCTGAAACAATCGTTTCCTCATAGTAGGTTTAGTATAATTACCTGCCTGATTGACTGTTGATTTCTTTTTCTTTTTAGTAGCCATTGAACTTCCCTACAAATAGAATTGTGAGTAACATTCCTATGAATAATATAAAACTAAACACTCTGATGTCTATCACTTTCCTACTTTCCTCATCGCAGACTTATGTGATTGAGTAAAAGTTCTACCTCTATTCATAGACTTTACCATTTCTCTGAGATGTTTGGAAGTGTGGTGCTTACCATGTCTTTTCATGGAAGATTGTTGTCTCTTTGTTAAGGAATCTATATTAACATTCTTAATTTTCATTTTAGTACCTTGATCGTCTTCTTGCTTTAGTCTTTGGCTTAGACTTCATAACTTTCTTTTTAGCTCTTTTGACTACATCGCCATAAGACTTATACTTTTTTGGCATTTTTTTCCTCCTTCACCAACTTAGCTCTAGCTTCTATTTGCTTAGGTAAGTCTAAAGGTTCTATTTCTTTCTTCTCCTCTGATTGTACAGCACTTGCTCGACTTCGCAAATTGTCAAGTATTGCTGCAGCTGGTGCTATTTGTGCGTTTATTAGTACATTTTGCGACCATCTATCTCTAGTAGGACCACGTTCCAACAACCAGGCTCTTGCTCTCCAGTCATCAGAGTCTTTTACTTGTGCTACTAAACCTTCTTCTGCAAGTGCCATTGCTTTTTCTATGTCTTCTGCAAAAGAAACAAAAGGTTCTACTGGAGGCTTTGTTGGATGTTCTCCCTTGCCTATTTGTATCCACTTTTGAACAGTTCTTGTGTCAAGACCAGCTGCTTTAGCTGCAGTGTTTATCCAGTTTCCATTTGCAACAGAACGCACAATAGCGTTGTGTACATTTTTTTTAAGCTTATCCGAAGTGTTATGCTTACGAGGCATTACTTCTTATCCTTTTTACTCGTTTCTTCGTTTTTTATTCTGGAGATAGCAGCTATTTTTAGTGGCTTAATTATCTCTGGATATTCAGTCATTACCACCTCTAAGTCTGCTATTGTTATTTGTATATTATCGGCTTGTTCTTTCGCCTCTGCCATCTTTGATCTCCTTCATAGTTTCTTCTAATGATAACTCATCTAAGCTTAATAGTCTACGAAGTGTGTTAAGTGGTCCTAGTACATTCATTATTTCTGGTTGACTAGAACCTGGTGACAAAGTTTTTCTTCTATTCTCTAGTGTTTGTAGATAAGATTGTGCTTGATGAGTATCAACATTAGTAGTATCAAAATCCTCAGCTTCTGTTAGTTCTGCCATAATATCTGACCAAGTTTGCAATTCTTTTACTCTGTTCTCTGCTTGTAACTCGTATGACTGCCTAATAAATAAACACTCATCTAAGTCTACTTCTAAATCCATCAAACCAAACTGGTCATCTGTTTCTAAATGTCTAAGTTTATGTTTTATTCTTTTAATTTTTATTTCATTTCTTCGGTGTCCAAAAGATAACCTTATAAGTTCTTCATAGTGAGTTGATTGTTCTCTCACAGCTTGCCAATACTTACTTGCGTTAGTAGGAAAAGAAGCATCATTTAGTACACTAAACCTAGCCTCAGTTGGTGTTCTCCAATACTGTCGCTTGACCAAACCTTCATCTAACTGTGGTTGTAGTTTTGCTAACTGTTGTTGCCTGTTTTTTTTTACTAATGGGTGTATGTTACTGATCTTTGTTAGTTCGTTCATGATGGTAATGTTTCTTTACTTGGTCTTATTCTTTCGTCATCTTCCCAACTTGCAAGAAGATTATCCATAAAACTATCGTAACTTGTTTGTGCTTGTGCCTGGGTAATTGTTGTAAGGCTATTCCTATTCATCCATGCTACTCCTGCTGCAGTATCTTCTATAACAATTATATTCTGATACTGTTTAGGATTTAAATTATTATCTTCTCTGTCAGCATGAGTGACAAAACCTTCTGATATTAGACCTTCTGCATATAACATAATTAACTCGCTTGAAAATGTGTTGCTACTAATGCTGCTCCACTACCACCTGCACTATCTCTTTCGTACCCACCAACTATAAACCCTGTTCTTGCTGAACCAACGTGACAACCATGACTATGTAATCCTACGTTTTTAGGAATATTAGTATCTGATGACCAAGTAGTCCCATCAAATGTTTCTGTTGTTGCTAAAGTAACATAGCTACTACCATGAGCACTCGTACCACCTTGTGTCCATGCCCTTGTAGATGTTCCAAACCCAGAGTTATATCTTCTTGCAGCACCCATGTTATTACCACCTGACCAGGTTGTGCCATTCCAAATTTGTGTGTTATTAGTATGTGCTGGACCACTTACGTTACCACCAAAAATTAAACCTGCTGATGAAGTACCAGCACCACCAGCATTACCCTCAATACCTGTATCTAAATCATTAGTTCCACTATGAGCTGTCCACGCAGTACCATTATATTGTTCTGAGTTTGTAATAAATGTTGCTGCATCTCCACCAAACTTCTTTCCTCCACACCATACAGCTGCTGTCTGTGTTCCAAATACTGTAGGACCATAAGATCCTACTACCATGTTTCCACCACCAGAAAAAGATGTTCCATTATATTCTTCTGTTGTTTGTACTTCATCTCCACTTATAAATCCACCACAATCTAACGCAGCAGTTTGCGTGCCACACCCACCTGAAGAATCTCTAGCACTTGCTAAATCTCCACCTGCTGACCATGAACTACCATTCCATTCTTGACTAGCATCTTCTTGGGAACTTCCATTATATCCACCCATTATTAATGATGCAGATGTAGTGCCAGCAGATGTCATCTGTTGAGTTGCAGTAGCAATAGAAGTAGCAGTACCCCAAGACAGGGCAGAGTAACCAGCAAAAGTAATTCCATTAATGCTTTCAATATTAGCATCTGTTTTATCATTTACTTTTTCAATGCTAGTTACTGCTATTGTATTTAATTTCTCTATTGCCATATTATGCGTGTTCTATTACATCATTACTTGGATTAAAAAATAAACTATTGGCTGTTACTGCATAACCAACTACTTGTACAAAATCACCATCTGAATCTGGTGCAGTTTCTTCTGGAACATTTTGAGAACTTGTTTCAGCTTCAGGTGCATAAATTTTTGCACCAACTGTATAAGAAGGGAATGTTCCATTGTCTGCTATAAATCCATACAATAAAAATTTACCTGTTGCATCTGCACTTATATCGGCAGCAGCCATTGCAACTGCTGGCATTGTACCAGCTGCTGATGCTACAGCTTTGTGCATTTTAGAATCTGATGCTTTGAAGTAAACTACTTCTCCTCTTTCCAATGCTTCCCCTGCTGTAAATGTTGCAGTAATACCTGATACAGTTTCATCTGCTGGAGATGAGTCTAAGTGTGCTTCTTGTGCTACATCTACAATTCCACCAGAAACAGTTCCAGTAGTAGTAATAGCTCCTGAACCTACATCTATAGAAGTAAAACCAGATGTTATGCTACCACTATCTAATGCACCTACTGTTAGTATATTTCCATCACCAGCTGCTGGAGCTGCACTAATATCTGATAACACTTCAGAAGTTGATCTACTTTCTAATCCATTAGCAGTAAACCTAGCATACTCATCGTCAGCTACTGATGCTGAATCAATCTTTACAGCGTTAGTGTTTGAAATTCCAAAAGTTAAAGTTGCCTGTCCACCTATATCTGACAATACTTCTGATGCACTTCTACCTTCTATTACAGTTCCATCAACTCTAAGGAAGTCATCGTCAGCTACACCTGAAGTAAACTGAGCCACATCATGTTGACTAATACCTTTAGCTATCTGTAGTTTGTTACTAGAAAATTCTAGTCCAGAATTTGTACCCAGATCTACTGCCAAAGAAGCATTACCAGATGTTGTTGTTCCTGATAAACCATCTCCTGCTGTAATACCTGTTATGTCACCTGCTGTTGGTGTTTCCCAAGTTGGAGCTGCACCTGCACCACCAGATGTTAGTACATCTCCACTAGAACCATAGTTAGTTCCACCTACTCCTAGTTCACCTTGACTGGTAAATCTAAACTTTTCGGTTGCAGCTTCTGAATGTCCTGTGTAAAAAATAAGATCTGTTGAATTTACTGATGCACTAAATGTACCCTGAGCAATAGCTTTTATAGAGGCAGCAGCAGTTATGGCATCTGTTCCACCAGCTTCTAAGGGAGCTTTAAATGTTATATCACCTAGTACATCATTGGCATTTACATCTGTTAACGCAGTTGTTAGTAGTAGTTTACCTGTGCTTGTAGTTGCATCAGCCGAAGGTCCTCTGATTTCAAGAGTATCTTCTGATGCGTCATAGATCATAGCAGCTCCTGCTGAAGCACCATGGAAAGTTACATCAAATCCTAGGTCATCTTCACCAACAGTTAGAGTATCTGTTAGTGTAAGTTTAGAGACGTTTATACTATCTCCTGCTTTCAACCAACGTACACTATCACCGAATGTAATCTTTACATCCATTGGTATTCGTGCTGCAGTTGAAGTAGTTATACTCCATTTACCATTTGAGTCTGTAGTTGTTGCACTTTCAGCTGTAGTAGTTGCGTTGTCTGCACTTACATAACCTTGTACTGTTGCTCCAGAAACTGCGTTTCCTGAAGAGTCAAATACAAACCCTGTTAATGTCATTGCCATAATTTATCTTCCAGCTCTCGATCTATCTATACCTGCTAGAGCATCAGCTACTATCCTTCTTGGATCATCTATCAAATCATCTTCATCAATGAATATAAGATTGATGCCTTCTGCTGCCATGAACGCTCTTGTCAATATGTCAGACTGTCTTACAGCTGCTCCTTTCTCGTAGTGATAATACACTCCTTGAACATTTATTGCTATATTTGGTGGATTAAAGATTAAGAAATCTATAACCCTACCCCCTTTGTCCTGTCTCCCACCTGCTAGTTGAGACTGATACTGAAAATCTATATCAGGCTTCAACCCTAATTTTAGCAGAGCTTGCCAACAAAGGTATTCTGGTCCACTTCCTACCCACCATTCAGGTGTTGGTATTTCTGCGATACTTGTTGCCATTATAACTCAACTAACTGCAATTGCATCTGTCCTCTCTCATCCAAACCAGTATACTCAAAGCCAGATGCTGCTACTAAGTCTACATTATAAGTTCTATCTGAGTCATTGTCTTTATAGGTAAACGCTACTAACGTATTAGTATTTATAACTGTGGTTATATTATCTATTTGTTCTTTTACTGTTTTCCCAGCAAATGATTTAGATGCGTCTATGTTTACACTAAACCCAAACTTAGGAGGAATCTTTTCTCTGAATCTTAATTCCAATAAGTTCAAGTCAGGACTACTTGCCGAGTTATTTGTAGACATAGTAATCCTAAACTTTATTGAAGAAAACTCTACACCTGCACCAGATCCAAATGTATAAGTTGTAACTCCATTAGTTGTAATAGTTCCCATACTTGTATATGACTCATTAAAATCTGTAGCATATTCTACCTGGATGTTAACATTCGTAGAACAGTTACTTGTTATGGCTCGTAGTGACACAGCAGTCTTGTTACCTGCAGCATCTCCTCCATCAAAGTATGGTGTTTCCATAGTTCCACCACCAGTATCGTATTGGAAGTCTTCTATTTGATCTGGATTTATAATATCTGTTTGCAGTTTTATCCAGTAAACAACACTACCAAAACCAAACCACAATCTGTATTTATTGTATGCAGAACCTACATGACCTGATGTAAGTGGCAAGTTATTTTCCCCTGCCCATAAGACTTCCCATGCTCCTTCATTCCAACCTAATACAGCAGATTTGCCCTTACCTGATACTACTGGAGATGTACCACCAATACCTGATGACTGCCTACCAGTTGGAAAAATAGAATACTCTTGTGTAATATCACCATTCAAAAGAACTAATAAATCATTGTGAGTACCTATAAGTTTTGTTATTTCCCCAGCATATCCTGATGGTAATCCATGGTCTCTATCAAAGCCAACCAAACTCACAACTGCTGTATTTGAACCTGTTTGGTATCTATACAAAGCATTACCTGCTGGGAAATATATTGAGTCTCTCCAAACTATAGCACCCTTACCACCTGCTTCATGGAATGGTACACGAAGTTCTGTCTCTTCCCATCTATTATTTGTTTCATCATATGCCCATAATCCAACCTTAGTTGTTGCATATATAATTGGACTACCAGCTGCATCTCGATATACTAATAAACCTGTTACTGAATCATCTGGTAATGGTAGTTGTGCTTTTGGAGTAGCAAGTGCAGTTGGTCCAGATGCCCATTGCAATAATGTTCCATCTTTCTTTATACCCCACAATTGTCCATGCCATATTGTAAAGAACGCTACTTTATTTTTTACATCAGTAGAAGCATCTTTGTTTGTAAATGCACTACCATTTGTTGAATATGAATATCCAGAATCTCCTCTAGCAAATATTAAATAAGATGCTGTAGAATCTCTAAAGACAATAGCCTCTTCAGTAGGATTAGTAAGTGCTGTATCACTATTCAATGCAGCAGCTCCAAAGTTATCACTTGCATCATTGTATTTATAAACTTTGTTATCCCCAAAGATTGCATATATTTCTTCACTAGAAGCAGCAGAACTTTGAAAACCAATAATACATTTTACTGCACCTGATATTGCAGTACCATCAGATAAAGCAGAAGTAGCTGCATTTAGTTTTCTTGGCATCAACAAGTGACCTTTGTACCTAGTCTGACAAGTTGACCACCATACTCTATCTATTGTGCCTGGATCTAATCCTCTTTCCCAACCTATACCTCCTCTAAAATCGTTTTGTGTAAGTATAGATGCTCTTGGATCAGCACCTCTTTGTGTATCACCAATAGTAAATCTAGGTGCTGCAATACTGACTAACGTCTTACGAACTGGTCCTGTTATTTTATATCTTTGACTGTTTAATAATATTTCGTTTTTGTTTACTACTGATGCCATTAGTCCACCATCTTAGTGCCAGGTTTTAATATCGGTAAAGATTGTTCTGACTGCGATGCCACTCCTTCAAAATACGCAGCTCGTCTATCATTATCATCAGGATCAGTTACACTTCCTCTAGCCAAAGTAAACAACGCTTTACTTGTTGCTCTTGCAGTTACAAGTGATGGATCTATTTCACAAGCAGTAGCATCTGCATTCAACAAGACTGGTAATCTGTAACCAACCATTCTTATCAAACTGTAACCTACTTCTTTTCTTGCCTGCTCAGTAAGAAATACTTCTCTACCTTCCCTGTCTATTCTGTATGAACCTGACCATAATCTATTGAATACGGCAGACTCTGTGTTTACTGCTTTGATGTCGTTGATATGTATATATCTTGTTGCTGTACTAGTAGTTTTTATACCTACAGAAATAATAGCACCATCTAATTCTGGATTAGCTAAACTAACTCTACAATATGTCCAAGTCCTAGCAGATACAGCAGGAATACTTAGTGTTTCCCTAATAGTTCCTAGACTTGATGAACTACTTAAGTTCAACGTGTAATCACCAGCACTTGTTGCAGTTGTTGACTTGAAAAAAAATTCTACTGCATTCATGCCTCGTAAGTCTGTGCTAGTTATAGCTTGAGCTGCTAATACATCACCAGATGATACCGATCCACCACCTGTATTTGTTTGTATTCTCAACGCACCATTGTGTGCTTTAAAATCTTCTGTATCAAGAGTAAGTGTTACATTACCATCAACTACTTCTGACCATACTACATTTGCATCTTGTATTTGTTCTGAATCATAAGCATATCTATAATCAATCGCTGAAACTGCAATCATATCTGATGGAACACTATATCTACTGTCATTCCTGTGACCATGATTACTTATGTCTTCATCATGTATTAAACCCCTAGGTGTTCTTTGTATTATAGATTCGTTTATTAGTTCGTGTATTCTTGCAGGAGGAAACTCTGATCTCCAAAATTCATATGTGTCGTTGGTCGCTGTGCTTGCAGAGGCAGCAGGGGTAAATGTAAATGTACCTGTACTACTTGTGTAGTCTGTGACACGCCTTATAAGTCCATCATTTGTTCCTGAAGTAAATACTAACCACCCACCATTGTACTCGTCATCTCCACCAATTAAAGTTGTATCTAATAATGTAGTCGTACTACCATTACCAGTAACAATACCAGATGGTAGCTGGTCTAAGTTAGCAGCAACAGCTCTTCTTATTTGTTCTCTAGTTCTACTTTGTATAGCAGCCACAATTACCTACCTTGTGTTTCTTCTTTGTCTACGCCATTCAGCTATAGATTTCATCGCCCCTTTTAAATCATCTAGTTTTGCTTTAGAAACTTCTTTTGGCTGATTCTTTGCTTGTTGCTTTGCTTCTTTCTCTGCTATCTCTGTTTGTTTATGCAACAACTCTTGAAGCTGACCACCAGTTAATCTACTTGCACCTGGTATATACACAGGTTTATTTTGTGGTCCAACATGAAAAGTCTCTTCTTCAGCAGATCCTAAAATCCTAGATACATCTTTAGAAGAACCAACCTGTTTCAAACCACGCCTCATACCTTCTGATACTGGTAAATATATTTGTCTCTTAGCCATTTTAATTCCTCTATGTTGTAACTAACACCCCCCCCTTAAAGGGGGGTGTTAGTAAGTTAAGTCTTATTAACCTCTGATTTGTAAGTCAACCAAAGAATGTTCGCCAGCACCACCAGCAGGTGCTAATACAACACCTACTCTAACTTCAACTGAGTTATTGTCAGCAGAAGGTCCAACCCTTCCATCAGCTTCTGTATAAGCTTCATTACCAAGTACCATACTTGCTGCACTTTGTACTGCAGCTGGTCCTTTGACCTGATTCCAGAAGTAAGAACCTGATGCTACATTACAAGCTGGTACACCTGTAACTATAGAATCAATATCTGAAGCATCCCATATTTCTACAGAATGACCAACTGGTTTGTGAAGTCCTACTTGTGATGAAGTAGTAAGAGCTGTTCTAACTGAGTCGTTCTCATATAGATCAATAGTTATAGTTGCTCCTGTTGCTGCAGATGAATGGTCTTTAATTGTAAAAACCTGACCTTCACCAGCTTCATCATTTACAAATAAATAACCATCTACATAATCACCTCGTGTTGCAAAGTCACCAGTAAATTTACCACTACCAGTAATAGCAGTTGAACCACCATTAGTAACAGTTATTCTTCTTTCACCTACTGCAACTGCAGCAGCTACAGCCAAATCTACAATATGATCTGTTGCTGTTTGTGTTCCCATGGTAACTTGACCACAAGTTATTGCTTCAGCAGCTTTGCTGTAAAAAAATGCTCTGCCATCTGCAAATTCCATTTTAGTACCTAGCCTATGTTTTTGTGTAGTAGTTACAGATTTTTCAAAACCTGGACTACCATTTACTGTTCCTGGAAAAGACATATTGAAACTCTCTTTCTGTTTTTCCTAGTTTAACTGGTTTTATTTTTCCCAGCGATCACCGACTTTAAGCGACTCGGTAATCTTTACATCGCTTTTCTCTGAAGTTTTAGATTTTGTTTCTTTAACTTCAGGAGGACTTTTACGAAATCCACGTTTCAAGTATACATCAAGAAATGTAATTGGTAAGTTAGGATGTTCTTCCCACTTTGGTTTTCCATCTACTATTGATTCTTTCCATAGGGTTATTTTTTTTACTCCCCCTACTGACATACTCATTGTTGCGTTTCTAACCATAAAGTCCTCCTGAATTATTTTTTATTATGTATTGTTAGTAGCTGGGTTACCGATTTCGTATCTAGCAGATGCACCCTTAGAGTCATCTACTTCAAATACTGCATAGTCCTCTGTTATTACTACTTCAAAAGCTCGCAAAGAAATATCTCTATCTCTTTCCTCTCTTCTTTCTCTAGCAGCAAGGTGTCCCATTGCAGTTCGGTCACCAATAAATCCATAACCAGAATCAGATCCTGAGATAACAGCAATGTTACCATCTTCAAAGAAAGGTACTCCTGCAATCTTAACACCAGTATAGTAATCGCTTACTGCTGGGTTATTGAATGCGTCAGGTAGTGGATATGTTGCTAACGTGTTACCAATGCTAGATGCTAATTTCCAAATAGCATTTGGGTGATGTACTACAAAAATATCATTACCAAATTTTTCTGCTTTTGCATTTGCAATAATTGCAGAAGCATTACTTAGTAATAGATTTCTATCATTAGCACCTAGTGCTGTTGAAAAACCTGCAAATAAAGCAATGATGTCTGTGTCTTTCTTTCGAGCCATTGCGTCACCCATCTGGCGACCAATGATTCTAAATACATCTTCGTTGTTTTGTTGTACCAAAGTATCAGTTATGATTACCTTTAGACCTACTTCAGCTGTTGTGGCTGTAACTGTGGAGACATCAATGTCCTCACTATCAACCATATCAACACCCTCTACTAAGTCCTCAGCATCCATCTGTCCTACTTTTGGAATTGTTAATTGAT
>Ga0208919_1001893_pt1 | contig 11438 bp, 7 predicted proteins | sample 4_EtaG_FD_184076 | JGI IMG/M metagenome (GOLD analysis project Ga0208919, IMG submission 184076) | Marine viral communities from the Subarctic Pacific Ocean - 4_ETSP_OMZ_AT15127 metaG (SPAdes) (version 3) | ecosystem: Environmental > Aquatic > Marine > Oceanic | place: Pacific Ocean | collected... | reverse complement strand
GGTTGGTTTTATCCCCTAAACTAAATACAGTTGATGTAGGTTCCGTATCATTAAAGTATCCGTCAGAGTCTGCTGGTCCATCAGTGGTGTTTAATATTAAATAATCTGTAGCATCTATTGTTTTATTGTAGACAGGCCAAAATAATGCTGAGTCTATATTCTTAAAAAGAATGAGTTCCGGTGCTTGACTTAATCCGTGCGCTACTGTGGCAACGGCTTCAGTTCCCTCATATTGAACGATACTAAACCCAGATTCAGTATTAGCAGATAATCTTGTTGCTGGTATTGTTCCAGCTAATGCTGATCCTAAGTTAGACCCATCTATCTTTACGCTACCAGCAGTTGGTGTTGCTCCTGCACCAGCAGAGTTATCTGCAGTTGGTGTGCCACCGGCCTTCCAGTTCCATGACACCATAGTGTTGGATGGATTAACACCGCTAGATGTGCCAAGAGTAAAACCATCAGTATCAAAAGACTTTACTGTTTGAGCGTCATCTGTTACTTGAGCGCCAGTAGTATTCGGATACAACTCATAGTATGTTTGCGCCCTAACAGAATCAAATACTCTATGGTTGTAAGCTAACGCCCTAGTCTTTAGCCAAGTAAAATCTGGCTGAAATCCTACACCAGTTATAGCCAACTCAGAACCAGTGCCAGTAAATATTTTGGTATTAAAATTCTCACCCGGCAACTTGATCTCTGGTGTCGGCAAGTTGTCTGTGCATAGAGCAAGGAATCCAGAGGGTGGGGCGTAATAGAAATCGCCTTTGTCGTTACCGTCCTGATTACCTTGTGCTGTAACAGCACCAGCGAATGAACTGTCCTGACCATAATTAACTGTACCAGAGCCTTCATTACCATTTTGCAATATTGGCATCCAAGTTGTCGGGTTTGTTCCTGCTGTAAACTTTGGATTACTACCAGCAGCTGGATCTTGACTATCCCACCAAGTTCCGTTATGAGAAAACCAAACCTTACCAGCATCAGCGTCTACAGCAACGCCAGCAATTACATTAGTATCTAATGTCGCTCCTATAGCAGCGCTAGAGCCTTCTTGATACATGGTAGTGTTGTACCAAATTGCACCTACAACGTCTAATGCACCACTACCATCACCCGTAATATCCATGTTGACATCACACCAGCCAATACCAGAGTTTCTGGTCGATGGACTTGTGTCTCGATATTCGTAATACCACTTACCAGAACTAACAGCAAAAGTAGAGAATAAATTATACCCCGATTCTGATGAACCATCACCAAGTCTTAAATTACCTTCCGCAAGAACAGCCACAAGACCACTTTTTCCATTTAGCGGATTAAAAGTACAGAAGTTATTAGTAGGCGTATCAATCATCTGGTCTGTTGCTACCAGATTAGTCGCTGTGAAGTTATTGAAATTTCCAGAGCTGTCGGCACCGAGACCACCAGTGTAATCAGAGTGGATCAGGAGCGATGTGTTTGCGTCTGCGGTGAATGGGTTGCCACGGGTTTGCGGTGTAAATGCGCCGGTGTACCTTGCTGAATCTGAAATACGGAACTCATCAAGATAGGCATTCATCGCATAAGAACCACCAGCGGCTCCTATTTGATAATTAGCTGATGTATTGGTTACCGATCTAAATGTTGGAGAGCCAACTGTCGTTACACTCTGAGTAACCCCATCAACATAGATGAATGCTGTGCCAGAATTTTGACCAACTGCAATATGATGCCAAGTAGCTTGGGAAAGCGGAGATGCTCCAGTTGTTTGGAAATATTCATTAGGATTGTAACTACTATCTAAACCACTAATGAATCTTATTGAACCGTAATTACTGCCATTACTTTGAACGCAAAACTTATTAGTCTGTTTATCATTACTACCAGTTACATCTAAGCTACCCATCTCCAAATTTGTCGCAGAAGAACCCATAGATGTATTAAAATGAAACCACCCTTCAAGTGTCCAAGTGGTCCCAACTGGGAAACTAGTACCCGGTGCTGGAACACTCAAATAATCCCCAGTCCCATCAAAATCCATCCTTGAGTCTGTGCTGATTGCAAGACCAGTGGATATGTCTTCTGCCCATGTGCCTTGGTTTATATCAGCGTTTAGGAGTAGGACTGTGTTTATATCATCTGTGAATGCGGTTGTTGATGGTGTGAATGAAGATGTATATCTTGCAATGCTACTAACTCTGAAACGATCCATGTAACCCTTAAAATCTTCACCTGCGCTATATGAATCAGCACCAATTCTTGCACTAGTGGTTGTAAATGTTCTAGCTGTTGAGTCTGTACCAACACTTGTACCATCTACAAATATTTCAAAATCTCCACCATCCCTAACTAAAGCAACATGATACCAAGTATTTGCAGAGATAACCCCAGTTGAAGATGTGGGTATCATTGCATTACTGTAGCAGTAGATGGCACCATCGCTTTTAATACCAAAAATAAAACCAGCAGTATCACTTACAGAACCTCTAGTATCAAATATAACCTCGTATGTTTCTGGAGAAGATTTTTGCTTTATCCAACACTCGACAGTAAAGTCCCCAGTACCAAACGCCCAGTCATTACCTCCACCTGAAAGAGCAAAATAATCACCTGTTCCATCCATCGCCATTGCACCCGCGCCTACCTTTGGTGCAAACCAGCGTACATCTCCGTTGGCGGTTAATGTATGATCACTTGTACTTAAATCATCAAATGTTTGAGTTCCATCAGTACCGTTAGTTATAAGCAGTTGCGTATCAGAATCATTCGTTAAAACATTCGTAGACGGTGTGAAATCTGCTGTATACCTTGCAATATCTGATATTCGTATTTGTTCTGCATAACCATCCATCCCATAACTTCCAGTGGAGTAGGAACCAATGGTTAAAGCGTCTGCTGCATAACTCTCCGTATCACTTGCGCTATCTCGTTCAACCCCATCAACGAATAGTTTTGTAGTGCCACTACTCCTAGATACAGCCAAGTGAAACCAAGTATATGAGGGAACCGCAATACTAGACGTAAGTTCTGCCGGGCCACCACTATGGTTCCAACTTGGTTTGCCATTACCCTCAACAGCAAATCTCCAATCATCACCGCCACAGTTTATTAGTTCATTATGACCGCCAGTTTTTACATTGAACCAACCCTCAACTGTAAAATCTCCTGTTCCCCATCCCCAATCACTGGATGACGGTACGCCGATATAATCACCACTAGAGTTAGCATGGTATACACTTGCCCCAACCTTCGGCCCAATCAGATGTGCATCACCAGTTGCGGTTACAGCATGAGGCTGTGGCCTTTGGTTGGTTGCGTCACCGTTGGCTGTTATGGTGTGTCTTGGTGTTGTAGTAGAAGAAGTAAATGTATGGACTTGGTAGGTGTCACCGCTATCAACATAACTTGTTATGGTTCCACCAGTAGCCTTTGCTGTCGTAGAGATGTATCTGATAATTACTACCCCGCTCCCACCAGCACCACCAGTACCAGTAACTACCCCATATTGTCCAGCACCACCACCTCCGCCACCGCCTGTATTTGCGGCTCCGGCTGTACCAGCAGTAGTACTATAGACATAACCAATACCACCACCCCCATTTCCGCCAACACTATTGGAACCACCAGAGGTGTGTTTGCCCCCACCACCTCCGCCACCACGAAATGTAGCACTTCCATCTATTGAGCTTGAAAGACCATCTCCACCATCACCCGGCCCAGAAGCGCCTTGGTTGTCTTCCCCTACAGCACCCGCTCCTCCTCCACCACCAGCAGAGTAATTTGCTGCAATATTTCCTGACTCCGGAGACGGTCCTGCATCTCCACCAGCATATCCCTGAGTCGGAGAAGCAGCAGCAGCACCAGCTTGAGACAATCTACCCCCGCCACCTCCTGAACCACCAACAGTCGGACCACCACTCTCAGAGCCACCTGTACCACCACCTATGGCTGTTATGGTAGAAAATACCGAATTAGAACCGTTTGTATTCTGGGCACCGCCAGCACCCACTGTTATAGGGTAGCTTTGGGCAGAAACACTAAGTGCAGCCTCAGCAGAGCCTCCACCACCAGTAGTTTCACCAACTACAGAACAACGATAACCACCGGCGCCACCGCCACCACCTTGTGCGTTTCCACCCCCACCACCAGCAATTACCAAATATTCTACAGTTAAAGACTCTGTTGGTGTAAAGGTTGTTCCAATAGTATCATCCACAAAACTAGCAGCCAACTCAGTAGAGTTATATTTCTGGAAGAATCCATTGGTTCCAAAGGTAACAGAATCTTTTACATCATCGCTGTCTAGGGGTTTCCACTGGTTTGTGCCTGAGTCTGTTTCGGCAAAGGATGATGGAGTTAGGGCTGTGCCGTCTATAAAGTAATACTCAGCTAGGTAGAAATCTGCTCCTGTAGAATTATTATATCTACCGATTTGAAGATCATACGATGCATTATTTATTATTGATTCATAATCTTCAGATGGGTAAGTAGTTGTAGATAAATCTTGCAGAGTACCGTTCACATAAATCTTGCATCTATTTGTATCTGTACCTTGAGTAGTATCAACAGTTACAACTACATGGTACCAACTTGAAGGATCACGGTAAAAAGCAGTTGTCCCAAGAACAGCGCTATTCGATCCGCTATCTCTAGCTTGCCACCTTATATGATCGTCAGTAGTGAAGAATACATTAGACCAATTATTGGCGTCATTGTACGCGGTAAGAAGAATATCTGTGTCGGAATCATCTAATTCCCCTCTCTTTACCCATACACTTAATGTCCAAGTTTTTCTGTTACCGTTTGAAGTTATGTTTCTAGATAAATAACCCACATCTGCAACATTAAACCGCAACGAGTTATCAATCTCATAATCTGAGACTGCACTCGGAATAGCTGAACCGGGGAAAATCGCCATTAGGCATATATCGCAGAGTTAGTCAGCCAGACATCAGTACCATCGCTGAAATAACTCAGCAAGTAGGTTCCTGCTGTAGAGACTGTAGTTGCAAGGTTTGCATCGCCCTTGGAGTTAGCATGAAGAGATATGGTTTCTCCTCCTGAATTTATAAGTTTAATAAATCCCGATTGCCCATTAGCAATGTTGGTGAATGTGATAGTAGTTGATCCTGATGGAGTGGTGATAAAGTTCTGACCACCGTTCATATCGTATGATCCGTCATTATCTGTAACCGCTGTGGCTCTCTGTGAACCTGTCCATGACTGGTCTGCGGATAATACTGCATCACCTACACCCTTTGCATCTATCTGTGTTTGAGCATTAGAAGATAAGCTATTTATGTACTGGAACTCTGTGCTTGTAACACTACCATCAGCTATCTTGGTTGCGTCAATGGCAGCACCAGAAGCTATACTAGCATTGACAACCGCATCAGATGCCAGTTGGTCAGCACCAACAGCGTCATCACCAATCATAGCCTGTTCTACTGCATCATTAGCTATGGTTACCGCGCCTGTATTAGCCATTGTAACATCGCCACTTAGAGCAGCAGCCGTAAATCCAGTGCCATCGCCTATCATAATCTCAGTAGTAGCTAAAGCAAGGTCAGAGGGTACGCCAGAAGAATCAGCATTTCTTACCTTTACTGTGTTTGCTGCCATGTCTGCCAACTTAGCGTTTGTTATTGCACCATCAGCTACAGTAACAGCTTGCCAATCAACACCATTTGTTGCGCTACTGTTCGCGGTTAGAACATAAGTGTTAGTGCCTACAGGTAGCCGAGTCTCTGAGTCTACTGTGTTGTAGACAAGAAGATCACCTTTAGTTGTTAGCTTATCATCACCAACTACGTTTACCTTCTGCCATTCTGAAGCAGAGGAAGAATACTTTAAGTATTGGTCATTTGCTGCTGATGTAGAACTTACAGATTCACCCTGTATCTTGGCAACATTCACAACTCCAGCATTTGTCATTGTTGCATCACCAGATAACGCAGCAGCAGTAAACCCTGTGCCATCACCAATCAATATTTCAGTTGATGCTAATGCTACATCTGAAGGAACCCCAGATGAGTTAGCATTCCTAACTTTTACGGTATTGGCTGCCATATCATCTAACTTAGCGTTAGTAACATTAGCGTCAAGTATTTTAGAAGTGATAACCTTACCAGCTCCAATGCTTGTAACGCCAGCATTAGTAAGTGTAACATCACCAGTAATGGCTACAGGATTATAACTGGACCCATCAGCAACCAGCATATAGGCATCTGTATTAGTTGCCATAATTATATCATCACCTGATATAGTAATGTCAGTGCCAACCGTTAAAGACCCAGAAGTTGTTACCGTAGTGAAGGCTCCTGTTGACGCAGAACTCGCTCCAACAGTTGTCCCGTCTATCGTACCTGCATTTATATCAGCGGTAGTTGCCACTAAACTTGTAGTTGTTACTGCTGCTGGGACCGCTCCACCTATCACAGCACCATCTATTGTTCCTGCATTCACATCTACAGAGTTACTTGTCTCTGGGTCTACAGCTAAAGTAATCCAAGCATCGTTAGCTTGGTTCCGTATCTTTAATAAGTTAGCAGAGGTGTCTAACCAAACCAGCCCCATAGATTCAGCAGCCGTACCAGTGATAGTAGGTGCTGATGATTTTGCTATGATGACCTGTACCGCTTGACCTGGGCCTACACCACTAGTAGAGCCGTCTGCATCCGTTCCCATTGGAAACGTCTTTTGCAGAATTTTCTTGATTAATTGCAGATGGTCATCGCCTTCAGATACAGGATCAGAAGATAATGGGTTTGTGCGTACTAATGCGCTTATATAATTACCAGTTTCTAGTGCCATAGTTTACACCTTAATAGTAGCCAGACGTGTTCATAACTCTCATCTCGGAGCCTGAGAACCTATCTTTGTTGTCTTGTTCTTGCAAGTCTGCTATTGCTTGTCTAAATCCCCTCTCCCATAAGGGAACTCTCTCATCATTCATTAAGAATGGTTCTGCCTGTAAGAGAGCGCCATATAGATAAAGATCAGGTGCATTCAGTATTGCCCAGTTTGTTGGAGCAGAGTCAGATAAAGCAGTCAAAGCCTTGTAATAAGTCATACTATACGTATATACACTATCCGGTGTTGGTCCGAATAAAATATTCTCTCCCATTATAGTATAACTGTTGGGCCTTCCATTCACGCTCCCAGCTCTTATTCTATACATTATTTCTGGGGTAATGTAAGATAAAGAAACTATCGGACTTGTCTCTAAATGGATTTCTCTCATCTGCAAGTATCCTGTTGGAAGAGCATCCTCCTTGCTCCCACTAGGGGTGCTATCAGATACTGTAGTTTCCATAGCCCTTATTCGCAATGTCCTGTTGAATATTGCTTCTGCTAATGAGATGAATTCCGGTATTCTAGATGACAGATCATCCCTGTCAAGCCAGTTGGCGACAGCGGTTTGAAGAGTACCGTATGTATTAATCGCCATATCTTATGACTTACGAGAAAAGAAATATATTCTCTGGTTAAGAATAGCGTAATCTGTTTGGGTAAATCCAGGTTGTCCTGGTCTATATAACCACATAACTATATCCTCGTTGGTGTGGTCCTAAAATATTTATTATCAGGATCGTTAAGATACTTCTTCAATAGTTTAGGATCTTTCTGTATTGCACCGTTAGTTTCCTTCATCCACATTTCATACACATTAAATGGGATAGTGGCAACTCTCATACCATGCCTTTGTTTGCCAGGGGTTAGAGGTGAACCATAAGAGTTAGCAGCAGCTTTGGCTTCCTCTATAATCGGTTGGGCATCTTGTACGGTAGTAACTGTTATCGTGCCATCTGGTTCGTCAGCAACATAGGTTGGTCTTAAAGGATCGAATTTCATATCGGCATCGCCCCTCTTTCTTTCATAATATCTTTTGCTTTCTTCATCACATTCTCTGCATGTTTTTCTGGATTAAAATTTCTTTCAGAAGCCTTTTTAGATTTCTTTTTTGAAAGTTTCTTTTCGGTTTCCATATAAGGTTTCTCCCTAAACCATAAAGTAAATATCCACTTTTCCCCCTCTCTGGGGGTAGTACCCATATGCATTGACAATGGGTGAGGTTCATTATCTTCATCAAGGTTACCAAACATAATAACCCTTCCTTGCATAGACTGTATACCAAAGCCTAGATGTGGGAATACTGTAGCAGCATCTGAATCATTTAGACACCCAATTATAGTAACGGGCCTATTACCACATTCCGCTACCCTAGCTTCTAAAGGTAAATCTTCGTTACTAACGTAAGCATCCCAATGAGGCTTGTATTCTTCTCCAGGTCTGTATCTCTGGATACTCATTGTTTCAGCATGGGTTACTGGTAAATGACACATACTAGCCATTGACTTGTAAACTTCATCAATAACTTCATTCTCGCCAAAGTCTACACCTATACCGCTACTCGTTCTTAACTCATCCCTTATATCTTTTCCATTGGATGCGATAAGGTTAGGCACTAAACCAACGCCTTTAGCAAGAGAAATAATGTACTGGCAGAGATCATCTGCCAGCACACTATCCTGTACTACAATCGTAGGTGTATTATTATACACTAACAATGTTACGTAGCTTTACAACTCACGATTGCGCCTGAAGCGCGACCGTTCTTAGCTTCAAGACCGTATTCCGCAAGCATCATCTGCTTCACGTTATCACCAGTCTTTGCAAGATTGAGCGTCTGGAAGGGGCGTAAGTAGTTAATTGACCAGTAGTCCCAATCAATTACATATACAATCCCTATGCTACCCTGATCGCAAAATCTATTTGGAACAAACTTAAATGTACCAAAGTCAGTAACTACAACATCAACAGCGTTGACTGCATGTGCCTGTTTATCACCTTTAGTGACAGTTCTAAGCTCCGCTATGGACGCACCTGCTATTGCAGATAACTTGACTTTTAGATCAGGTTTGCAAAACATAGTATCTGGAGAGCCACCAGCTTCATAGCATCTCTGTACAACGAGATCAATGTGAGCTTGGGTTAGCGTCTTTGTAGGTGTAGTACCAGTCTTAACAGCAGTACCATTAGCATAGTTACTAGCGTCAACGTTCACCAAACCAACGCCTGTACCATCACCAGCATCAATTAGGTTAGAGGTAGCTGTGGTTTTTGCACCCAACCAAGACTGTAGGCAAGCGGTCTTCGGCGCGGTGCTTGCGTTACCCACTACACGAATAGAGTTACCAGTCAACATGAATTCCATGTCTCTCTTGATTTCCTTGGCCCTCTTAGCCATTTGATAGGCTTGCGAACTGCGTCTACCTGCAAAATCAACCGCTTCAGCCGTACCTGTGGTTGCCACAGTTTTGAAGCTAATCTGCGTTTGGTTCTGCGCCATGACTGTCTCCGAAACTGCCAAGGCATCCGGTACATCGCCCTGGAGCTGTTGGTTAGCAGCCTGAGTCGCTAGCTCGTCTGTCTGCCACTCAAACAGAGTGTTATCACATGTGCCACGACCAGCCCCTGACAGGAACGGTGTGTCCATTGGTGATATATTATATATAATATTACTCAAGTCTTCCCTGATGCCTACGGCACTAAAGGTTGATCGAGAGTTCGTTAAAATTGCCATAATAATTTCCTCACATTAGATTTCGACAAAATCTTCAAACAGACCTGCTGCATCTTGGACGCGACCAGTCTCTTGAAGACGTTTCATTTGTTTAGTACGAATGTCTTTATTTTTGTCAGCCTTCTCTTTTTTCGCAGAACTCCTAACTACTTTAGGTTTGTTCTTTACTTTCTTGGCTCTAGCTTTTAACTGTTTGCCTTGCATATCAGCGAACGCTTTGGCTTCCATGAGAACAAGTATAGATCGATGATCTACAAGTTGATTTAACTCTTCCTGGGAATAACCCCTGGATAAAGCAAACTCACCGATAGATTTAGCAATAGCTCTCTGTGTCTCAGGCTCACCCCATTCTGGTAATATTTGTACCATCTTGGCATGTTCTTCCTCTAACACTTTTTGATGCTGTGCTTGCATCTCCCTATTCTGTTGCTCGTACGCCCCTCTCTGTTTAGTCTGAAGATCACGGATTTTATCCTGCACCTCACGATACTCATCTCGTTTGGTTAGGTATTCTTCCCTGTCTTCTACTTTAAGCCTTTCCCAATCAGTATTTTCAAATTGCTTTGCAATACCGTAGTTAGACTCAATAGCTTGGGACATAGCATTAACGTACTCTTGACGCGCTGCTTGAGTTTGGGCAATCTCGTTCTGGAGGTGTTGCGCTCCATTATCTAACTGCTTTCTGTATTCTGCCAGCTCCTGCGTCTTTTTTGTATAATCCGATTGTCTCGAATAACCTCTAACAAGTTCATCTTCGGTGACCTCTACATCTTCTCCGTTTACTCTTACAGTATAGAGAGCGGTTTCTTCGATCTCCTCATCTTCAGCTTCTTCTTCCTCGGATTCTTCAGATTCATCTGTATCATCAGCAGCTTCTTCTTCTTCGGCTTCTTCAGCTTCATCAGTTTCCTCTGCCTCTTCAGGTTCCTCTTGTTCAACGTCTTCCGTAACTTCTTCAGACGGTTTAGCTTTCTCTTCCTCTGGTTTCTCCTGAGAGTCCAATAGTCCAAGTAATGCTTCCTGCGCTGCACCTATGCTACCTGGGTCTTGCGCTAACTCACCAACAATTTGTGGGTCTGCTCGATTGTCCACCATATAAACCTCCTAAATATAAGGGTGTTGCTTTTCAAGAACTTTAGCCATGTGTCCCGTTTCCACGATTGACGTTATATGGCCCTTTATCTTTTCTAGCAGCCTTATGGCTAACCAGATAGATTCTCTCTGATCTGTATGCTGGGAACCACTTTGCTCCCATTGTCCTAGTAATTCTTTTTTTAATACTTCAAATGCTTCGTTGAATAGTTCATTTTGGAGAAGGTTTTTAGCCCTTATCTCCCTTTCTTCTTTATTCATAATTATCCTATTGCTACTGCTCTCCCTTGTTGAGCTTCTAGGTTAAGTTCTGCTACCTTCAACTGAGTATCTACAGAATCTTTAGCTGCTTCTTGCTGCATCTTCTGCATCTTGACTTGAACATCAGCAGCTTTGATTTCAAGTTCTTTATGCTTCAGTTGCATCTCTGCCTGTTCTAACTGTTCTTTAGGATCAGGCTGTGGGGGAACTGTATCTGGGTCTGTCAAGAAGTCATCTACATTCTGGAAGCCCATATTCTTTACGAGTGCTGCTCCCATGTTATACATGTTCTTCTCATTAACAATCTTCAAACCACCTCTCATGGCATCTCCGGCAAATGAAAGCATTGTCGTGAGGTGCATAAGCTGTTGATCCCTATTACCATTCCCTATTCCAACTGCTACACTACAGTCATACTCCTCTTTCCACATGTCAGGTCTAACAGGAATCCATTTATTCCTTAATCTAATAACTCTTTCCTTATCCTGATTCTTGAGGACTAATTCATAGATGTTCT
>Ga0208919_1001892_pt1 | contig 11439 bp, 9 predicted proteins | sample 4_EtaG_FD_184076 | JGI IMG/M metagenome (GOLD analysis project Ga0208919, IMG submission 184076) | Marine viral communities from the Subarctic Pacific Ocean - 4_ETSP_OMZ_AT15127 metaG (SPAdes) (version 3) | ecosystem: Environmental > Aquatic > Marine > Oceanic | place: Pacific Ocean | collected... | reverse complement strand
AGGAACTCAACCTGATGGTCTACTTCATGTTATGTCTGTAAGTGCTGGGTCAGTTACTGCTAGTTCTTTTGCTAACCAGTTAATATTAGAAAACTCAGGAGACTCTGGGTTATCTATACTTTCAGGTGCAGCAGGATCAGGTAACATTTACTTTGGTGATGCTAACGACAATGATGTAGGTAAGATATTTTATGATCACTCTAACGACTCTATGACCTTCGGGACATCAGGAGCAGACGTGATGAAGTTAGATAAAAGTGGTAACCTTAATATATCTGGAACTTTATCTCAATCTGATGATAGGTATGAGCTTATAGAAAGGTTTGAGAAAGTACCTAGTCTAAAGACTCCTGCTGTAACTCAACCAACAAGTGCTACATCGGAGGTTGTTTTTGATGCTAAGTTAGGAACTATAACAATGCAGGCTGTAGACTTAGCTGCTACTGATACTGTAGAGTTTACATTTACTAATAATCATATTTTTGGAACATCATCACAGGTTTTAGTGAATCTTCACGAGGCAGGAACAATAGCAGATAATGCTATGGTTAATGTGTTAGTACATGATGTTGCAGATGGCTCTTGTAAGATACGTCTTGGTACTAATGGTACTGATATAGTATCCCAAACATTTAAGTTATTCTTTATTATAGATCCTTACATAACTCCTAATCAAAACTTTGTTTTAAGTGGGACTAACGGTGGGTCTACTCAAATATCTGCTAACACAGGAAGGGATAGTTCTTTTGCTGGTATAAAATTAATTACAGGTACTACAGATAACGATAAAAGTATATTAGCAACAAGGGATGCTGACGCTGAGTTACCAGCAGGCTTTGATTCTTCAGCATGGTCTTCTGTAGGATTTGGGACAGAAAATAAAACAGAGTTTTCTACAGCCATATCTACTAGTAGCTCTATTGCTGATACTTCAATCTGGGCTGGGTTAAAGTTAACTGAGGTTGGAACTTACGATACAGATGCAAATCAGGCTTACTTTTTATATGCCTCAGATGATGACCAAGGAGATTTAACTACTAACGCTAATTTACATTTTGTATATAGTGTTGCTGGTGTAGATTATATTACAGATTTAGGAATTGCAGTTGCTGCAAGTACAGTGTATAGACTTCGTATTGTTTTTGACGAGAATAGAAAGATTAGTGTTTTTGTAAATAATATCCAATACGGTTTAACATCAACACCTACGACAACAACTGCAGGTGGTGTTAGACAATCAGTTAAAACCACAAAGTCTTTAGCTACTACAGATGATATAAACTTACTGCCTTTTATTGGGGTACAGGCTCATGCAGCATCATCTAAAGGTGTTCAAATAGGATATGTTAAATTATCAAGAGATTTATACGAGTAGAATAAAAAAGGAATTAAATTAAATTAAAATGGAAACAATAAACCCTATTATAAGAAAGATAACTATAGGGGACTTAAAGCAGGGTTTGACTTACCAGGTAGGTCAAAAGATGTTAGGAGGCTCCTTAAAGATAACAGCAATCATACAAGACGAAGCAGCTTGGTATAAGCACCAACAGGTAGTGTATGACGTGTACATAAAGAAAGAGACAGAGGAATTTTCTAGACCTTGGAAAAGGTTTTTCTCTCAGCCAACGGCTATAGAATACAACACAGATGTCCTAGATGACTACGAAGTAAAGTAAATTAAAAGAAAAAAGATGAAGCCAATTAAAGACCTCTACTGGATAGAAGTAGAAAAAGAAACAGAGGATACGTTAATGTTAAACGGTCAAGAGATATACAGAGATACATCTTACGACCCTATGAAATTAGCTAGACAGTATGGGACGGTGTATAAAACACCAATACAGGATACCAAAGATACAGGAATACAGGAGGGTGATAAGGTTTGGTTTCACCACTTTATAGCGACACCTGTAAACCATGTTAAGCATGCTGATAAAGATAATATATATCAAGCCTTTGCAGAACAGATATACCTTATCAAAAGAGGTGAAGAGTATATCCCTGTAGGTGTTTGGAACTTTATGGAGCAAGAGATGAAGGAACCAGAGCAATCTGAGTCTGGAATATTTTTAGAGACATCAGCGTCTGAAGTAGAGTTTCATGGAAGAGCAGTTATTATTAATGACTGGATGAAGGAGCAAGGAGTGAAGAAGGGAGATAGAGTCATGTGGAGTGAGAACTCTGAGTATGATATGGATATAGATGGTGTGAAACTCCTTAGAATGCGTAATTTTGACGTGTTAGCTTCGTATGGAGAGTAATGGTAAGAATTACGCTCTAGAGACCTTAGAGAGGCTTATAGAAGCAAGTAAGGGAGCTATTGATCTTCTTATAGAGGAGATAAGTAAACCTTTACTGGAGGAGGATGACGCAAAGAGAAGACAAGCAATAAAAGCAAAGAGAGAATGTTTTGAAGACTGTCAAGAGATTCTTTTAGGGATAAAAAACCTTGAGGATAGAATAAAAGATGGTCAGTCCTTAATAGAGGACAAGAAAGACTTCAAAGGCTCTTTTGCAGAGAAGTATGCAAGAAAGTAATACGATATATTTAAGTAAAGACAGTCATGGTGAGGTAATGGAGTTTGACAATTTAACAATTGTCTTACCTAAAAAACCTAGGTACAAGAAAGATATACTTTACCACGACTTACCCAAAGCAAAGCAGAAGTGGACTAGACTTCAACCACCTAAAGCTTTAACAAGGGAGAACGCTTCTGACTTTGTAGATTACATAGAGGAAGAGTTTAGGCGTAGAATGGAGGGGTTATGGTTTTATAACAACGGAGTTCCTACGTATATCACTGGATCGCATTATATGTTTATTCAGTGGAGTAAGATAGACGTTGGTTATCCTGATTACAGGGCTGCTAACAGGACGTTCTTTATTTTTTGGGAAGCGTGTAAATTAGATAAGAACTCTTACGGGATGTGTTTTCTTAAAAACAGACGTAGTGGTTTTTCCTATATGGCTAGTAGTGAGACAGTTAATTTATCTACAATGACTTACGAGAGTAGGTTTGGTATATTATCAAAGACTGGGGCAGATGCTAAAACTATGTTTACGGATAAGGTGGTGCGTATATATCGTAACTACCCTTTCTTTTTTCAACCGATACAAGATGGTTCTAGTAACCCTCGTGTAGAGCTTGCGTTTAGAGAACCTGCTAAGAAGATTACAAAGAATCAAAAGCATATAGAAAACTCTGAAGCCTTGAACTCTAGTATAGATTGGAAAAACACTGGAGATAATAGTTACGATGGTGAGAAGCTTAAACTTCTAGTACATGACGAGGCAGCTAAATGGATTGGTCAAAATTCTATAAAGAAGAATTGGAGTGTAACTCAAACCTGTCTATTACTAGGTAGAAAGATTGTAGGTAAATGCTTAATGGGGTCTACTGCAAATAAGCTACAAGATGGTGGGTCAGAGTATAAGGATATATTCTACGACTCCGACATGGGGGAGAAAGATTTGAATGGTAGAACTAAGAGTGGGTTATATAAGTTGTTTATACCAGCTTATGATAATCTAGAGGGTTTTATTGATGAGTATGGTAACTCTGTAATAGAGACCCCTAAGGAACCTGTAATGGGTGTGGATGAGATGCTTATTGATGTTGGTGCTAAAGATTATATCCAAAATAGAAGGGATGCTTTGAAGAATGATACGACATCGTTATCAGAATTTAAAAGACAGTTTCCATTTACTATAGAGGAAGCCTTTAGAAATGACACTCAAAGTTGTATATTTGACGTTGAAAAAATCTATCAACAGATGGATTACAATGAGGTTAACAATACTCCCACAACAAAGGGTGAGTTTATTTGGAAGAATGGAGCACAGGATAGCGAGGTTATATGGATACCTCATAGAAAAGGCAAGTGGGAGATTACTTGGGTTCCAGAAACTCAAAATCAAAACGTTGTCTCTTCTAGGTACAATAAAAAATTCCCTGGAAGGTCAGGAGAATTGGTTGCAGGTTGTGACCCTTATGACCATGACACCACTACTGATGGTAGGAGATCTGATGCTGCTGCTCATGTTTTTCATAAGTTTAGCATGTCAAGTGATGCGTCTATGCAGTTTGTGTGTGAGTATATTAATAGACCGCCTAAGGCAGAGATATTCTACGAAGACATGATTAAAATGTGTGTGTTCTATGGGTGTCAGATATTAGTTGAGAATAACAAGGTAGGTATACTAAAGTACTTTGAGAATAGAGGTTACTATGAATACCTAATGGATAGACCAGATATGACTCACACTGAGTGGAGTAGAGGAAGACAAAAGACAAAGGGAATACCTGGTTCTGGAGCTGCAGTTATAAACGCTCAAGCAGAAGCTATAGCGACTTATATATATGACCACGTGGGTATGAAGTCTGATACAGGAGAGATGGGAAGGTGTTATTTTAATACTTTGCTTGATGACTGGAGTAGATTTGAAATAGATAACAGAACAAAGTATGATGCTAGTATCTCTTCATCTTTAGCTTTACTAGCTTCTCAAAAATACATTAAACCAAAAAAAGAATTAAAGGTATCATCTCCCTTAGTTAAGAAGTACTCTAACAAGGGGATGTTTAGTAAAAAAATAAAATAGATATGCTTAACAAGAAACAAGAGTCATACGGTTACCCTTCTCCTTTGTCTACAAATGAGGAGAAAGCTTCATTAGCTTATGGGTTACAGTACTTTAAAACAATGTACTACGATTGGCACAATAACAGTGACGTATACTTTAGAGATAAAAAGTTAAGGTACTCTAGGAATAGAAGCTATGCTGAGGGTAATCAAGATATTGGTAAGTATAAAGATTTACTTGATGTACAGGGAGATACTTCTTATCTTAATATAGATTGGAGTCCTGTATCTATCATACCTAAGTTCGTTGACGTTATCGTTAATGGGATGGTTAATCAAGAGTACGATGTCAAGGCTGAGTCTATAGACCCTATCGCAGCTAACAAAAGGTTAGAGAAGAAGAAGCAAATGCTTGGGGATATGCTATCTAAGGACTTCTTAGAGAACCTAGAGGATGAGACTGGTATACCTTTAGCTCCAAATGGTTTTGTAGCACAAAGCTCTGAAGAGGTTGATATGTTTATGGCTTTAAACTATAAGCAAAACGTTGAGATAGCTTTAGAGAAAGCAATTGAGTACACATTAAATATAAACGATTACGATCAGGTAAAAAGATACATGATACGTGATCTTGTTGTTTTAGGAATATGTGCAGCTAAAACGGACCTATCTCCTACAAGTGGTCTTAGCATTCGATATGTAGACCCTTCAAATTTAATTACATCTTTCTCTTCGTCTGCTGACTTTAAAAACATGAAGCATGCAGGTGAGGTATACTCTATGACTATTGCTGATTTAAAGCAACAGGCTGGAGATCAGTTTAGTGAGGAAGATTATATTAAGATAGCTAACGAGTACGCAGGTAAAAATAACAACCCTATGTACTTTGATACTACAGCTAACTACGAAAATGGAGATAACACTTATGATTATGATAAGTTTAGCATCAACGTATTAGATGCTGAGTTTATGACAAGTCACGAGTTAAAGTACGAAAAGAAACAAAATAAGAAGGGTGGTTACTCAGTAAATAAAAAACCATCCAACTACAAACAACCTAAGAACTCTAAGACTAATAGAAAATCTATTGGTTCTACGGTAAAGGTTGTATACACAGGTAAATACATTGTAGGTTCTGATTACGTATTTGATTATGGTTTAATGAAGGATATGCCTAGAACTAAGTCTAACTTATCTGAGACTAGACTTTCTTATATCGTATACCAACCTAACTTATACAAGATGAAGAGTCGTTCTTTAGTTGATAGAATGATTCCATTTGCTGACCAGATACAATTAGCTCACCTTAAGATACAACATACACTAGCTAAGGCTAGACCAAAGGGTGCTGCATTTGAGATAGGTTCTTTAGAGAATGTATCTAAGGGAGATGGTGGTACGTTTACCCCTATGGAGCTTCAAGAGATTTATGACCAAACTGGTAACATCTACTACAGACGTATAGATGATGAAGGTCAAATGACAGGGGCTATGCCAATACAAGAATTAGAGAATGGTATAGGTAGAGACTTTGGTACCCTTATAGGAGTTTATAATCATAACATGCAGATGATTCGTGACGTGACTGGTATTAACGAGGCTCGTGATGCATCTAAACCATCTAGTGAGGCTTTAGTGGGTGTTCAGAAGTTATCCCTTCTAGCATCAAATAACGCAACTAGAGATATTAATGATGCTTACTTAAATGTAACTAAGAGAGTATCTCAGAGTGTTACTGTTCGTATGCAAGACTTAATAAACTTTAAGGGTCTACATAGTATGTACTCTAATGTTATTGGGGAGACTTCAATGGAGTCAATAGACCTTATGAAGAAGCTATCCATCCACGAATTTGGTATTACCTTAGAGGTTGCACCTAACGAGGAAGAGAAGCAGATGATGGAGCAAAACATTCAAGTTTCCTTAGCTCAAAAAGAGTTAAGACTAGAGGATGCTATAATGATTCGCTCTGTTAAGAATATTAAGATGGCTAACCAAATGCTTGTCTTAAGAAGAAAGAAATATCAAGAGGAGCAGCAAGCTCAGGCTCAACAAGCTTCAGAGCAAAACGCTCAGTTGCAACAACAGTCTGCACAACAAGCTGCACAGCTTAAGCAACAAGAGATGCAAGCAGAGGTTCAAATAGAACAGGCTCGTATTCAGGCTAAGAGCCAAGCAGACATGCAGTTAAAGCAAATGGAGTATCAGCTTAAAGAGCAGTTTGAGCAAGCTCAACACCAAAGAAGACTTAGAGAGATAGAGCTAGGTAACTTAGGTAAAGAGGGAGCTGCCTCTATACAAGGTAACGTAAGAAAAGAGGTTCAACAACAGTCTGCTGTAAATCAATCTCAAATGATAGAACAGAGAGATGGCAAGAGAGGACCTCTAGGTGAGGAAAATAAAGTAAGTTAAATAATTTGACTTTGTAATAAAAAAGTCTATATTTGCGAAAATAAGTAATTAAATTTAAGACAATGGATATAAGAGACGAATTAGTAAAACAGTTTGGAGGAGAGGTTGTACAACCTGAATCTAAACAAAATATCGTTGACTTGACTGGTAATGAAAACCAAGCAGTTGAGTCAGAGCAACCTGTAACGCAGGAGCAATCTAACGTTATAGACTTGACAGGTGAGAGTTCTTTAAATACTGAGGAGACCAGTCTTGATGAAAATCAAACTAGTCAACAAGATGAGAATTACGAGGAATTAAGTGATGACCAAATTGTCTTACAATACCTTAGCGAGAAGCTTGGGCGAGACATAGATTCATTTGATGATTTTGACAGCACTAGTGTAGAAACAGAAAGTAATGACTTTGCTAGCGAGCAGCTTCAAGTTATTAATGAGTATGTAAAAAACACTGGTCGTACTGTTCAAGATTACCTAAACACTCAGACGGTTGATTTATCTAACGTATCTGATGATGCTGTAATGAAGGAATATCTTAAGCTAGAGAATCCAAGTTTAACTGAAGCTGAGTTAAATGATTACATTGCTGCAACATACAAAACAGATTCTGAGGAGTATAGTTCGAGGGACACTAACGCTGGTAAGGTTCAACTTACTAAGGACGCTAGAGCTGCTAGAGATTACTTTAATCAGGTTAAGGAAGATTATGCTATGCCAACGCAAGCAGATGATTCTGGAGTATCTGAGGCTGACAGAGGAGAATGGTTATCACAAATGGAGAGTGAGGTTAATGACCTTGAAGGTTTATCTTTCTCTATGAATGACCAAGGAGATGAGTTTACTTATACACTTGATGACGAAGCTCGTCAAGAGATTAAGAGTTATAACTCAGATCTAGAAAACTTCTTTGATAAGTATGTAAACGAAAGTGGTGACTGGAACTTTGACGCTCTCAATACAGATATGTACATCTTAAATAACATCGACAAGATTGTTAGAGGTGTCGCTAATCAGTACAGAAGCAAAGGGACAGAGAACGTAATTAATGAGATTAAGAACCCATCGTTTGCCCAAGATAGGCAAGCAGCACCTCAGAAGCAAGAGTCAACTCTCGATATGTTGAGAAGACAAATACTTGGTTAAGAAATAAATAAATTAATTATCATTTTAAAATTATAAAAAAATGGCAACAGTAAGTTTAGCAGATGGAATGGTGGCAACACCTTCAGCTACAGCAGTCGCTACTACATCAAATTATGTATCTTCATCAGACTTAATTGCTTCTGGAGATACAACAGCAGCTTTTCATAAGCGTGATGTTGATGAGCAACTAGTAAAACGATACGGTAATCAAGGTATTACTGGATTGATGGAACTTTTAGGTTCTAAAAAAGAAACACAAGCTCGTACTTTCGAGCACTATGAAGAAACTTTTCTTCACAATCAATTTGCAGGTACCGTAAACGGTAGTGCAATTTTAACAATTGATCAAGTAGATACTGATGGAGGTGATTCATCTGGAGCTGATAAGCAAGGTGCTCTTCGTGATGGTGACCTTGTTTTAGGTAACTCAGGAACTATGTACTACGTTACCAAAAAGAATGATGCTAATGGAGATGATTACATTATCAAAAATGTATCTGATGGTAATTTAGCTGCAAGTGCTGCAGATACTGAGTTTGCTATTGTTGGTAATGCTTATGCAGAACAAACGGATCAACCAATTGGGTTAACACCAAAGGTTCACCACTATTCTAATAAGACTCAAATTATTAAGGAGTCGTTTATTGTTTCAGGTTCAGAAGCAACTAATGCTGTTTACGTAAAGGTTAACTCTCCAGAGAGTGGAACTGGGTACTTATGGTACTTACAAGGTGAGGCTGATACTCACCAACGTTTTATGGATTACGCTGAATTAGCAATGATCGTTGGATCTTCTGGTGACGGTACTTTATCTAACGCTGATGGTAACGAAGATGGTTCGTCATCTAATATTAACACTGTTCACACTACAGAAGGTCTTTTAGGATTTATGGAAAACAAAGGTCAATCTATGGATCTTGGTTCTTCAGCAATTACTATGGCTGACTTTGATGCTGCTGTTAAGTCTTTAGATAAATACAGAGGTGCAAAAGAGATGGCTCTTTACGCTGGTATTAACTTATCTTTAGATATTGATGACTTATTAGCTTCTCAAGGTGCTTACGCAGCAGGTGGTGCTAACTATGGTACTTTCGCTAACAACAAAGATATGGCATTGAACTTAGGCTTTAACTCGTTCTCTCGTGGTGGTTACACTTTCCACAAGAAAACTTATGACTTATTTAACAGACCTGACTTGTTAGGTGCTGCTGGATTTAAGTACAATGGTTATGGTATGTGTATTCCTATGGACTCACAACGTGATGCTAAATCTGGTGAGAAAATTCCTTCGTTAAGAATGCGATATAAAGCAGCTAACGGATACTCTCGTGAGATGGAGCACTGGTTAACTGGTGGTGCTGTTCTACAGAACAAAACTAACGGTAAGGATGAGTTACAGTGTAACTACAGAACTGAGCGTGGTTTTGAAGGATTTGCTCCTAATCGTTTCTTATTATTCAAGAAATCATAATTAATATAGATAGATGGAGGGGAGAAAGTCTTCCCTCCTAAATCTTTTAAAAAAACATATATATTATGATATACCAAGAGAAATTTTTATACTTTCAAGAAGCCTTAAGTGGTGGGTCTTCAGATGCAGTAGGTGCAGATGATGTGGCAATGTATTCTTTATCTTCATTCTTAGGTTTTGACACTCAAGCTGGAGATACAAATGCTACTACATTGAATATGCGATTTAAGCCTATGAAGAGATCTGGACTTGTTACTGATGAAGGTGGTGTGGGTGAAGAAGTTGATGTTGTAGTTTTAACAGTTACTGCTAATAAGCAGAAGTCTGTTATGCAAGCTATTACTGATAAAATTAACGAACCAATATCAAGAGATAAAGCATTTTTAGTTATCGCTGATGTTGCTGGTTCTGAATTTATTCACTCAGATATAACTAGTGCTGTAGTAACATTAAGAGCTGCAACTGCTTAATTTTAACCCTTAAAAAATACGATATGAAAACGTTATATTTTATGGCTGCTGCAGATGGTGCTTTTAATTCAAGTGCCTCTACAGCTCCCGATTCAGTTTGTTATCCTTTGTCTGCCCTTAAAGGTTTTACATCAAAAGATACAAATGAGTGCTACATCTATTTTGCTTCTGCTCAAGCAGCAGGAACAGATGAGGCTAACAATACTTCAGGTACTGATTTAATTACATTTACAATTAGTACTGCTGATAATCACAAAAACGTGGCTAGAAGTTTTGCTCAAGAGATTCATAAGTTTATTGGTAAAGACAACGGTTTTGTTGTCATACTAGATTCTTCTTCTTCTGAGAAATTTGATGACGATGTTAACTTAAGTTCATCGTTTACAATCTTAACTGATAACCCTGCGTAAGATTATTAATTAATTACTGGAGGGGAGCAATCCCCTCCTTTATAAAACTTTAAGTTAATTTTAGAAAATAATTATTATGTCACCGACAAAAACTCGTAAGGCTGTAACGCCTCCTACATCTACAAAGGTCGAAGCTAAAGCTCCCATAGTAGAAAAAAAATTCACTCCTCAATTTACTAATAAGAAACAAGAGTTTAAGGCTTCTGTTTATAAGTTAGTTGCTAAAGCTAAAAAAAGAAATGGTATGCCTCAATACCCTGTAGTTTCTTTATTAAAGGCTGAGGATATTATATTTGATCCTGAAACAGGGGAAAATAAAAAAATTAGATACGTTCCTGGAGAGGCTTCTATATTTTCAGATGAACAATCAGATGAGGCTAAAATGAGAGAGCCTATAGCTTTTACCAATGGGTTTCTTTTTGTAGAGCATACTAACCCCACTCTTAAAAAATATTTAGATACTTGTAATGCTAATGGTAGTAATCCACATAGGGTAAAATCTAAGTCTATAATGTTTAACATTAAAGATGATGAGAAGTCTGCACAGGATAAAATATCTAAAGTAGCTGATGTTATGGATGCTGTTCAAAGTGCTCTTAAAATGCCTTTAAATGAGCTTGTAGGTTATGCTAAGGTATTAGGTGTTAATACTAACAAAAGTGTAGATGAGATTCGTTGGGACATGAAAGTTCAGGCAGAAAAAAACCCTAAAGCTTTCTTGGCAGGTATGAATGACCCTCGTACAGAGATGAAACAACTTCTATTAATGGCTGAGGAATCAGGTATTATCTCTATGAAGAAGACAGGTGTAACTTGGGTATCTTCAGGTAATACTATTTGTGTCCCTGCAATTGGAGTTAAGCCTATCGAGAGAATGGTAGACTTCTGTTCTGAAGGCGAAGGAGAGCAGATATACTCTGAGATAGAGCGTAGGCTTAAAGCGATTA
>Ga0208919_1001890_pt1 | contig 11444 bp, 23 predicted proteins | sample 4_EtaG_FD_184076 | JGI IMG/M metagenome (GOLD analysis project Ga0208919, IMG submission 184076) | Marine viral communities from the Subarctic Pacific Ocean - 4_ETSP_OMZ_AT15127 metaG (SPAdes) (version 3) | ecosystem: Environmental > Aquatic > Marine > Oceanic | place: Pacific Ocean | collected... | reverse complement strand
CCTTAAAGATCTTATTATATTTGGATGTGCGATAGCAGGTATGGACTTGCCTGAACTACCCGAGTTCGATATGGGTACGCTTCTAACGGTTTTGGGTGGTATGCTCGGAATCGGGGGACTTAGGTCATATGAAAAGACAAAAGGGCTAACCAAATAACGTCATCCCTTCGATGCGAGGTATGTGGACACGACATGACGAAAGTTGATGAACAGCTAAGGTGTGGGTATTGTGAGGTATTTTTTCCTTACGATATGTCAAAAGATTGGTTAGACTACATTCATAAAAAATCTTACATAGTAGAAAAGGAGAAAGACCATGGCGTTCAAACTATCCCAAAGAAGCTTCCAAAAACTAGCGGGGGTACATGATGATTTGGTTGAAACTGTAAAACTTGCTATTTCGCTCACGAAAATCGACTTCGGAGTGATTTATGGGGTCCGTTCCGAAGCTGAGCAAAAAAAATTATTTGACTCTGGTCGATCACAAACCATGGCTTCAAAACACCTTATTCAGGCTGACGGCAAGTCTCATGCTGTGGACTTAATGGCCTACCAAGACGGAGAGCCCTGTTGGGAAATTCAGGTTTATGATGATATTGCAGATGCTATGAAAGAAGCAGCAGTTCGGGTTGGTCTTAAAATTCGTTGGGGCGCGGCATGGCAGATAGATGACCTTCGTGATTGGGAAGGCACGGCAGAGGACGCCATGAACGCTTATATAGATTTACGTCGCTCTCAGGGGAGGCGCCCGTTTATTGATGGACCTCATTTTGAAAAAAGGTAGACAAGCCGTATACTTTCGCATATATCTTATATAAGACTTAATGCGGAGATATAAGATTGAGTAATATTTACTTGGCGGAAGCGGTTTTTCGTATTATACGAGACAGAAGAAAAGCGATTGAAGACCTGATATTATTTGATAATGTCAAAAACATGGAGCAATATCGTGAGCTTATGGGCAACTTAGCGTCCTTAACTCATGTGGAACAGGAACTCAAGAGCCTGCTAGATAAACAGGAGCAAACTGATGAATAAAGCAGAAACCATAGGCGATGCCTATAAAGACGTTAAGGATAAGGCTTTAAACCCTGATGCTATTAACGTTTCTCTCATAGAAAGAATGCCGGACCCTACGGGATGGAGGTTACTTATACTTCCGTATCGAGGTAAAGGTAAGACCGAAGGTGGTATATATCTTCCTGACGCGGTGGTACAAGAGCAAACTGTATCAACACAGGTAGGATATGTGCTCAAGGTTGGTTCCTTGGCTTATGGAGACAAAGAGAAGTTTCCTACGGGCCCTTGGTGCGCGAAAGGTGATTGGGTAATGTTTGCCCGATACGCAGGATCTCGATTTAAGATTGATGGCGGAGAAGTACGAATTTTAAATGACGACGAGGTTTTGGCAAAGATATTAGAACCTGAAGATATTTTACATTTCTAGGAGAGAAGAATGGCAGAAGAAGAACAAATAGAACTTGAATTAGAAAAGGCTGAAGATACTGAGGTAGAAGTACCGCAGCCCGAGAAGAAGGAAGACGAGGCGCCTGTTGTTGCAACGGAAGCTGATGATAACTTTGATAAAGCAGAGAATGCTACGCAAAAACGCATAGACCGCTTAACAAAGAAAATGCGTGAGGCGGAACGTCAGCGAGAAGAAGCAATTAATTATGCACAAAAAGTGCAGGCCGAATCTAGTCATTTAAAGCAACGAATGGATGCTTTAGATACAAATTATGTCACAGAATATAGTTCTCGTGTTGAGTCACAGCTAAGCTCGGCTGAGCAAGAGATGGCGAAAGCTATGGAGGTGGGGGACACCAATGCTGTGGTAGAAGCACAACGTAAGATTACTCGATTAGCTATTGAGAATGACCGCGCAGAGCAAGCAAAGTCTCAACAGGAACAAGCGGCTAAGCAGCGCGAAACAGCGCCTCAGCTACAACCGCAACCGCAGGCAGCGCCTCAACAAGTGCGGGAACCTGATGCTAAAGCTAAGGATTGGGCTCAACGGAATGAATGGTTTGGTCAAGATGAAGCTATGACTTATGCTGCTTTTGGAGTACATAAAAAATTAGTTGAAGAAGAAGGGTTTGACCCGAAGGCCGATGAGTACTATACTGAATTGGATAAGCGTATGCAGACTGAATTTCCGCATAAGCTCAATGGAAACAGCAAACGACCCGCTCAGACGGTTGCATCAGTTTCCCGAAGTAGTTCTGGGCGCAGTAGTGGGAAAAAGGTTAGACTCACCCCTAGCCAAGTTGCAATAGCAAAAAAATTGGGTGTGCCATTAGAAGAATACGCGAAATACGTTAAGGAGTAGATTGATGACAGATACAAAAGAGATGAACTTTGGAGGATCTACTGACAGAACTCCCCGCGCAAACCAAACTAGGGAGAAGACGGCTAAGCGTAAGCCGTGGGCTCCGCCATCCATGTTGGATGCACCACCCGCCCCTGATGGGTTTCAACATCGTTGGATTAGGGCTGAGGTTCGAGGTTTTGACGACCGTAAGAATATCAGCGCTAAGATGCGAGAAGGTTGGGAATTAGTCCGTAAGGACGAATATCCTGATTTTGAATCCCCTGTAGTTGATTCGGGTAAATATGAAGGTGTATTTGGAGTGGGAGGTTTATTGTTAGCTCGTATACCTTTAGAGACTGTAGGTGAAAGAACGGCGTACTTTAATCAAAGAAGTGCTGACCAAATGGAAGCTGTAGACTCTGACATGATGCGAGAGAACGCACATTCAACCATGACGATTGAAAAAGCCAATCGTCAATCTCGTGTAACTTTTGGTGGTCCACAAAAAAAGTAAGGGCCTCCATTTATGATAAGGAACTAAACTTATGGCAAATCAACTATCTGGTGGCTATGGTCTTCGTCCTATCGGTAAAGTTGGTGGTAATGTTAATAATAATGCAACTACGCAGTATGAAATTGCCAACAACTATACTACAGCTATATACAATGGTGGGATTGTTTGTCCTGCTTCTTCTGGAACTATCATCATCTCCGATCAGGCGATATCTCCTTTAGGTGTATTAGCAGGGGTAGAGTACGTTGACTCAAACACCAAAAAGACTACTTTCTTAAACTACTGGCCCGGATCAAATAGCGTAAGCGTTGATACAAACCACCCTGTAAAGGCGTTTGTACATGACGACCCAATGCAGCTTTTTGTTGTTGTCGCAGACGGTACGAATACCGACCGTGCAACAGCTTTAGCGGACGTTTTCATTAACTGTGACATGGCTAGTGTAAATAATGGCAGTACAAATACAGGCATATCTAGTGATATGTTAGATATTAGTACCGCAGCAACGACAAACACTTTGGATGTAAGAATTGTTGGCTTATACGACGACGAAGGCAACATTGATTACTCCGCAGCGGGTCATCAATATGTTGTGCGTTTAAACGGTCATTATAACCTTAACACAAGTGCGGCAGTTGGTACTTTCGCAACAACTGGCATATAGGAGGTTAACTTATGGCTATTTCAAGAGCACAACTAGCAAAAGAGCTAGAGCCCGGTTTAAACGCATTGTTTGGATTGGAGTATGACCGTTACGAGAATGAACACGCTGAAATCTTCGATGAAGAAAGTTCGGATAGAGCTTTTGAAGAAGAGGTAATGCTCAGTGGTTTCTCTACTGCACCTGTTAAAGAGGAAGGCTCAGCCATTTCTTTTGACAATGCACAAGAGACATACACAGCTCGTTACACACACGAAACTATTGCTTTGGCATTTAGTATTACTGAAGAGGCGATTGAAGATAATCTTTATGACCGTCTTGCAAGCCGATACACTAAAGCATTAGCTCGTTCAATGTCTCAGACAAAGCAAATTAAAGCTGCGTCTATTTTAAATAACGCTTTCAGCACTGGCGCCAGTGCGATAGGTGATGGAGCAGCTCTATGCTCTTCTTCTCACCCATCTATATCTGGTAATCAGCGAAACATCTTATCAACTGCCTCTGACCTTAATGAGACTTCATTAGAGCAGATGCTAATTGATATTGCAGGTTTAACTGATGAGCGTGGTCTTAAAGTTGCAGTTCGAGGAACTAAGTTAATTATTCCAAAGGAACTACAATTTATTGCTGAAAGAGTTTTAAACTCTGCACTTAGACCCGGAACAGCGGACAATGATATTAACGCAAACAAGAGCATGGGGATGTTGCCAGAAGGCGCCGTCGTAAACCATTTCTTGACTGATACTGATGCGTTCTTTATCAAGACTGATTCGCCTAACGGTTTTAAGATGTTTAACAGAGCCGCTATCAAGACTGCCATGGAAGGCGATTTTGATACAGGCAACATGAGGTTCAAAGCAAGAGAAAGATATTCTTTTGGAGTCTCAGACTGGAGAGCGGTATTCGGGACACCCGGAGCTTAACTTCCATATAAACCTAAATATTCGAGGGCGGCTCTTGTCGCCCTCTTTTTTTTGTGTATAATAAAACTACCTTGACAGTCACATGGTGTGGCTGACATTTGCCAAGACAAGGAGATAAACATGGGCAACTCAACTTTTTCAGGACCAGTACGGTCCGAGAACAATTTTGATCTTGTAAGTAAAAATTCAGCTACAGGATTAATTCAAGACAGAACTTTTGGTGCAGGCGTAAGAGATGCACGAAAATATTATTTAGAAGAGTGGTTTAAAAAGAAACCTGCACTTAATGCTGTTTCAATTATTGATCCAGATGCAGATAGCGCATCAGCTCTAGCGGCATATGTTATTGCTAACAGAGACTTTGAAACATTAGGTACTAACATGACAACTGCTTTGACTACTTTTTCATCTACACACGGTGGTATTTTAATGACTACTGCGGGGGCTGATCAGGATCAAGCAATTCTTTTACCTCACTTAGATACTAACCAAACATCTTGGAGCGGTACTAAATGGGGAACTGAAAACTCAGTAGAATGGGAATGTTCAATTTCATTGCCTGCTATTGATAATCAAAAAGTTTGGGCGGGTTTAAAGTTAACTAATGATCAATTAGTTGCAACTGATGCTAACCAAATCTTTTTTAAGTTTCAAACAGACGCTACTAACAGTGAAGCATTTGATGATTTTACTACTTGGCACTTAGTACACAGTATTGGTGGAACTGACTTTATCAGTCAAATTCCAGTTACTGTTGCAGCCGATACACCTTATCACTTAAAAATTAGTATTGATAGTGATAGAAAAGCTACCTGTTTCATAAATGGTATACAGTACAATATTACCGAAACATCTGGTAGTACAGGTGGCACAGCAGTGACAGCAGTACAACCGGGTTCTGTAGCAGTTAAAACAGCAGCTTTAACTGATGATGTGGATTTCATTCCATACATCGGTATTGAAGCAGGTGCGGCAGCCGCTGAAGCATTAAATGTTCATTATCAAGCGATATGCAGAAACGTCTTTGAATAAAACTTGAATGGGGGTGAAACTCCCCCATAAATTTAGGAGAAACAAATGGCAAGTTCAGATGTAAGGGCGTTAACAGTAAACGATGAAAACGCTTCCGACGATGATCGTCTAGTTACCGCAGCTCGGCCCGATACTTCCGCTACAATGGCAAATACTACTTTTGCAGGAGGTGCTGCTAGAAATGTTATAGTTACCACTACAGGCACAGGCGATAATGCTAAAACCTGTACTATTACAGGAACAGATGTTTTTGGCGATTCTATGACGGAAGTAATTACGTCTACGAGTTCCGCAGAGGCTGTAGCAGGGGCTAAATTGTTTTTAACAGTAACGGCGGTAGAATGTTCTGCGAAATATGCAGCTAATATAAAAGTAGGGTCTGGTACTCTTTGTGCACAAGCTATAGGTGATGGCGCTCGTGTACGGTTAAAAGGTCTTTCTGTAGTATCAGGAGGTACCGCAGGGACTATTTCTTTTGTTAACGGTACGCCAGAAACAGGCACTACTTTGTTTAAAGCAAGAACAATAGGCACTGCAAATACTACTACAGACAGGACTGTTCCAGAAGAGGGTGTTTTGTTTTCTAGTGGTATGAGTGTCAGCTATACGCTAGACCATGCGGATATGATGACGTTTTTCTTCGCATAGGAGATTATTGTGGCTAGGACCCGAGATAAACAGCCGCCTAAGACAAAGAAATATTTTCGTTCTACTAAATCTGGAGCGGGAATGACCAAGGCAGGCGTGGCTAGATACAGAAGGGAGAACCCCGGAAGTAAACTAAAAACGGCTGTTACAGAGAAGAAACCTACAGGTAAACGGGCAGCAAGACGTAAATCATATTGCGCTCGTTCTGCGGGTCAAATGAAGAAGTTTCCAAAGGCGGCTAAGAATCCAAATAGTCGTTTAAGACAGGCGAGGCGAAGATGGAAATGTTAATTAAACAGATAAGCCTAGGTGTTTTAGTTCCAATAGTTGTTGGAGGCGTTGGTTGGATGACGTATACTTTAATTAATGTTGATAAACGCACGGCTATCATGTCCATTAAAATAGACCAAAATAACAGGATGTTGACGCCTTTATGGGAAGAATTTATTAAACAAAGGGTAAGCAATGAACAGGTCACAAATGAGAAAGCAAGTATCGTCTGGAGGTAGAACCGTCCGTTTAGGTAAGGGGGCGTGTCCACCTATTAAATTGGCTAAAGGCGGTGTTGTTAAGATGAAAAAGGGTGGCAAGATATGCCCTTCGGGTAAAGCATGGGCTAAGAGAACTTTTGATACATATCCAAGTGCTTACGCAAACATGGCTGCTTCTAAATATTGTAAAGATCCAAACTACGCTAAAGGCGCTAAAGGGAAAAAGAAAAAGAAATGATGGATAAAAAGAAAAAAACTGTTGTAAAAAAAGTTATTAAAGGTCTTAAAAAGGCCTCTCGTTTACACGCAGGACAAGCAAAAAGTCTTCAAAAAACTATTAAACCTACTAAAAGGAAGAAGTAATGGGAGCGCTTAAAGACTGGGTAAAACAGGACTGGGTTCGTATTGGCACTGACGGAAAAATAAAAGGTAAGTGCGGGACATCTAAAGATAAAAAGAATCCTGATAGGTGTCTACCTAGAAGTAAGGCTAATAGTTTGTCTCAGAAAGAAAGAGCCTCTACCGCTAAGAAGAAAAAACGAGCAGGAGCAAAAGGAAAAACTGTAGTAAAAAATACTAAGTCTGCTATAGTTCGTTTAGGTAATGGAGGTTTTGTAAGATAATGGCAGGTTTTTCTGGTGACGACGTAAAATACATACAGGCGGTAAAAGACTATATGTCTTATAAGATTGAAGATCTTCCCACCTTCATGCGAACAGTTATGCCTTTAAATGCTAGTAGGCGGGTGAAAGATCAATATACCGTAGATATTAGAGGGCCGAGGCCGGAAAAGAAAGCTAAGGGTGGTGTTGTGGGTTTTATAGACGGGGGTTCTGTAAAGGGCAAAAGATTTATTGCCAGAGGATGTGGGGCAGTTATGTCCGATAGACGTAAAAAAACTTTATATACATAGGAGATTAATATGAGAAAAAAGAAGACATACGCAATGAAAAAAGGCGGGAAAGTTGTTAGGAAAGCCAAGGGTGGCGCTATAAAAAAGAGAATGATGGCTAAGGGTGGACCTATTAAAAGAATGACAAAAGGTGGATCTGTAAAGAAAACTATGACAGTTACACAACTACGGGCTGAAGCTAAGAAAAAAGGAATGAAATTAGTTAAGGCTTAAACTTGCCGTATTTACAAAGTAATATCCCGCACTTTAAGTGTTGGGTGCGAAGAGAATATACACACAACCATGAGAAATATCATGGGGAGTTTTTACACGCAATGGCTATTGCTGTCACGACAATGCCTAATAGGTGTTTGTCTTTTCAAGTAATATTTACAGGATGTGAAGCTGAAGAGGATGAGCCTAATGTGCATGGTGGTGCAATGTGGGCTCGTATGCCTATAACAGGGTTGGTAGGAGACTTTGAGTTTGAGGGTTGGCCTGAGCCGATGGAGACATATTTAGCACAGCCTTGGGATTGTGCCTCACATCATCACGCGGTATATACCTTAGATAGGGCAACTCCTTGCCCATGGATGGCAAAGATAGGTGGTGAGTTTTACCCTGCAAAGTATCATTTTACAGTAGATTACACAGACCATGAGATTGCTGACGACCCCGCACAACATAAACAAAGTCATGTTTTAACGTTGCTAGATGCAGGAGAATACACGGGAAATATAGTAGCCTTGCCAAATAACCGTGTTCGTGTTACTCATCCTGCATGGTTTGAAACAGGACAAGGAGCCCCAGACTTTAAACCGTCACAGCATATACACTATTCAAAGTCCGATTTAGATTATGTGTTGGACGTTAACCAAATCTTTGATAATATGTATGCAGACAAAAAAAAGGATAAATAGATGGCTACTTCGGGAAGTGTTAATTTTGAATTAGATGTCGCGGATTACATAGAAGAAGCCTTTGAGCGGTGTGGCCTTGAGGTCCGTACAGGTTACGACCTTAAAAGTGCAAAGCGCTCTTTAAACCTTATGTTAGCAGAATGGGCTAACCGTGGGTTAAATCAATGGACTATTACACAACGAACACAAGCGATGACTGCTGATACGGGTACTTATTCATTAAGTGCGGATGTTATAGACATTTTGTCTGTTGTGGTAAGAAGAAGCAGCACTGATTTTGCCCTATCTAGGATTAGCAGGGATGCGTATTTATCTATTCCAACCAAGACTACATCAGGTAGGCCTAATCAATTTTTCTTAGATAGACAGGTTACGCCTGTTCTTAAAGTGTGGCCTGTGCCGGAAAACAGCACGGATGTTATACATTATGATGCGCTTATTCGCATGGATGATGCTGATACTTTTGTAAATACGTTAGATGTGCCTTTTCGGTTATACCCCTGTTTAGCCGCAGGACTGGCTTACTATATTTCTATTAAGAGAGCTCCTAACAGGGCGCAGTTGTTAAAAGCAATGTATGAAGAAGAGTTTGAAAGAGCTATGGTTGAAGACAGAGATAGAGCGTCGTTTAAAGTTGTACCGCAATATCAATACTTTCAGGTGAGTTAATGAGTAGTTTTGCAACAGGAAAAAATGCGTATGCCATATCAGACAGGTCTGGGTTTAGATATAAGTATAAAGATATGCGTCGCGAATGGAACGGCTTACTTGTAGGTCGGGATGAGTTTGAAGCCAAACAACCTCAACTAGAGCCCCGTTCTAAGATATCAGATGCTCAAGCTTTAAAAGATGCTCGTCCTGATAGGATAGAACCGTTAGAGGTTCCTGTGGGAGGAGGGGGCTTTCCAGATAGAGGTTTATCTCTTAGGATTATAAGCTCGATAGGTATTGTTACGGTGACGACATGAGTTTTACTTTTGCAACATTAAAAACAGCCATACAGAACTACACGGAAAACACAGAAACAACGTTTGTAGATTCCTTGTCTACGTTTATTATTCAAGCTGAAGAACGTATTCTAAAAAACGTGCAGCTTAGTAACTTTCGTAAAAACGCTACTGCTGCGTTTACCTCTAGTAATAAATTTTTAGCTTGTCCGGGCGATTTTTTGTCACCTTTTTCTTTAAGTTTTGTTAACACTAGCAGTGAAACAGTCTTTTTAGATTATAAGGATGTTAATTTCGTTCAGACCTTCAACCCTAATTCTTCTACTACAGGGGACCCTCGGTATTACGCTTTATTTGATACGGATAATTTTATTATAGGGCCTACTCCTAGTGCATCGTCTAATGTAGAGTTGCATTATTACTACAGACCTACCAGTTTGACTGCCGGGTCTGACTCGGGGACTACTTGGCTTAGCACGAATGCACCAAGTGCCATGTTGTACGGTAGCTTGATGGAAGCTTACACTTTTATGAAGGGAGAGCCAGACGTTCTTCAGAACTATGCTCAACGGTTTACTGAAGCGGTGCAATCTCTTAAATTGTTTGGTGAGGCGAAAGAAGTTAGTGATTACTATAGAACGGGTCAGGTTGTTAGGGAGAAACAATAATGTTGATGGAAGTAAAGAAGGAACCAATCGTTGAGGTTCATACAACCGATAATAGAGGTTTTACCCCCGAAGAAGTAGCAAAAAGATGTGTGAATAAAGTGGTTGAAGTGAGCGATAGTGCCCCTCCTGTTATACGAGATCAGGCAAGAGCCTTTAAAGAACATTTAGAGAAAGTTATAGCGTTTTATATGAAAGAAGCTATAAATTCAGATAGAGTAACAGTGTATAATGCAATTAAAGATGCGGGGTATGATAAACTCGCGGAACACATAAGGAGGTTATAATGGCATTTTCTGGTAACGCACTCTGCTCCACTTTTAAAAAGGAGTTATTAGAGGGCACACATAATTTTGCGAATGGTGGAAACTCTTTCAAGTTAGCCTTGTTTACCAACTCACAGGCGGGTAACAACGGGCTAGGGGGAACAAGCACCACGATGGATGCTACGGTAACTCTTTACCATAGTGATTCTAGTAATGAGGTAAGTAATTCTGGAGATTATGTTCAAGGAGGAACAGCCCTAGGTAGTCAAGCGGTAAGTGGTTCTCAAACACAAACAACAGCTTTTGTTGACTTTGCCGATCATACTTATGGTTCCGCTACGATTACAGCAAGAGGAGCCTTAATATATAACGATACAAATAGTGACAAAGCCGTTTGTATATTAGATTTTGGATCAGACAAGTCTTCTTCTTCTGGTAACTTCACTATAGTTTTTCCTAGCAACAACACGAGTGACGCGATAATAAGGATAGCCTAATGGCCTTTGTAATAGCAGACAGAGTACGAGAAACTACAACTACTACGGGCACAGGCACGATTACTCTGGGTGGTGCAGTTACGAACTTTGAAACTTTTACTACTAATCTATCTAATTCAGATACAACCTATTATGCTATTGTGGATAATACCAATGGTGCTTTTGAGGTTGGTCTAGGCACCTTTACATCTTCTGGTACAACGCTTGCTAGGACTACTGTCATAGCTAGTTCAAACAGTAACAGTGCTGTAAACTTAGGCTCTGGTACGAAAGATGTATTTATAACCGTTCCTGCCAGTAAAATAGTAGTTGAGGATGGAGATGACAATGTTTCTGTAGGTGGAGACATAACGATTGGGGATGATCTAACGGTAAATGGTGGAACAATAGATTTTAAAACAAATACTGGATCACCCTCTCAACTAAAATTTTATTGTGAATCTAGTAATGCTCACGCTCAGACGCTAACAGCACAGCTACACGCAAGAGCTGCTACAAATACTTTAACTTTGCCCGGTGGTAACGTAATAGGTGATGATGATGCCACCTTAGTATCAGACATAGGCACACAAACTCTTACAAATAAAACTTTAACAGCCCCTGTTTTATCGGGTTCTTCCTCGGCAGCAGGTTCAATACTTTTTAAAGAAGATACAGACAACGGCACAAATTCTGTA
>Ga0208919_1001887_pt1 | contig 11453 bp, 12 predicted proteins | sample 4_EtaG_FD_184076 | JGI IMG/M metagenome (GOLD analysis project Ga0208919, IMG submission 184076) | Marine viral communities from the Subarctic Pacific Ocean - 4_ETSP_OMZ_AT15127 metaG (SPAdes) (version 3) | ecosystem: Environmental > Aquatic > Marine > Oceanic | place: Pacific Ocean | collected... | reverse complement strand
TGACCTAGAATCATGTGAGGATGAGTTAGATCGTGAACTATTAGAAATAGAGATACTAGAAATAGAAGGACACTTAGCAGGTACTAAGAATAGTGTACAGGGTGCAATCAGAAAGATGTCATTCTTTACTAACCAGTATGATAACCTTATGAAGCATATAGGTAAAGAAGAACTAACTGAAGCTGACTATGAGTTAGAAGAAGCACGATATCATATTATGACCTGCATGAAACAGGCATTAAATAGTGCTAGACCTAGAGGTGGTACAATTGATGAGGGTAATATGATCTACCTATTTGACTTAGGTATCAATGCAGCCCAAGCACAAGCAGAAGTATTTGCGTACCTACAATGGGAAAACAATATTATTAGTGAAGGTAAAGCCCCAACTCATGCTAACACAATGGAATGGTTAGAGGCTTGTGCAGATAAGTGGGCAAGTTGTCCTGCTGAGTTTGCAAACAGTCGTGGTTTTGATGTATATGATCCATTGTCATTAACTAATGTACCACAATTAGAAGCAGCCGAATAGGAAAGGAAACCAATATGGCTTATAAAGTATGTAAATATCGGCTCAATGCTGATGGAACAATACCAGACTTCTTGCACTTCGGGCATAGCCCAATGGGGATGCATGGAGTTTATGTAGTTGTAGATGCCGATACCGCATCCCCTAGAGATAATGTTATGATCGGCATTGTTAAAGATGGTGGTAGCGGTGACTTTACTGAGATTGCTAGTAAAGATGATCTACAAACATATCTAGCTTCTGTGTCAGGAGATTGGACAGATCCAGATCCAACGGATGATGATCCAGATAATACTAAAGCATTTGATAATGCAGCTCACGCTAAACTAGTATGGGATGCTTTAGACGCTTGTAACGCGACACTATAAGGAGCAAACTATGATGGGCGAGATATCACCAGTAATTTTTTGGAACGTAGTATTAACGCTGGTGATCGCACCTGCTATATGGATGTTCAGGAATCTTATGGGAGAAGTAAAACGAATAGACATACTCCTAAATAGAACTAGAGAAGATTACTCTACTAAGCAAGAGCTAAGAGAAGACATGAGAATGGTTACAGAAGCTCTCCATAGGTTAGAAGATAAGTTAGATAAAGTATTAGAGAGAGGAAAGTAAGATGGTACAATTAACTGGTGAACAATTAGCTAACAGGCAAAATGCAACAACAACATATCTTAATACCAATCCTGATTTATTAAATGCAGCTAGAGCCTATGCTACAAGTTTAGGCATACCCCAAAGTAACGTAGGTGGGTTTGCTTCTGCTATGAGTAATTATGCAGTAGGACACTATCTTACTAAAGGTAAAGATGAAGATAGAGGTGGTACAGCAGGATTAGAATCTTCAGGTACTGAATTAAATACTAATTTAGCTATTGTGCCTCAACTTACTTATGGAGTAGATGCAACTACAGGAAATAGAGTATATAATCCTGTTGAAGGTACGTTTGATGCTAGTACACCTAATTTAAATGTTACTGGTGGAGATGATACAACTGGTGATACAGGTGATACTGGAGGAGATGATACAACTGGTGATACTGGTGATACAGGTGATACAGGAGGAGAGGATACTACAGATTTAGCATCTGTGATAGCAGATCTACCTTCTACAATAGCTAGTGCTGTTGCAAATGCACTTCCAGAACAACCTAGCTCCTCACCCACTTCTCTTATGTCTCCTACAGCAGTAGGAACAGCTACTCCTGCACCTGACCTATCACCTGTAACAGAAGATATAGGTGACGTACAGGCAGATACTACTGCAATACGTGGTGATATAGGCACTAGGGCAGAGGGGCAACCTGCAACTCTTATGGGGCAGACTGCTGGATTGGCACAAGGCCAGACAGACATAACAGGGCGTATTGGTACAGCCCCTACTACAGATGCTACATTATTTAGTGGTCAGGAAGGATTGGCCCAAGGAATTGTTACCGCGCAACAGGGTATAACAGGGGTACAGGCAGGTATTGGCGAGGCTCCAGTTGACCCTACAACGGGCGATCCTACAACTTTGTTTCAAGGTCAGGCAGGTCTAATGGCTGGACAAACAGGGCTAACAGGTGCTATAAGTGGCGTAGGAAATCAGGCTTCAGCTATAGGTAGCGATTTAACTGCATTGACAAATCAATTAACTAACTTTGAGAACCTGTCAAATGCAGATAGGGCAAATCTTCTATCAACATTAAATACTCGCGCCACTGAGTTAAAAGACCTAGCAAACACATATGGCCTACAAACAAATAGAATAGCAGAGCAACTTACAGGCGTACCTGCACCAACGGGTATGATGGCACAAGCTGCACCAGTAGCAGGATCTTTACCTGCCGTATTAGCTGCGGAGAGAGCGCAAAATACCGCTACTCAAAACATAAACAGGGGCCTCATGGACGTAGCTGAACAGGGGCAAGTAGGTGCGCTAGGGCCAGTTACTCCAGACCCAAGGGTGGGCTAAGATAAAAAGAAAGAGAAAGTGATATGGCAAGACCACAAATATTTGATCCTAGTCTAGGTAATGATGGCGAGTACCGTGATCTTACTGACGCTGAAATAAGAGAAGCAGCAGGTAATTTACCAGATCCAGAAGGCGATGCACCAGACCCTACAGCACCTGTAGTACCTGAAGGTGGGCCTACGCCTACTACAAATCCTAATCTATTTAACTTTGATGAGGAAGGTAATCCAGTTGTTACCACTGATCCTACTACGGGGCAACAGTCATTTCAGATACGTGGCGATTTATTGGGCGGTGAGATAGTAGATCAGCGACTAGGCGATCCATCCGTAAACCCTAACGTCACAACTCAACAGTTAGATACTAGGGCAGTCGCTATAAATCAAGGGTTTCAAGGAACACCTACAGACGCGACTACTCAAGCATTTATACAGGATGCAGCTGGGCAAAGGGGGCTAGTAGATCCGTTTGGTTATCAAAGTGCTAAAGGTGTACAGACAGATATATCGCAAGACCCTAACGCAAACTTACCATCAGGGGCAAGAATAAATCCAGCAATGATAAATCCTAATGCTCCAGGAACAATGATTAGTAGAACAGACCCTGCATTTCAAACTAGGGATCTAGCAGCAGGACAAACACTAGCAGGTGTAACAGACGCACAACAACTTACTAGAACTGATGCAAATGTAAGTACAGCGCAAACTGTTGCTAGTCAGGTTGCAATGGAAGATATGGAAGCGGAACAGTTCTTAAATGATATACGTTTAGTAAGAGCGCAACAAGAAGAGGTAGATGAAAGATCTACTGTAAAGGGCCAACTAGGTATTATAATGGAGGACTTTGCAGGTGACTCCGTACCACCTTGGGCAGCAAACGCAATACAGGGGGCAGAGAACATACTAGCAAGTAGAGGTATAACGGCATCTAGTGGCGTATATCAAGAAATGTTAGTAGAGACTGCACTGAAATCAGGACTACCTTTAGCACAAGCAGATGCACAGATCTATGCACAGTTCCAACAACAAAATTTAAGTAACAGGCAACAGGCAGAAATAACAAACGCAACAAACTTACTAACTGCTGATATAAAAGAATTAGATATTAGACAACAGACAGCCGTACTTAATACACAGAACAGGGTGCAAAGTCTGTTTACTGATGCAGCTGAGATAAATGCTACACGTAAGTTTAATGCAACTAGTCAAAACCAAACAGATCAGTTCTTTAGTAATTTACAACAGGCAGTAAATTTAAATAACTCTAATCAACGCACTGCTATATCGCAATTTAATTCTAATCAAGCTAATGCTTTAGCTCAGTTTAATGTAAACACTGCTAGGGCAAAAGATGAGTTCTACGCTAGAAATCAATTAGCTATAGCACAAGCTAATGCAGTGTACAGAAGACAGACAAACACTGCAAACACAGCTGCAATTAATGCAGCAAACCAGTTTAATGCTACGGCAGTTCTTAACAGATCTAATACTTCGCTAAATAACCTCGTACAGTTAGCAAGAGATGAAGCAGATTATATTTTTAATTCTGGTCAAAATGATTTAACCAGACAAAACAATTTAGCTATAGCTACGCTCTCAGCAGAAGCTCAAGCAAGAGGAAAAGAGGGTGGTAGTTTCTTAGGGGCAGCAGGTGGAATATTAGGTAACATATTTGCTAGTTTTGCAGGTTCAAAATCAGGGTCTTCTTTAATATCAACTGGTATTAAAAGTCTACCTTTTTTTAGTTAGGAGAATATTTAATGGCATTTTCAAATCCATTTACTAGAGTTCCCGTAGATGAAGCAGGAGCTATAAGAAAATTACGTCAGCAACGTGACGCTGAACTTAAACCAACAATTACACCACAAGCTAATACATTAGCTAGAACAGCAATGATGGAAGTCCGTAAATTGCTAGAACAAAATAAAATTGACGATGGGAGTGCAATGTAATGTCTATGGAAGATAATGAATTAAATCAATTTGAATCTAGTATACCAGGACAATCTTTAGTGTCTGGAGAAATGGGATCAGTTCCTTTTGAAACACCTCCTGACTTTCCTGATCCAGAGGACTTTTATATGTTTGCATATGAGAAGTTGATGGATGACGATGACAATCTTATGAATGTTGTTAAGTTGCTTGAAATGAATATAACGGCAGATGCCATTGTAGAGGGCATTCTTATGAATGCATTTATGATGGGGCAAATATCACCTGACACAGGCGTTGTAATGAAAGGACCTCTAATAGAACTTGTATCCGCTATAGGACAAGAGGCAGATGTAGAAGTGTCTAGAAGAGATGATGCAGGGGCATTAAAAAGAAATGTAAGTATAGAGGAAGCACTGGCTAAACTTTCTGACGAAACACCTGACATGGCAGAGGGTGATTCAATGATGGAAGATGATATGGCTGATGAACCGTCTGGCATGATGGCTCCACCAGATGGCATGGATGATATGATGCCAATGGATAGTGCTATGGGCGATATGCCAATGGATGATATGCCAGAGCAAGAAGAAGACGAAGAAGAACAAACAGCTTTGATGATGAGGTGATGCTATGGGATTAATGTCTGACTTAAAAGAATTTGGTCAAAACTTTGTATTAGCAGCTGGTACAGGTATTGCTAAAAATATAGAAGAAAGAGCAAAAGAAGATAGAGCTGCAATACTTGCATCTACAAAAGAGCTAAAAGGTAGAATAGCTAAAAACAAAGCTGCTCAAACAAAAATAGATGCAGAGGTAGAAGGGCAATTAAAAACTTTAAATTCATTAGCCCCAGGATTACCAGTAGAAGTAAAGAAAACTGCACTACAAAGCAAAGACTTATTTAATATATATGTTGATGCAATCAAAAACGACACAGATAAATCTGGTTATTGGATATCTGATTTTGCTAAAGAAAAAGGCTTTGATCCAAAAGATATTTATAAAGGATCAGGAACTAAGATAAGCCAAGTAAGATCACCTTTAGCTCCTGCAAAATCTAAAAAGACAGAAGAGACTGTTTCTGTAGATAGCGATAGCATACTACGTACCTTGCTTGGTGCAGGTATGGGTCCTGATGAAATATTAAAACAAGCAGAAGATAATATAAGTGGATCAGGTAGAGGTACGTTAAGTGAGGGTGATCTCAAGTATGCTAACCTCGTAGCATCTAGAAGGATAGCTCCAGGATCTGCACCAGTAACTATTAGGGGTAAACAAAAACCTTTATCAGATGCACAAATAAAAGCAGCGGTTCCTGTAAAACAAAAGTTTTTAACCGCTTTAGCACCAAAGGGAGTTAAAGACGCAAAACAATGGGCTTTTAGAAATGAAAGATTTGTTACACAAGCTGTACAAAACATGGCTACTTTATCTCCAATGGATTACGCTAAATATGTTAAAGGTCTAGTTGATAGTAAAAAAATAGATAACCAACAAGAAAGAGTGTTACGAGACTTGTTACCTGTGTATTACATATCTGCTTTACGTACTTATCAACAAGAAAAAGGAGAAGATTTGAAAAAGGTATTTGGAGATACAGAAACAGACTATCCTCTTCCGTATCAAACTAATTAAGTAAAGGGTACACATAATGTCAACAGATGAAACCACAATGTCTCCTGAAGAACAGGCTAGATATAACGAGTTTTTAAAAGTTAATTTTTCTGAACGTCCAAAAGATCCTTTGGATGCATCTGATAAAGATGTATTAGAAAAAACCTCAGAAGAAACAATAGATGGTAAAATAGTTGTAGAAAAAGATGTAGAAGATTTTACAGCAGGTGACTATGCAGAGGACGTATTTCAAGGGGTAGCTTATGGTGCTTCAAAAGGCATAGGTAGTATGTATAACCTAGCTACTCGTTTTGGTAACTACCTAGAAGAAGATGTTCTTGGTGGTGGTGTAGATATTGTACCTAATGAAAAATATGAAGTAGAATTAGAAGCACCTCGTACTATGGCAGGATCTATAGCATCTGGAGCTTCTCAATTAGGTATAGGTTTTGTTCCTGGATTACAAATATTTAGATTAGGGTCTTGGGCAGTTAAGGGTCTATCGTATGGTGCATCTAAGTTAGGTCTAACAGGGGGTGTAGCAACTAATCTATTAGCCACAGGTATAGGTAGAAAAGTAGTTTCTAATGCTACTGTGCAATCTATGGCTAAAGGGGGTGCTACCGCTGCAATAGCAGAGCAACTAACCTTTGATCACACTGATCCTAGACTAGCAGACCTAGCAGCAAATTCAGATATAGAAATACTACAAGATGTAGGAAATCTTTTAAAATATCACGAAGGAGATTCTGAAATTACAGGCCGTATAAAAATGGCTATAGAAGGTCTTGGAATAGGCGTAGTTGCAGATGGCGCGGTAACTGGCATATCTTTATTGGGTAGAGCAATAGCTCCAAAAAAAACTGATCTAAGTGTACTACCTCAAAAGAAAGGCAAAAAGAAAAAATCAATGACAGTAAAAGAGCTTGAGGAATTAGCATCTCAAGTGCAATCCCCTAGCGGTGAGCTATCTGAAACAGCAGCTAAAATAATAAAAGACAGTTTAGAAAACAAAGGTGTATATACAAAGAAATTTATAAACAAATATGTAGGATCTATAAATTTAAATAGGATCAATAAAGATCAATTTGAAATTTACAATCTTATAAATGAAACAGGTGATATATTAAAAAAGAAACACCAAAAAGATAATCCAAATACACCTTGGCCTCCTGTAAAATCAAATGATCAATCTATGTTAGAAGCTGCAAAGTTGTTAGGTCATAAAGACACTAATGATATGCTCAAAGTAATTGAAGGTAATGAAGGAGCATTAAAGCTATCTAAAGATAAAAAAGGTAATGTTGTGCTTGGAGCAGGGTTAGAGGGTGCTACAGCATACGCACTATCTGCTAGACAACTAATGGTAGATACAGCAGATGTTTTGTTTGATTTAGCAGAAGAAGCACAAGTATTAAAGAAAAAAGGAGATGACTTTAAAAGCCAGTATGATGAAGTAAAAGCAGCATATGTTCAACAGTTACTTACCTACGAGTCAATACAAAACACTGTTAATGGAATAGCTAATGAGTCAGGTAGATTATTACAATCTTTTAATGTAAACATGGGTAATGCTAGAAAAGCAAAATACATACAAGACATTGTAAATTCAACAGGGCCAGACGTTGATAAGTTAATTAAAAACATGGCAGATAACTCTACACTAGCTTTAGCTGATAGAATAGACGTTATATCTAAAGGCGTAGAAAAAAATTTAATGCAAAGAATAAAAACAGGTATAGGACAGTATTGGTACAACTCTATCCTGTCAGCAGTAGATACACAAGCTGTAAACATAGCAGGTAACTTTGGCGTACAGTTTGCTCGTACTATACTTGAAGGATCAGTAGGTGCAACAAGAGGTAGCTTACGTCTTCTAGGAGCAAAAGCAATAGGTAAAGATATAGATCCCTCTACTCTTATGTTGTTTGGGGATGTTAAACAAAGACTACGGGGAATGACTACTGGTAAAGCTAGTGGTGGTACTTTAGGACAAATAGAAAGAGATGCACTTAAAGGAGTACAAAATCCTGTAGTTCAAGATATGGTTTTAATGAATATTAAAAAAGGAAAATATCAAAAGGGAAGTACAGATATAGGGGAAGTGTTAAAAGCTGAAGGTAAGGGTAACTCTTCTAAAGGATTTGAAATACTGTACAAACGTGTAGAAGAAGAAATGATCCAGAACTATGGGGCATCTGTTACTAATTTTAGAAAGGCTGGTAGGTTATTTAAAGAAGTTTTTCGTAACGAAGCACCTGTAGATCCTAGATATGGAAGATATGAAATATCTGAACAAATAGGGGAGAAAGCAATACCAGGAAAAGTAGGAAGGGCTATACGTTTACCTACTACGGCTATGGCCTCGTTTGATACAATGTTTAAATCTTTAGCAGATAACGCTGCGTTATATGAGGCTGCGGCTAAACAAGTAAGGGCAATAAAGTATCAAGTAGAAAAGAATGGCGGTGAGTATGCTGTTAAACTACCTGATGGTTCAAGGATTACATATAACACAAAACATTTTGAGTGGGTAGGTCAAAAGCCAAAGATGATAACAAATAAAGATGGCAAGACTGTGATGGTAGATAGCCCAGAAAATTTAAATACATCTCAGTTAATAGAGCATCTTGTAGCTAATCCTACAGAGCAGATGCTTAAAGATGCGGAGAAAGAATTTTTAGAAGCTACATTTCAACAACAAGGTAGACTAACAAGAGGTGGTGAAGGTGTTCGTAGATTTCTTGATGAGTATGGAAAATTACCATTTGTAGGACAAATAGGGGTAGGAACTGCCCTTATGCCTTTTGTTAGAACACCATTAAATTTATTAATATATGCTATAGAAAGAACACCTGCTGGTTTACTTACGACAGAAGCTAGAGCTAATAGGGCTACATTAAAAAAACTAGCAGACATAGATACAGAAAAACTTACAGATGAACAACTACTACAATATCAAGATTTGTATCGTAGAGAAAAAGATATACAAGGAAAAAGAAGAAACAGACAGATAGTAGGGGCTACCTATTTAACAGGTGCGTATCATTTAGCTCAAATGGGTATTATTACAGGGGGCGGTCCATCAGACTATAAAGAGCGAAAACGCATGATGGACGAAAAAAAATGGCAACCTTACTCTATAAAGATAGGAGATGAATATTATCCTATTGGTAGACTAGATCCCTTTTCACAGATTGCTGCACTAGCAGCTGACTTCCAGTACCTAACCAATGAACTGGCACAGATAGAATTGAATGATGCGGAAAGAAGAAAGGCAGGTAGATTGGCAAGATTTGTTGCAACTAACATGGCACAAAACCTAGTTAGAATGATAACAGATAAAACTTATTTAAAGAGTTTAGGAGAGATAGTAGACACTTTATATTCTCCAAGAGGTGACCCTGCTGAAAAGTTAGGCACTGCTGGTGCAAGAGTATCTGGAACAATACTCTCAGGTCTTGTACCTAACATAGCATCTAGAGGAGCAGAATCTTTTGCTACTAGAGATGAAAAGGGCAACAGACAGGCTAATGCATTCTATGATCCTATAATAAAAGATTCTTACGTTGGTATGAACCTATTAAGATTGTTTGTATTAAAAGCAACATCTAAAGTTCCTGGAGTAAGAGACACTTTGTTAGATGCTGTAGGAGAAGATAAAGCATATCCCAGACTAGATGAGTTTGGTGGATTAGAGCAACGTGCAGTACCAACACAAATATTTACGGACACAGATAACGTAAGAAACGTAGGTTCAATAATTTCAAAAATTGGAAATAGCGTTGTTCTAACAAGAAAACGTGTAGCAAAAGAAACTGCTGATTTATCATACGAGTTGGCAGAGGCTAGAGTAGAACCAAAATTAACTAGTCAAACTGTTTTGCACCCTGAAACAGGAAAGAGAATAAAACTAAATCCAGAACAATATTATATGAGATCTTCCAGAGAGGGAGAACAGTACATAATAGAATTAAACAAAGTTATAAATTCTAAACTGTACAAGAGACTAAAAGAAGAAGGTGGTAATACTAATAGAGCAAGAAGAAAAGAGCTATTAGAAGAAGCAAAACGTAGAGCAGTAGCATACGGAACAGAATTAGTACATCGTCAAATGTGGGTTTTAGCAGACCTTACTAAAGATGAATGGAATAGTCTACTAAAGAAAGAACAAGATTACTATTTAAAGAAAGTTGTTCTTGAAGGAAAAACAGAGGCACTCACTCAAAGATCAGGAAGGTTAGATTCAAAATGATTACAATACTAGGATCATTGATTGGCTTTGCAGGATCTGCACTACCCAAAGCCTTCGATATGTTTTCAGATTGGCAGGACAGAAAGCACGAACTAGCCATGATGGATCGCCAGATAGAGGCATCTAAACTAGAACATACACAAAAGCTAGAGGCTCTTAACATAGAAGCTGACATAAGCGAGAGCAAGGCTTTGTACAAACACGATCAGTCTATGAAATCAACGGGCTTCATGGCAGGACTGAGGGCCAGTGTAAGGCCAGTTATAACATACCTGTTCTTTACATTGTTTGCAGTTATTAAAGGCACTGCGCTATACGGACTAATATATACGGATGGCGTTGTATGGGAGATGGCTATACAGACACTGTGGGATGAAGAAACGCAAGGCATATTTGCTGCTATCATCTCATTCTGGTTTGGAAGTAGGGCCTTGCAAAGATCAAGGAGTAGTTCGTAATGACTGTAAAGAAGGGCAAAGAAACATTCTCTGGTTACAATAAACCTAAGAGGACACCTGATCATCCTAAAAAATCCCATGCTGTACTAGCTAGGGAGGGTGGTAAAGAAAGACTAATACGTTTTGGACAACAAGGTGTAACGACTGCTGGTAAACCTAAGAAGGGAGAGTCAGCTAGACAAAAGGCACGAAGAAAATCTTTTAAAGCTAGACATGGCAAGAACATTGCAAAGGGAAAAATGTCAGCTGCATACTGGGCTAACAAAGTAAAATGGTAATATGGGTTACTACAGATATTATTATATGCAACGGGAGTACTATATGAAAAAACCTATGTTTGATTCTACAGAATCATTGATAGAAGACAAGGGTGAAAACGTACTGGTAGAAGATAAGTGGATTAAAGTAAAACCAGTAGACAAAGATAAGTATTTAAAGAGCAAAGAGTTCTGGAGGAATAGACAATGATTAGCGGAAAAGTATTTTACGGAGGAGATAATAAAATCGTGAATAAAGAAAATACAATAGTAGAAGAAGGTGATACTATAGTAGTAGATAATACTGACACTTTAACTATGACCTGTGAATGTGGTAATAATTTAAAGTGTGAGTGTGAACCTGAAGTAAGTTAGTGTGGTTGTCACGCAAACGTATACTATCAGGATATTTTAAATGGAGAATAAAAAAATGGCAATGAAGAAAAT